>Ga0364893_10496_pt1 | contig 15999 bp, 15 predicted proteins | sample ExccelJu500001D3_FD_206943 | JGI IMG/M metagenome (GOLD analysis project Ga0364893, IMG submission 206943) | Enriched cells from Trout Bog Lake Hypolimnion, Wisconsin, USA - BchlTB.July16.5000.01.D3 | ecosystem: Environmental > Aquatic > Freshwater > Lake > Hypolimnion/Profundal zone | place: USA...
TGCAAAACATCACTGGCTTTATGGTGGGACGTAAATACGAAAACGAAGGTATCGCCCGCAATGGCGCTAAGATGGTGACCGCTGTTGCCACCGCGAACGTACCGAAATTTACGGTGATCATCGGCGGTAGTTTTGGTGCTGGTAACTACGGCATGTGCGGTCGCGCTTATTCTCCGCGTTTTATGTGGATGTGGCCAAATGCGCGTATCTCCGTGATGGGTGGCGAGCAAGCTGCGAGTGTATTGGCGACAGTTAAACGTGATGGTATTGAAGGCAAAGGCGGTACCTGGAGTGCTGAAGAAGAAGCCGCATTCAAACAACCGATCAAAGACCAATACGAACATCAAGGCCATCCATACTACGCTTCCGCCCGCTTGTGGGACGACGGCGTAATTGATCCGGCGGATACGCGTATGGTTCTTGGGCTTGGTTTATCGGCGGCATTGAATGCACCGATTCCGGATGTGAAGTTTGGTGTATTCCGGATGTAATCACAACGATGCGATCCTCACTCCGATCTTGGTTACAGCGCATGCGTTGGTTGCTTGCTGTTTGCGGTGCGGCACCGATGACGTCGTCCTTGGCCATCGCACAAGAAACACAAAAAGGCACGACATCATCTAGTGCCTTGGCAACTGACTTGCATGAGACTGTCGCAGGGATCGATGTTTCGGTGACGGACTTATTTGGCCGTCATATCACGGGGAAGGTAGTCATAACGCAGTTCAAACCAGATGGAGATGGGCCGTTTCCAATTTTGATTTTAAACCATGGGCGTAGTGGAACCAATCGTGCTCAGCCAGCGCGGTTTCGCTTTACCGCGCAATCTCGATATTTCGTGAATCGTGGATTTGCTGTATTTGTTCCTACGCGCATTGGCTATGGTGAATTAGGTACTGATCCTGATCCGGAAGAAAGTGGTTATTGCAAAAGTAAAAATTACGCGCCATCCGCGGAAGCTGCCTCGACAGAAATAATCGCTGCGCTCGATTACGCGAAGCAACAGACCTATGTTGATCCGAAACGAGTCGTGATCGTCGGACAGTCGGTTGGCGGCTATACCTCGGTGGCGACGGCTGCCAAGAATCCACCTGGCGTTATAGCGGCAATTAATTTTGCGGGCGGTGCTGGTGGTGATCCGGAAACCCATCCTGGTGAACCCTGTGAAGGATTTAAGCTCGAGCAAATGTATGCAAAATTTGGCAGTACCAGCAAAGTGCCTATGCTCTGGGTGTACACCGAGAACGATTTGTTTTTTGCACCGAAATATAGCCAGGCCTGGTTTAATGCTTTTACCAAAGCGGGCGGCACCGCTGAATTTCACCTGATGCCAGCATTTGAAAAAAATGGTCATAACTTGTTTGCGAAAGGCATCAAGCTCTGGACGCCTTTAGTTGACCGTTTCCTGGATGAACACGGCTTTGATGCCAACAACAAAAAAACGCAATGAGGAAAACATGTTTCACACTCTGAATCTGACGATAGAAGCGCAAGTGGCGACGGTAACCCTAAATCGCCCCGATGTACGCAATGCGTTCAATGAAACCACGATCGCCGACATGACGCAGGTGTTTCAGCAACTCGATACAGACACATCCGTGCGCGCCGTTGTCCTGGCAGCCAATGGCCCGGCATTTTGCGCCGGGGCAGATTTGAACTGGATGAAAAAGATGGCTGACTATACGCATGCCGAAAATCTGGCTGATGCAGGTCAGTTAGCAGCGATGCTGGCAGCGATTTATCACTGCAGTAAGCCAGTCGTTGCCAAAGTACAAGGCGATTGCTACGCCGGAGGTATGGGCTTGGTGGCTGCTTGTGATATCGCGGTTAGTGTTGATACTGCAAATTATTGTCTGAGTGAAGTCAAACTAGGTTTAATTCCAGCGACCATTTCACCGTATGTGATTAAAGCCATGGGTGAAAGTGCCGCGCGTCGCTACTTCATTACGGCAGAACGGTTTTCTGCAGCAGAAGCGCAGCGCATTGGGTTTGTGCATGAAGTCGTGAATGCAGACGCGTTGGATAACAAAGTCGCAGAGATCGTCAAAGCGTTGGTGTCAAATAGCCCGAATGCCGTAAAGCAAGCCAAAAAATTGGTGCAAGATGTCGCCAGCCGCGAAATCACGCCGGAGCTGGTCGCTGCGACAGTGGAGGGGATTGCCCAGATTCGCGCATCGGACCAGGGGCGAGAAGGCGTACGCTCGTTTCTAGAAAAGCGCAAACCATCGTGGTTGTTATAAAGTAAAGATAAGTAAAAATAAATAAAGATAAATAAAGATCGGTAGAAATAAGAGAAAACCCTTATTTAACCAAGCAATTAGCCATGAAAACGGATGCTGCCGGAAAAGTCGCATAAAATACGCGTCTTCTTTAACCAGACCTGCGGTACTCAATGTGGTTGATTTGTTGTCGATTAGTTTCAATTTATACATTGAACGGGTCTGTCTTGTAGTCTGGAGTCATTTTGGAAACACAAAATAACTGGGTCACACGTAGTTTGCAGCATGTCTGGCATCCGTGTACCCAGATGCAGCATCATGAAACCGTGCCGCTGATCCCGGTCAGCCATGGACGCGGGATCTGGCTGTACGACATGGATGGCAAACGCTACCTCGATGCGATCAGCTCGTGGTGGGTGAATCTGTTTGGTCATGCTAATCCGCGGATTAATGCAGCACTCAAAGATCAGCTGGATAAGTTGGAACATGCAATGCTGGCGGGTTTCACCCATGCGCCAGTGATTGAATTGTCGGAAAAATTATCGGCTCTGACCGGACACGCCTTAGGGCATAGCTTTTATGCCTCGGATGGTGCCTCGGCAGTCGAAATTGCATTGAAGATGAGTTTTCATGCATGGCGCAACGGTGGTCAGACTGAGAAACAAGAATTTATCTGCATCCAAGGTAGCTATCATGGTGAAACCGTTGGTGCTTTGGCGGTCACCGATGTGAGTCTGTTCCGCGAAGCCTATGGGCCGATGTTGCAGCGTGCGCACGTGGTCGCGTCGCCCGATGCTCGCTTAGCGCAAGACGGCGAAACCGCGGCAGACGTTGCACTGCGCGCCGCTGCGGATTTGGAGCGCGTCTTACAGCAACGTCAGGGCAAAGTGGCGGCGGTAATTATTGAACCACTGGTGCAATGTGCAACGGGCATGGCCATGCATGATCCCATTTATTTGCGGCGCTTGCGTGAATTGTGCGATCAGTATCAGGTGCATTTGATCGCTGACGAAATTGCGGTAGGTTGCGGTCGTACCGGTACTTTTTTTGCATGTGAATCAGCGCAAATATGGCCAGACTTTTTGTGTCTGTCTAAAGGGATTAGTGGTGGTTACTTGCCGTTGAGTCTGGTGATGACGACAGACGCGGTATATCAGGCTTTTTATGATGCAGATGTGCGTCGCGGCTTTTTGCATTCACATTCGTACACGGGCAATCCGTTGGCTTGCCGCGCAGCACTGGCAACATTGGCGATTTTTGAAGAGGAGAATGTGATCGCGGCGAATCGTCAGAAATCACACATGATTGCCTCTGCATTTGCTAGCCTGAAAGACGATGCACGCGTCAAGCATGTGCGTCGTCAAGGCATGATCTTCGCGTTCGATGCAGTGGTCGATGACGCGGAGCGCGCAAGTACTTTTTCGCGGCGTTTTTTTAGTGCCGCTTTACAGCAAGAATTATTGATGCGTCCGATAGGTCGCAGTGTTTATCTGATGCCGCCGTATATCCTGAGCGAAGAAGAAATTGCTCTGTTGGCACAGAAAACCATGAACGTATTTGAAGAGGTAATGGCATGAGTGGCAACCGTAGTAACCTGCATGTAGCAGCGGCCAGAATGCCTTTGTTGCAGTCTTTGCAGGACGAATTAGCAGAATTAGAACAGCAACATCTGATCCGCCGTCGTCGTACTGTGGATAGTGCGCAGGGCGCGACCTTGCAAGCAGAAGGCAAAGAATTGCTGGCGTTTTGTAGTAATGATTATCTGGGTCTGGCGACGCACCCGCTGGTGGTACAAGCTTTGCAAAAAGGTGCGAGTTTGTACGGCGCAGGCAGTGGAGCGTCCCATTTGATCAGCGGTCATAGCCGCGCGCATATGGCCTTGGAAGAACGCCTGGCCGAATTTATGTCACCCAATATCGAACAAGCGCGTGCCTTGTATTTCTGTACAGGTTACATGGCAAACCAAGCCATCATTACCGCCCTGGCGGGAAAAGATGCGGCAGTTTTTTCAGAAGAGTTAAATCATGCGTCGCTGATTGATGGCGTACGTTTGTCGCGTGCAGCGACCAACGTTTTTCCGCATAAAGATTATGCGGCGTTGGAGCAAATGCTCAAAGCATGTACCGCCAAAAAGCGTGTCGTTGTTACTGATAGCGTATTTAGCATGGATGGCAATATTGCTGACCTGCCGCCTTTGCTGGCGCTGTGTGAGCAATATGATGCGTGGCTGATCGTGGATGATGCACATGGCTTTGGCGTATTAGGTGAAAATGGTCGTGGTGTTTTAGAACATTTCAATCTGAAGTCACCCAATCTGGTCTACATGGGCACGCTCGGCAAAGCCGCAGGTGTTGGTGGTGCCTTCGTCGCGGCGCATGAAACAGTGATTGAATGGCTGATTCAAAAAGCCCGTGCTTATATCTATACGACGGCGGCAGCACCAGCATTGGCACATGCGTTGTTGACGAGTGTTGACATTATTTCTGGCGCTGAAGGCAATGAACGTCGTGCGCATCTGAATAAACTGATTGCCATGTTTAGCCATGGTCTGAACCTGCAACTCTGGCAATTGATGCCTTCCATCACCGCGGTACAGCCGGTTGTCATTGGTGATAACGCGGCGATGTTACATATTGCCGGTAACTTGATGGATTACGGTTATTGGGTCGGTGCGATACGCCCACCTACCGTACCAGTCGGCACCGCACGCCTGCGCGTGACCTTGTCCGCCGCGCACACAGAATTGCAAGTGCACCAATTAGCGCAAGCGATCAATCGTCTTGATCAAATGAGCTATGTCGCACAATGTTTTGCTGAGGTTGCCTGATGAGTAACAAGCGTCCTTACGATTTCTTTGTGACAGGCACGGATACCGAGATCGGTAAAACGTTCAGCAGCAGTGCCTTGTTGCAGGCGCTCGCACAACGCGACACAAGCAGTGTCGGTATGAAACCCATCGCGTCGGGTGCAGAATTGCGCGACGGTGTCTGGCATAACGAGGATGTGGATAGCTTGATTGCGGCTTCCAGCGTAAAGGCCGATACCGCTTTGGTGTGCCCGTACCTGATGCAGACCCCGGCAGCACCGCATATCGTGGCAAAACAAGAAAATGTCGATATCTCTTTGCCGCGCATACTGGCGAGTTATCAACAACTAACACACGCCGCAGAGGCAGTAATCGTCGAAGGCGTGGGCGGATTTTGCGTGCCACTGAACGACACCGTCGATACCGCAGATTTGGCGCAACAATTAGATTTACCCGTAATTTTGGTGGTTGGTCTGCGCCTCGGTTGTATCAACCATGCGCTGCTGACAGCACAATCGATCCGCGCCCGTGGCTTACGTCTGGCCGCATGGATTGCGAATACCGTTGATCAAGATATGTTGTATCTGGCGGATAACATCGCGGCGATACAGCAGCGAATAGGTGCTCCTTTGTTAGGCCATATTCCACGACTGTCAGGTAATGCGACAGACAATATGAAAACCGCAGCAACATATCTTAATCTGGATATCCTGAAATAATTGAGTAGTAAACTTTGAAGTGAAGGAAGACAAATGCAAGCGAATGACATCCCGCAACAAGCCGTACAGTTTCAGGCACCAGTAAAAAAGATTGAAGCAGAAACCTGGCCGGTTGACGATGTGCTGGCACTGTTCGATCTGCCATTTAACGATCTGATGTTCAAGGCACAAAGCGCCCATCGCGCAAACTTTCCCGATGGTGATGTGGAATTGGCGACTTTGTTGTCGATCAAAACTGGCGGCTGCGAAGAAGACTGCGGCTACTGCCCGCAAGCGGCACGTTATGACACCGGTGTCGAAGCCAAAAAAATGCTGGATGTGCGTGAAGTCTTAGATGCTGCCAAAGCGGCCCGTGAAAATGGTGCCACCCGTTTCTGCATGGGTGCAGCATGGCGCTCACCAAAAGACCGCGATATGGAAAAAGTCGAAACCATGGTGCGCGAAGTCAAAGCCATGGGCTTAGAAACGTGCGCCACTTTAGGCATGCTCAAAGAAGAACAAGCACAACGCCTGGCTGACGCGGGTCTCGACTATTACAACCACAATCTCGATACAGCGCCTGAGTTTTACAGCAACGTAATTTCTACCCGTGATTATCAGGATCGTCTGGATACCTTGGGTCACGTGCGTAATGCTGGCCTCAAAGTATGCTGCGGCGGTATCGTCGGTATGGGTGAATCTCGTCGTCAACGCGCAGGCTTAATCGCGCAATTGGCAAACTTAAATCCTTACCCAGAATCAGTGCCCGTCAATCATCTGGTACAAGTTGAAGGCACGCCTTTGCACGGTCTGGACCCGCTTGATCCACTCGAATTTGTACGCACCATTGCGGTCGCTCGCATCACCATGCCAAAAGCCCGTGTACGTTTATCCGCAGGCCGTCGTCAAATGGGCGAAGCAGTACAAGCGATGTGTTTCCTGGCGGGCGCGAATTCGATTTTCTACGGCGACAAACTGCTGACGACACAAAACCCGGAAGCACAAGATGATCGCGTTTTGTTAGAAAAACTCGGTTTGAAGACTCGCGGAAAAGTAGAAGCCAAAGCGGGTAGCTGCAGCTAATGAACAAGTTGGGCAATTTGTATCGGTAAAATTCGTTAATGCTATGTGTATTTTAAGACTGATTTTGTTATGCGTCTTATTTGGTTTAACTTTGCCGACTCGCGCGCAGACCAACGATAACAATGCTAGTCAGGTTGTCGTGTCTGCTCGCCCCAATCTTTGGGTGAAGTACACCGCGCTGAATGATTTGAGAAGCTACGTAAAGCCTATACTGAGTCTTAGTGATCGCTATGTGTGGTGTTTAAAATTAAAGGTAAAACCTGAATCAAAGCGACCAATAAACTGGAAAGTCTGGTTAGAACACGATAGCGACCAAGTTGAATTAGCTGTCTTGGAAGACGATTGTGTTGTACTTCCAGAAGACGCTGATCAGTATCAGGGTTGGAGCCTCGAGCTTAACGCATTGGTAAAGCACAGAGGTTCCGGTGATGTTGAAAGCGACGGCTGCAAGTCGGGGAATTGTATTGAATTCATGAGTGAAGTGAGAAATATTTACGACAAACGTCCCGACGACTATCAAGCGTTATGGGGGGATATCACTCATTTTCCAGAAGATAAAAAATTGAATGAGAGAATGAGTGACTTGTTCACGCAAAAAAAGCCATTTCGTTTTATTAAATCGCTCGAGTTAAGAGTTGCTTTTGGAACTGTATTGCGGTTTGCAGATGCCGGTGGCGTAGTAAGAGAGCAGAGAGAACAAGATGGTTGGATTCACGTTTTACCAGATCAAAATTTATTGAAATTAAATCCAAAAATTTACCTGAGCGATGAACTTCACTATGCGGTCGTTGCAATGGCGAAATCGCATAACTGAATCATCTGTTGACGATACGCCGAATACCGCAGACTACAATATATTTTAAAGAGAGACGAGAATATGTTCACCAAAATCCTGATCGCCAATCGTGGCGAAATCGCGTGCCGCGTTGCTGCGACTGCACGTCGCATGGGTATCAAAACTGTCGCAGTGTATTCGGAAGCAGATGCCAATGCGAAACATGTGGCGGTCTGTGATGAGGCTGTGTTGATTGGACCGGCAGCAGCGAAAGAAAGTTATTTGCGTGCTGATAAAATCATCGAAGTGGCGTTGGCGACAGGCGCACAGGCGATTCACCCTGGTTATGGATTTTTATCTGAGAATAGCGAATTTGCTGAAGCGTGCGCCAAGAACGGCATCGCTTTTATCGGCCCACCAGCATCCGCCATCGAAGCGATGGGTAGCAAATCCGCCGCGAAGTCTTTAATGGAAACAGCCAATGTGCCATTGGTTCCTGGCTATCATGGCGATAATCAGGATGCTGATTTTTTACACGGTGAGGCTGATCGTATCGGTTATCCAGTGCTGTTGAAAGCGAGTGCTGGTGGTGGTGGCAAAGGTATGCGCGTGATTGAAAAATCCGCTGACTTTAAAGATGCGCTGGCATCCTGCAAGCGCGAGGCGATTAATTCATTTGGCGACGATAAAGTACTGGCAGAAAAATATCTGCAGCGCCCTCGTCACATCGAAATTCAGGTGTTTGCCGATACACACGGCAATTGCGTTTATTTGTTTGAACGTGATTGTTCCGTGCAACGTCGTCATCAAAAAGTATTAGAAGAAGCCCCTGCTCCGGGGATGACTACTGAGCGCCGCGCCGAGATGGGTGAAGCGGCAGTCGCTGCGGCAAAAGCAGTCGGCTATGTGGGTGCTGGTACGGTTGAGTTTATCGCCAACCAAGATGGTTCTTTCTATTTCATGGAAATGAATACCCGTTTGCAGGTGGAACATCCAGTGACAGAAATGATCACTGGTACCGATCTGGTTGAATGGCAATTGCGTGTTGCTGCGGGCGAAAAGCTGCCTTTGCAACAATCTGAATTGCGTATTCATGGCCATGCCATTGAAGCGCGTGTATATGCCGAAAATCCAGAAAAAGGATTCTTGCCTTCAATTGGTACCTTGCGCCACGCACGTACACCTGCTGCTGTGAATTTTGAGCTCGGTGGCAACGGTGATCCGGCAGCTTTCCGCATTGATAGTGGCGTTCGCGAGGGCGATACAATTTCGCCGTTCTACGATCCTATGATTGCGAAAATGATTGTCTGGGGCAAAGACCGTCAGGAAGCCTTAGCCCGCATGGCGCAGGCTTTATCGCAATATCAAATCGTCGGTTTGAATTCAAACATCGCGTTTTTGTCCCGTTTGATCAAGAGTACGGCATTTTCTACCGCTGATTTGGATACGGGTCTGATTGAACGTCATCAGGATGAATTATTCCCTGCGGTGAAACCAGCCAGCATGCATCGACTGGCATTGGCGGTGGCCGCTTTGTTGACGTCTGAAAAAACGATCGGCAGCGATCCGTGGCAAAGTAGCTACGGCTGGCGCATGAATAGCCAGATGCAGCGCGGTTTGCAATTTATTGAAGAAGCGACGACACATGATGTGACGGTCACTTATCTTGCGGATGGCTGGAGGATCAGCAGCGCCGATGTTGTCGCTCAGGTTAAACTGGTTTCAACATCTGGACATGATTTTGTGTTGGCAATCGATGATCAAACCGTTACTGGAACAGTGGTTCGTGATGGCGAACATTTCCATGTCTTTCATCAAGATGTGCATACCGATTTGCATTACCTCGATGCGCTCGCACACGCTGGCGAAAGCGAAGCAGAAGGTGGCCGTTTGACCGCACCCATGCCCGGTAAAATCGTTGCCGTGTTGGTGAGTAAATCGCAGGAAGTCAAAAAAGGTGATGCCTTATTGATTATGGAAGCGATGAAAATGGAACACACAATTTCTGCACCACACGATGGTGTGATTGATGACGTGTTGTATGCGGTCGGTGATCAGGTGACAGAAGGCGCGCAGTTATTAGCGTTTGCGCAGTAAGTTGTCGTATTTCTCGCCCGCTACCGTTTGCCGTAGCGGGGAGTAGTTTGCTGAATTTGCAAATCTGATATTTGTGAGCGCAACAGAGAACGGTTTTGCGCTTTTGGAACAATCAATTGCACATTGAGAGAGCAGCAGTGTCAGAAGCGAGTTATCACGCATTGCAAACCAAAAGCATACAATAAGGCTATAAACAAGGCTATTGCCTACTTGCCACAATGCGCCGTACACATGGTGCTATAAGGAATCGACATGACCTTACTCTCTATTAATATCAACAAAATCGCTTTGCTGCGTAATTCGCGCGGCCGCAATTATCCGGATGTCGACGCGTTTGCGGCACGTTTCCTGGATCTTGGTGCAGCGGGGATTACGTTACACCCACGTCAGGATCAACGTCATGCACGTTATTCGGATGTTGAAAGTCTGGGTGCTTTATGCAAACAACGCGGTGCAGAGTTGAATGTAGAAGGTTTTCCGGCACGCGAGTTTATCGAAGTGGTGAAGCGTCACCGCCCTGCACAATGTACTTTAGTACCCGATGCACCTGACCAGCTCACTTCAGATCATGGTTGGGATTTTAAAAAAGATGGCGAGATGCTACGCAGCGTCATTGCTGAGCTGAAAGCCTTAAACATACGCACCAGCTTATTTGTTGATTTTGATAATCCTGATATTCCAGTCGCTAAGGAGCTCGGTGCTGATCGTGTTGAACTCTACACGGAACCGTATGCGGAATTTGTAGGCACAACATTAGGCGAAGAAATTTTTAAAGGCTTTGCGGTAGCTGCGAAACTCGCGCAGCAATCCGGATTGGGTGTCAATGCCGGACATGATTTAAATCTGAATAATCTCGGTAAATTTTTGCAGATACCAGGCATTTTAGAAGTGTCGATTGGTCACGCCGTGATTGTCGAAAGTTTGGAAATGGGTATAGACAGTGTCGTCAAGCAATATATGGACATTATTCGTCAAACCCACTCGGTGAATCAATAATTTGAGTTATGGCTAGTATCCTTTTTTATACCAATAGCCAGCACGAAGAGGAATGGCTGCGCACGTTACATAGTGCCTTACCTCAGCATGCCGTCCGTACCTGGACGCCGGGTGATCATGCCCCGGCCGATTATGCGATTGTATGGAAACCACCCTCAGAGATGCTGGTGGGGCGCACCAGTTTAAAGGCGATCTTTATCCTCGGCGCTGGCGCTGATGCTATTTTGCAACTGGGATCTGCGTTGCCAGTGGGCGTGCCTATCGTGCGCCTCGATGACGCCGGTATGGGTGTGCAAATGGCGGAATATGTTTGCCACGCTGTGTTGCGCTATTTCCGTCGCTTTGACCAGTACGAGGTGCAGCGCGATCAGCAGCAATGGAATTTCTTAATGCCGTTTGAGAAAAGCGAATTCAGTATTGGTGTTCTGGGTCTTGGCGTGTTGGGACAGCGTATTGTCGATGCCGTGAAGCAGTTTGAGTTTCCCGTGCTTGGCTGGAGTCGCAACCCCAAACACATCGACGGTGTCACTTGCTACGCAGGTTCTGATGGACTGGATGCCTTCTTGCGTGCCAGTCGTGTGGTCGTGTGTATTTTGCCGCTGACCAATGAAACGAGCGGGCTTTTGAATCAGGCTAACCTGCAAAAACTCCCACAGGGCGCTTACCTGATCAACGTCGCACGTGGCGCCCATGTGAACGAAGATGATTTGCTGGCCTTGGTGCAAAGTGGGCATATTGCTGGTGCAACGCTGGATGTGTTTCAGCAAGAGCCTTTGCCCGTTGAACACCCATTCTGGCGTGAGTCACGGATACAGATCACGCCGCATATGGCTGCAATGAGTCTATTTAAAGAAAGTATCGCGCAAATTGCAGAAAAAATTCAAGCGCTTGAACACGGCTTAGCAATTCGCGGAATCGTCGATCCATCGAGAGGATATTAATGATGTCGCTACCACAACAAGTCAAAATCGTCGAAGTCGGGCCACGTGATGGTTTGCAAAACGAAAAAGAAAGTATTCCTGCCGATGTCAAAATCGCGCTGGTGGATCAACTAACCGCGGCAGGTTTTCAAAATATCGAAGCGGCCTCTTTTGTGTCACCGAAATGGGTGCCGCAAATGGCAACGTCAGCCGAAGTCATGGCGGGTATCCATCGTAAAGCGGGCGTGATTTATTCTGTATTAACGCCGAATATGAAAGGCTTTGAAGCGGCGTTGGCGGCGGGTGCGGATGAAGTGGTGATTTTTAGCTCCGCATCTGAGGCGTTCGCGCAAAAAAATATCAATTGCTCGATAGAAGAATCGATAGAACGTTTCCGCGATGTCGCAGCGGCAGCCAAACAAAACAAGATACGCTTGCGCGGCAGCATCAGTTGCGCCTTTGGTTGCCCGTATCAAGGCGATGTGCCCGTCAGCAGCGTGACTGATGTGGTGCGTCGTATGCGCGATCTGGGTTGCGATGAGATTGATATTGCCGACACGATCGGTGTGGGAACCGCACGTCAGGTTCAAAACGTGATGCAACATGCAGCCAAAGAATTTGCCATCACAGGATTATCCGGTCACTTTCATGATACGTATGGTCAGGCATTGGCGAATATTTACGCCAGTCTGGAAGTTGGGATTTCGATTTTTCATTCCAGCGTGGCGGGTCTGGGCGGCTGCCCGTATGCTAAAGGTGCGACAGGCAATGTCGCTACCGAAGACGTGTTATTCCTGATGCAAGGTCTTGGCATCCATACCGGTATCGATCTAAATGCGGTCGTTGATGCGGGGCAGTTTATTTCTCAGCACCTCGGTCGCAAAGCCGTGAGTCGTGCTGGTAATGCATTGGCTGCAAAGCGCGCGGGTTAGGGTTCTATAAAGATTACATGGAAAACATGGTGGTTTTGCTGTCGCCGCCATGTTTTCTATTTTCAGCAACGAACCTACGCGACGATTTGCACACCACGCCAGAATGCAATATAGCCAGTAATTTTTTTTGCGGCATCTTTGGGCTGTAGATACGTCCAACCCGCATTGGCATTGGTTTGCTCATCCACCACGATATCAAAATAATTCGCTGTACCCTTCCAGTGACATACCGTTTGTTTGTCACTGTGCTTCAAATAATTTTGATCGACGTTTTGTGGAGGGAAGTACACATTTCCTTCCAAGACGATAACTTCATTCTCAGAGGCTTCGGCTATGATTTTGTTGTTCCAGATCGCAGTCGGCATGGCTTACTCCTTTCTTTGTCAGTGGGTGGTTAATCGTCGGTGTCGGATATTGAGCGTGCTAAGCGTATGCCAGTTCTTTGCCAGCGCGCATGGCTAGGGAAGAAATTTCTGTAAGTGAGTCTGCTATGGTGCGGCGGCGTGAAGCTTGATGAGCCACGCAATACATACTGATTCACCATAAATTTACCGTTATATTCACCTAATGCCCCAGCTGGAATTTCAAATCCAGGATAAGGCGCGTAACTGCTGCTGGTCCATTGCCAGCAACTATCAAATAACTGATGCAGATTGTCGTCTTTTTGTGCGGCACATTCCCATTCCGCTTCCGTGGGCAGGCGCGCACCGGCCCAACTCGCATAGGCAGCCGCTTCAAAATACGAAAGATGACTGACGCTTTGATGCATATCGAGGGGCTGCAATCCGTTCAGACTGAATTCCTGCCAATGCACACCGGAGTGCCAGTAAAGAGGATGACGGAGTTGATGCTGACGTAACCAATCCCAGCCCTCGGCCAACCACCAACTTGGATTTTGGTAACCGCCATCCTGAATAAAGAGTAGATACTCCCCATTGTTGATGAGACGTGATGTCAGAGAAAAAGGCTCTACAAATTGCCGGTGCCGTGGTTTTTCATTATCAAAGCAAAAACCAGATCCATCGTGACCAATTTCCAGTAAGTGCGCATCGAATCGATGCCACTCTAGTGGCGTATTGCTGATGCAATGATCACTGACATCTGTCTGCTTAGCATCAGGGTGTTCACTTAACAGTGCAGGATGTAAGGGATTGCATGACAGCAGGTGCTTGATATCTGTCAGCATCAATTCCTGATGCTGTTGTTCATGTTGTATTCCTAGCTCAATACGCTCTGAAAGCCTTTCCGAAGGCAGCGTAGTGAGCAAATGTTGCACGCGCAGATCAGTAGCGTGGCGGTATTCTAAAATCTCAGACAGGGCTGGTCTGCTCAGCAAACCTCGTTGTGCGCGTGGATGCTTTTCACCCACGCCGTTGTAATACGAGTTAAACAGTACCTTGAACTGTGGATGGAATGGGATGAAGTCTGTATCGAACGCTTCCAGCACAAAGGTTTCAAAAAACCAGGTTGTGTGTGCCAGATGCCATTTCAATGGGCTGGCGTCTGGCATCGATTGCACGCAGGCATCTTCAGCACTGACCAGCGCAGCGATGTTCAGTGTGCGCTGTCTGGTTTGCTTCCAACGCTCTGCTAAAGTAGTTGACCGCATGATCTGATCCTCACTTTACAAGGCTTTGGCGTGAACCACCGCAAACCAGTTATTGCTATCCGTCCAGTATTGTGCGCGACCAAAACCTGCCGAGTCGAGCAGGGCTAAGAATTGATCCAAGCTGTATTTATAGCTATTTTCAGTATGAATTCTTTCGCCTGGCAAGAAATGTCGGTGCATATTCTTCCACGTGACTGTTTGTGCAGTCCGTGCTTCTAAATGCATTTCGATGCGTGAATGACTTGTATTAAATAGAGCGTGGTGACGCCATTGCTGTACGTCAAAGTTGGTGCCAAGTATTTGGTTGATGTGACGTAATACATTCAGATTGAAGGCAGCGGTAACGCCTAAAGCATCGTCATAGGCGTGATGCAAGGTATCATGATCCTTAATCAGATCGATACCGATTAACAGTCCACCATCAGCATCGCATTCAGAACGTAAGTGCCGCAAAAAAGCATGTGCCTGACTCGGTTCAAAATTGCCTATCGAGGAGCCGGGATAAAAAAATAGCCGTTTGTCGCTGCGGATCTCATCTGGCAGTGTCCATGGTTTTGAAAAATCCAGTCCCAAAGCTGTCATCTCTATATAAGGGAAGCGCTGTTGCAAACGTTGCACCGCGTCTTCCAGATACTTAATAGAGATATCGATAGGAACATATTGATTTGGATGCAATAGCGGAAACAGTCGTGCCGCTTTGCGACAATTTCCCGCACCGAGATCAATCAGCGTGCTGTGCGGTCCTATTGCATGGGCTATGTCGCTCATGTACTGAGTAAAAATGCTGGCCTCAGTACGGGTTGGATAATATTCTGGTAATTCGCAAATAGCATCGAAGAGTACCGAACCCACTGCATCATATAAATACTTGGGCGACGTATGTGCTGCATCTGCCAGCAGGCCGATCTCTAGTTCGTGTTGAGAGGGATGCGGCAAAGCAATGACTTCGGCTTCGGTGTTGCCAGGAAATGCAAGAGACATAGACCACCCTTTTTGAGAGGAAACATCAACAGCAATGGGGACAAGCAGAGTAACAAATCAGCAAATATCTAAAGCAGAATTGATAATTTGTTTATTCGCTCATGGTATATCGATTTAATGACCAGCGTTTGACTTCCTCGCGAACCAAGGCAGACGGTATTTCAACGAATGGAAATTTGTCTTCACAAGCGCTTCATCATTAATCTAAATTATTTTCATATTCCCTTGCTTTCATGGGGCGAACTTTGCTATAGTTCGCCTCCCGCTAAAACGGGAAGCAAGAAAGAAGCAGCAGCCAGCAACTCCAGCGGTTTAGTTTGATGAAATTGACGCGAAAGCGACAACATCTGAGTAAGATGCATCGAAACAAACAGCATAAGCAATCAGGGAGTTGACAGGGTAAATAAAGTGCTGCATAATCTCGCTTCTCTGCTGCAAACGAACACAACGCTTCGTTGCTAAATCAAGTAAATAAATGCTTCGATTTGAGCGGAAAAGAATTTAAACCATTCGGTTCTTTAACAATTAACAGTCAATAAATGTGAGCACTTGATGAAAGCGCGCCGAGCAGTTTTTAACTGGTCGGAATGCTTAAAAAATATCAAATGCTTCACAAGAAATAAATAATAGGAAAATCATTTAGCAATAGATGATGGAACTGTCAGTATTTTGAGTGAGCGACCTGTCTGCAAGGACAGGGTTCAGAAATGAACACAAAAACAGAGATTAAACTGAAGAGTTTGATCCTGGCTCAGATTGAACGCTGGCGGCATGCCTTACACATGCAAGTCGAACGGCAGCGCGGGGCAACCTGGCGGCGAGTGGCGAACGGGTGAGTAATATATCGGAACATACCCTAGAGTGGGGGATAACGTAGCGAAAG
>Ga0364893_10300_pt2 | contig 15864 bp, 4 predicted proteins | sample ExccelJu500001D3_FD_206943 | JGI IMG/M metagenome (GOLD analysis project Ga0364893, IMG submission 206943) | Enriched cells from Trout Bog Lake Hypolimnion, Wisconsin, USA - BchlTB.July16.5000.01.D3 | ecosystem: Environmental > Aquatic > Freshwater > Lake > Hypolimnion/Profundal zone | place: USA...
TCAGCAACTATCAAAGGTCAAAAGGCATCCGACGATTGCGGCTGCCCTGAGAGAAGTTGAAACCTCGCGTCGCGATAGAGCGAGTGCTCAGCAAATGGGACGAAAGGGAAACGAAGCTGAAGTCGCATACCGGGCAGCCATAGAAGGTCTTGCTGATGTAGTCGCAAATGACAGCGACGTGCAAAGGGTGATTCTTGACGGCATACGGGACCGCATTGCGGATAACCAATATGAACTTGCAAGCATCCCGTTTGAGCTCTTTCAGAACGCCGACGATGCTGTAACCGAGCTCCAACAGATTCAAGTGGCGGATGGACGAGCGCCCTTCGAGTCGACCGCCATTGGGCGTTTCGTCGTCGAACAAACCGATAGCGTCATGCGGTTTGTTCATTGGGGTCGACCAATTAACTTCACTGGGCGTGGAAGTGGTGCCAGGGCAGACTTTGGTAGCGACCTAGAGAGAATGCTAATGCTTGGTGCTACTGCGAAGAGCGACGACGACCAAGTAACCGGAAAATTTGGCTTGGGCTTCAAGAGTGTCTTGCTTGCAACGGATTCCCCTCGTGTATGGAGTGGGGACCTTGCCTTCAAAGTGGTTGGGGGCTGCCTGCCGGAGCGATGGGTTCCTATTCCAGCAACGAGAGACGCTCAGGCCAGGCAGCAGGGCACCATTCGTTCCTTGCGTACGACAGTCGTTGAACTGGCATTACCCGACAAGTCAAAGCGAAGTGAAATTGGAGATAGGTTCTCGACCTTGGCAGGACTATTGCCTGTCTTTGCGCGTCAAATTCGAAAAGTGGTTGTTGATGGTGAGCCTCACCAATGGTCGCCTAAGGTGGTTATTGACGGAGCGTGCGTTGTTTCAGTCGGCATGTGCCGATTGCCAGTGAAGGGTGGGTTTTCCACATCCAACATATTGGTTTTCGAGACGGCATTCGGATCTGCCGTAGTTCGTTTGGCCCCTCAGGGAGTCGTGGCCTTCGAACGATCAGATTACCATCCGGTTCCAGCGATATGGGTCACCGCGCCAACAAGCGGAATTCCTGCTCACGGATTGGTACTGAATGCCCCCTTTCAGATCGATACCGGGCGTGCAAATCTGGCATCAGGGCGAGCTGCGAGTCGCAACTTGGCGCATGTCAAAAAGCAAGCCCAAGCGGTAAGTGCAGGTGTTGTGAATTTATTGGAGCAATCTCGCAGAGACTGGACGACGTCATGTACAGCGCTGGGTTGCTCGGCCCTACCCAATGCAGCCAGATTCTGGGCGACTTTTTGGCAGGCCATGGACCTCACAGATCTTCCAGAAGATCCCTCTAAAGATACATTGTTGTTGCACGAGTTCGCTTTTACTCTGTTCGACACAGTGCTGAGAAGGACCGGTGAATTGCCCAACGGGTTAGCTGATACAGATGCGGCGTTCATAAAGTTAGACGAACTCCGATTGACAGTGGATGCTGGCCGGATGCGTGCAGTGATGCCTGAAATGCTGAAATGGGAGGCATTTCAGAGAGCGTTCCCGAAAACCGCTTGGTGTAGCTCGGAGGTCGCAGCTTGGTTGAAATGCACCGGAAATGACGAGCAACTTTCCTTGCAGACGTTCGATCGGGCGACTATCTTTTCATTGCTGCTGGATGCTCAAATCGAACCGGAGGACTTTAGTCATATTGCTGAAATCGTGGCCTTATGGCCTATCGGACCAATGGAGGATTACGGTTGGCGTGCCGAGTTTGCCAAGGTAAGGCTCCGCGCTGCAGACAACACTTGGAACATGGTGAGCAATCTGCTGCGCAGCGGAGATCCGGATACGGATCTGATTGTCTTGTTTGCGCCGCAAAGTGTTCAACTCCATGGGGAATATACGCACTCAGTGGCGGGATGGAGCACGTTGTCGCCCTACCTGCCGAGCTTTTCAATCGATCCTCTGGCCTTAACTCAGTGGATTACAGCCGCCCGCACCGTTGAGTCCCAGCAAGCATCAGTGCTGTGGATCCTCCAAAACCTCTACTCATCTAATGCTCAGCTACTTCTTGCCAGGCGCACTGGCACCTGGCTATTCACTTTGACCCGAGATTCAGAAGCCCTTGCGCAACTGGAAAACTCGCAAAGAACCATTCTGTTGACCTGGCTAGGTCTCCTAGCTGAAGAGGATGCAGCACCTGAACCCCCGGCAGAAGTATTTCCAGAATTGAAAGCTATACACGCCTGGTGGATGATCGAACAGAACCAGCGATTGGGTAAATATGACAAAAACTTGTTTCCTGCCTTCTTCGATCACGCTGCGTTGACCAAGGAGCCATACGACAGGCAGTCATGGATGACAATTTTCAGTCTTGGCTTAATGAGACGCATTGGCCGTGTCACAGATGCCCAAAATAAAGGGTTTCTGGAATTCTTGAGTGCGCGAGGGTGGTGGGCCACCATATGTAGCGCATCACCAGAGATGGATGCAGAGGGTTGGATGGAAATACTGCGTGACTATGGTGACATGCAAGATGACTCACCATTGTTCGAGCAGTGGATGGATCTTTTCCCTCGCATCTATCGGGTTGCCAGGTGGCTTGATGTTTACATCCACGTATTTTCAACCGTTGACCTTCGGGGGCCAGGCCAGGTAAGGAGCCTACTTGCGCCAAGTGCGGACGCTTCACTGAGTGGTTCAGGCATAAATGCACCGACCATGCGTGGAATGCTCCGCTTGGGTCAACATCTGATCATCAGGGAGTTGTTGCGATCCGGAGTGCTCGGTGGTCCCATTGCGACCTCACTGGCCTATATGCCGACAGATAGTCTTTGCGGCATGTTGGAAGGATTGGGCTATGAGCGCCCAAACACTAGTCAAGATATTCATCAACTGCTGGTCGATGAGTTGGGCGAGGAAGCGGCTTGCTTTAACGGTTCCTATGACATACCGCTTCAGTTGCTAGCGACAGATGCGGGGTTGCGTGCGAGAGTGCTTGCGCTTTAGCACTTTGGATCTATGGCGACCAACATGAAAGCACTGGTTAAGGAAAAACAGACATGAGCGACTCTCCGCAAAAATTGCAATCAGGTGCTGACGTCAGACATCAGCGCCACGGCATTGGCCAAGTGCTGCTTACGGAAGGAGACACCGCCGTCGCCAGATTTGCTCATGGAATAGAGCAAGTTCTTGCTTCGGATTTGTTGGTGATCAAGTCACTGGAAGCTGCTATAAAAGCTCAAGAGACTGCTCCCTCACTTGAGGTCGCGTTAAGAGTACAGGCTGCGGCGATTCGTTCAGTCAATGATGCGTGGGGTGTATTTTCGAGATCCCGGATTTCGCTTTTGCCCCACCAGCTTTGGGTCTGCCACCGCGCACTTAAGACCTGGCCAATTCGACTTCTAATCGCAGATGATGTTGGGATGGGCAAGACGATCGAGGCGGGCTTGATATTGTGGCCGCTCTTGGCAAATCGCACAGTTCAAAGGCTCCTAATACTTGCCCCGGCCAAATTGGTGGAGCAGTGGCAGCAGAGGTTAAAGAAGATGTTTGACATCAGGGCCGCTGTATACCACCCTGACTTGGATACCAGTAAGTCTGACTTCTGGGGTATCCATCAAATAGTCATTGCTTCACTACCTACGCTCAGAGCTGATCACAAGGGTAGACATGAGCGACTGCTCGATGCGCCGGAATGGGACATGCTAATCGTCGATGAGGCTCATCACCTGAATGCGGAGGAAGGTGCCACGAAGACCCAAGGGTTTGAACTTGTAGAGAAACTTCAAGAAGCAGGTAAGACGCCGTCTTGTGTTTTATTCAGCGGTACACCGCATAGGGGTAAAGCGTACGGTTTTTGGTCGCTCATGGGGTTGTTGGATCCGAAGGTGTTCGGGCCGAAGAAGAACGAAGCAATCATGTTAAGCGCCTTGCCTCAGTTCCTAATTCGAAACGCTAAGCAGAAGGCTACTGATATGAAGGGCAACCGGCTTTTCATGCCGATCGAACAGTACCCTGAAAAATTCACATACTCCCCGGCGGAAGAGACGTTTTACGAGCTAATGTCAAGCTTCATCATGACAGGCAAGGCCTACGCATCAAGTCTGGGTAAGGTTGAAGGCGGTCAAGTCATGTTGGTTTTGATTGCGCTGCAAAAGCTGGCGTCAAGTTCAGTAGCTGCCGTCTTGTCGGCGCTGGACACTCGACGTGGCCGACTCGTCTCTCTTGCCGCGCAGACTAGGGCTGAACTTGAAAGTCAGACCGATGACCCTGCTGCTGATGAAGGTGCAAGAGTCTTTGAGGAGTGGCTTCGTGATGAGAAGCGGAGTCGCATTCAATTAATGGAAGACGAAGGCCATTACTTGGATGACCTGTTGGCAGCTGGTCGGGATGTGACTAGCGAAACCAGGGTTGCCAAAGTCATGGAGATCATCGGAAGCAGGTTCCCCGACCAACCAGTGTTGTTGTTCACTGAGTACAAGAGAACACAGGCGCTCGTTGTCGCCGCTCTGATGGAACGCTTTGGAAGGGAATCTGTTGGTTTCATGAATGGCGATAACAGGTTGGAAAATGTTCGTCATCCCGATGGACGTATTGCCCCATTGGCCGCTCGAAGAGAAGACACTTGTGATGCATTCAATGCTGGGAGGCTCAGGTTTCTAGTGTCCACAGAGGCTGGCGGTGAGGGAATTGACCTTCAGGAGCGCTGCAGCGCTTTGATTCACGTTGACCTTCCTTGGAATCCCATGCGTCTTCACCAACGGGTGGGGCGACTTAACAGATATGGCCAAACAAAGCCTGTACGGGTGGTCTCGCTACGGAATCCAGAGACGGTTGAATCGATGATTTGGGAAAAGCTTGAAAGCAAGTTGAATAGCATCATGCGCGCAATCGGGTCTGCGATGGATGAGCCCGAGGACTTAATGCAACTCGTTCTTGGGATGAGTAGCGCGAATCTATTTGAGGGTCTTTTCAGCGGTGCAGTGGGCGTTGATCGGGAGCGTTTGGGTGAGTGGTTTGACCTCAACAGCGGAACTTTGGGGGGTGAGTCGGCGATCAAGGCCGTTCAGGATCTTGTGGGCCATGCGCAGAGCTTTGACCTTTCAGACCTGAAGGACGTACCTCCTTTGGACCTGCCCGACCTACTGCCATTCTTTGAGAACTGCTTGGTTGCCAACAAAAGACGGCCAAAGGTCGACGGACTTTCTCTGTCTTTCAAGACACCTGAAGAGTGGCTTACCACCCATGCAATCAGGAAGTCATACGGAGATCTTGTTTTTGATCGAAAAGCCAGCCCGAGTGAAGGTGAATTGATGGGCGTAGGACATCCACTCATGGAAAAGGCTTTACATCAATCTGAGCGAATGCTAGGGGCGTTTTGTGTAATTGATGGACTGGAGTCACCATTATTTGTGGTGGAAATTTCAAGCCGCATCACGGGCGCCACTATGCCTGGATGCCGAGTTGTTGCGGGCGTGAGTGCGAATGGCGATTCGTTTGAGTTCAAAAAGGATTGGGAGATCATGCGACTACTGCGCGCTTGCTCTCTTCGTTCGGACCCCGTGGGACCTGGTCCATCGGCTGGACTGGTACAAGATTGGGTCGCCTCTGCCACCGCGCATGTGCAGACGAGAATGATTGATCTGAAGCTACCCTTTGGGAATCCACAGTTCAAGCCACTGGCTGCATTCTGGCCGAGTGAAACATGATTATTCAATTCAAAGACTCAAAGGTGCCTAGACCATGATTGGCTGGATTATGCTGTCGCGTCGGGCAGTCGCCAGTGCCGAGGCGGCTCTAAAGAACGAACAGCTTGGTGTGCGCGACGAAATTGGTTTTCTGAGTCTGCACCAGGCATTTTCCGACCGCTTCTTTCCAGGCACCTCTGTGCTGCACACCCGAATGCGCTATGCCTTGTTTGTGCCATGGCTCATGGAGGCTGCACTGGGGAATCCGCAACAGCTTCGCAAATTGGAACTGGCTCTAACATGGCAGTTGAACTTGGGGGCAGACAAAGGTAATGGCGTGATTGGCGGCTCCATTCCGAACCGCTTACCCGTTCAACCTGCATCCATGATTTATTGGACAGCGCTGTCCCGCTGGCATATCTTGCATCCGCGGCCAGACGGGGTTGTCAGTTCACGCGGCGAAGTTCTCAACAAGATAGCTTCCATGGCTAAAGCCACGGCAGGACGTCATCGAACAGACGACGGTGAGTCACTAGAAGACGAGGCGCATGCCGTGTTTGCAAGTGTTCCGACAGCGCCACCTTTGTTTTTGAAGTCTGGCGAGGCCATGGACTTCAACCTGACGGCCTTGGAGCGAACATTTCTGCGCAAGCATTTGATTGGTGTTTGTCGCGGTACCGGCTCGCAGTCGCAACAGAGTTTATTGGCACGAATTGCTGACTCCCGGCTATCGGTGAAGAGCGTTGCTGTGCCTTGGGCCGGATTGGTGAAGGATGTGGCCGACCGCGAAGACAAAGTAGCCCTGACCATCGCGAAGCAAGCTGCTGCGCTGGCAGGCGTGGGTCGCGCTGCGTATGCGGCACTTGTTGAAAGTGCTAAGGCGAAAGATGGCGGAGAGCGGACAACGCGGCATCGTGATGATTTGGCGAAGATGATTTCAGATCAGGGAACGGAGGCAATAAAGCTTGACCTGCCGGCCTTGAATGTGATGACGCCTGGTTTGCCTGGCTATCTGCTGGATGTTCTGACGGAGACGCAAAAGTGGCTGGCTTCTGGCCCTCAACGGGTCGATAGCCTCCAAGACGTATACCGCACGGCCGAAGTTCGTCGCAAGGGCGCTCGTGCAAGGTTGGCGAACAATTTGGGTGGGCAGAATAGAAGAGCAGAGTGGAGCGCGGATGAGCACCCATTGGCGGAGCCCTTGCATTTTCGCTGGGGCAACGTCCGTCGCTTGCTGAATGACTTGGAGACGCCATGAAACAGGTCGCTCCAATGAAGGTGCCTTCCCATCTTTCTCACCTCTCGCAACTGGATCATTTGCGACCTCCAGTGGGCTGGAAGACTGACTGCGCCGTGCTGTCCACTTATTCGGCGCATACGTCGGTATTGGCAGCTGTGCTTCTGGCCTTGAGTGGGCAGGAAGATGAGACGGGCTCCGGGTCGAAGGTCGCGTTTGCTCGTGCGCTGACGGAATTGCGTGGCAAGGTGCACTTTGTGCTTCAAAGTGGCCGTTTGGTCATGCCCAGGAATCCACCGGCTGTTGTTGCGCTGCTAGATCAATTCCTACTGCAGGTGCCGTGGGACGAGGGGTCCAAAGAGGCGTACAAGGGCCAATCCTGGCATCCCAAGTTTGCGTTGGTTCGCCATGTTCCTGCGGTGGAAGGTCCACAGGGGGAACGCTGGGTTTTCATGCTCGGTAGCCGCAACCTAACGCTGGATACGTCTTGGGACATGGGCCTTGTACTGAAAACTGCAGAAGATGTGACCAGAGGGCACAAAACGTCGCCTCAGGCTATCGAGGGAGTCCAGAAGCTCACCAGTGATCTTGTTGGGCTTTTTCCAGCAGAGCTGAAGTCTTGGGCAGGTCATTCCAACGCTCTGAAAAATGCGAAATGGCAGGTCCCGGCAGGGTTGTCTATTGAAGGTATCCACTTGGAATTGCCCGTTGCGCCCGGAATGCCAGAGCGCAGCTTCCCGCAGCCGCTTCCCAATACGACGCGTGTATTGGCGGTTGCCCCATTTTTGGATGGTGGCACGGTCGCGGCTGTGGCGGCATGGGGTGGTGCCGGCGTTACGCGGCAGTTGGTCTCTACTCGCATGGCGCTTGATGCCGTGGCCGCACAGACGCAGAACCACTTGGCTAAATTTGATGCTCTGTTGACCCTGTCAGCACCCGACCATGAAGTGGTTCTGGGCCCCGAGAGCACAAGCGAGGAAGAGCAGATCGCTGCCGATCAAATAGGGCTGCACGCCAAGCTGCTGTTTGCGGAACATGCTGCAGGATGCACCTTGTGGATGGGCAGCCCCAACTTGACGGATCGTGCGTGGAGCCGCAACGCTGAGTGCTATGTACACATCAGTGTTTCCAAGCCGATCAAGGATGCTGGGAAGGAGTTGCTGGAAGGTCTGAGTGCTTTCGTGGATTTGGCAAAACCTGTTGCGCTAGAAGAATTCGATGGCATTCCGGCAGAGGAAACCAATGAAATGCGATTGTCTGATGCCCGTACACAGGTTGCAGCCAGGATGGAAAAGGCTCTGCAACGTGAGGGAGACAACCAGTCGCTGATAGTTCAGTGCATTGCTTCGCCACACCCTGATGCCACCAATATTGCGCTGTATTGCGGTCCGTTGACTGGCCAAGCCATGCCCTGGCCAGGGGGAGCCAGTCAATTGGAGATCCCCGGTGCGGCCAAGCCAGCGGCTCGATCCAACTGTCTGCGTGTGCGATTGCAATTGGAGGACTCTGAGGTGGAGTGGCTACAGGTTGTGCCCTGGAATCCTGCCTTGACGGAAGAGCGGGACACTGCGGTTTTAAGCGATTACCTTGGGCCACGACAAATGCTGTCTTGGATTCATGAGGTGCTCAACGGATTCTCTGATGGTGATGAAGGCGGTGCCTGGGATGCACCTCCGAGTAAGGCCAGGAGTGCGTCTCGCGGCAAATCTGCGGTACTCGGCCTGCCAAGCATCGACCAGGCTTTACGAATGTGGCTAAAAGACCAGACGCAGTTGGACGAGGTCGATCGCATTTTGAAGATCTGCAGTCAGAAGAGCAAGTCCAGCCCTCAGCGTGACGGTGCGGACGACAAGCTGATTGAGGTGCACTTGCAGAAATTATCACGATCATGGGTAACCCTGCGTAAGGGCTTGAAAGGGGACGGCGCATGAGCATTGCAGCCAAGCCATTCCAAATAGCAACTATTGATGCGGCATACCGAACATTGACGCGAAAGGGCGGCACACGCCGCTTCTTGGTGGCGGATGAAGTGGGTTTGGGGAAAACCATCGTCGCCAGTGGAGTCATCAAAAAGCTTTCTGATAAGAAAGTCGCCGCGGGTGATGGGCCGCTCAGTGTCTTGTACGTTTGCTCCAATTTGGCAATTGCGAAGCAGAACATCGTGCGACTGTTGTCATTCCTGCCAGAAGCTGAGCGTAAGAAGGCTGTTGCCACCGTGGATCGGCCAAGTTTGCTATCAACGCGCCCCAGGCCAGAGCACGAGCGTGTTCACATTTACATGCTGACACCGGATACAGCCATTGCAACCCGCAAGGGGCAGCGAAGGGACGGCCGTTTGGAGGAGCGTGCACTTGCGTTGGTGCTGTTGCATCGTATTCTTTCGGTTCCCATCAGGCGGTTGTACAGGTCGTTTCAGCGGCAGGCGGGAAGTGCGTCTTTTGGTTCGTGGGTGCGTTTTTACCGAGATCGGGACGCCCAAGGGTTGTTGGGCGCGGGAGATTTTAGAAAGGAGTTCCGAGATGCCTTGCGGGACGTACTCGGGTTGGAGCAAGGCCAACACCTGCCCCCCTTGCTGAATCAAATGTTGGACGACCGAAAGGATCAAGACTTGGTTGCAGCGTGCCGTACTGCCTTGACAGTGGCAGCGTTGAAAAGCATTGGGGCGGGTCTCGTTATCTTCGATGAATTCCAACGTTTTCGGGATTTGATGGACGATGTGGGTGTCGACGGCACCAGTGACGAAGATGAAATAGAGGCAATTCGCAGTCGTTCATCCGCACGGGTTCTGGAGTCTATCCGTGGACTTCCGAACACGGATGGTCCTGCATTGCTATTGCTGTCGGCTACGCCATACACCCCTTATCGACGCCATGCAAAAACACTAAGTCAAGACGAGTCAGACAGCGCGCAGTCCGCAGACTTCTTTGACCTGATTTCCTTTCTTGCTGCCAGTGACACGAAAGCGACTAAAGCCAAGGGATTGTTTCTTGAGCTTAGCGAGGAGTTGCGCAAAGGTGACTTCAGCTCAGAGCAGGCGCAGTTGATTCGTACGTCATTGATGGGGATGTTGCTCCCGTTGATGTCCCGCACAGAGCGCCCAGTGTTGCTAAGTGGCAAGGATGCGGCGGTGAGCGCCACAGCTGTGATTGATGCGGACCTGATCATTTCAGATCTGACGCAGTTTCGCGAGATGCAGGAGTGTTTTAACCCGACAAGTCGAGACTGGATTGTTCCGCTGTGGCAGTCGGTGCCACTGCCAATGCAGACCTTGGGTAGTCGTTACCTGGCCTGGACGAACAAGGTGAAGATGCCAGCACGTGTCGCGTTGCAAAGGGGTCAACGCGATGCTCTTCGTCTTGCTGCACCCTGGCCACATCCAAGAGTCCGCGCGTTGATGGCAAGAACGTCTGAGAAACGCTTGGCGATGCCGTGGACTGCTCCGTCATTGCCTTGGTGGCCGCTTCGTGGCGGTTGGAAGGCCGATAACGATTCAAAAATCGACGGGAAGCTATTGGTCTTTAGCCGTTTCAAGGCGGTACCGACTGCACTGTCCGGCCTCATAAGCTATACCACCGAGTGCAATTTGCTGGCACCCAAACAGACGCGCAGCCGACTCAGCTACGAGGACGCGTCCAAGCGCCGATTGCTCCAGCCCAACTCGGAACGTCCTGCACTTCTAGAGTTATTTCACCCTTGTCGACTGTTGGCAAAGCTGGATCCGCTTAATGTGCCATTGGGTAGCCAATCGGCGATGCGGCGTGAAATTGAGCGGCAACTGAGGCATTTACTCAAAGAATTGGGTGTGAAGGTGACGCCCAACTTGAAGGGCCGTCGTCGCAAACCATGGGAACTCATCGTCGCCCTGGAGAAAAAGGCCGGGCTTTGGGAGTCGTCCTGCTTTGCATGGGAAACCATGACTCCTACGGCGGAGGATGGCGATTCCGTAGGACGGCTGGGGACCTTGATTCAACGGTGGGATGAATTCGCAGGACAGGTGGGCGACATCGTGGAAATTTCTGCAGAAGCTGAGTTTCAGGCCTTGGTGTCACTGGCGCTGGAGTCCCCTGGTGTTGTCTTGCTACGCGCCCTGTCTAGGCATTGGACTGAAGCTTTAGAACCCCAAAGTATGCGATTGGTTCTGCCCGTAGTTTGGCGGGGGCTGAGAAGCTATCTCGACAAGTCATGGTTTGTTGCCGCATTGGGAGACCGTGGCGGAGAGAAATTCCCGACAGCCATACGCAATGCGGTAATTGAAGGAAACCTTGAGTCTGTGTTGGACGAGCATTTTTGGTTCTTGTCCACCGATGGTTCGGGTGATTGGGCTGTGAGGCTTGAGGAGGTGGAAAAGAGCCTGCGTTTGCGGGATGCCAACGTAACTTTTCACGAAGGCGATGAAGTGCTGGCGAATGGAACTGAAAACTCATCACCATCTTTCACCATCAGGTGTCACGTGGCGGTTCCCTTGGCTGAAGGGCGAAAAAGCAGTTCAAGTAGTCAAGGGCATCCAGGTGAGGCATCTTCCGTTTTAGAGGACAGCCCGCTCCGGCCCGATGAGATTCGCAAAGCATTCAATAGTCCGTTCTGGCCCAATGTGCTGGTCACCACATCGATTGGTCAAGAAGGTTTGGACCTCCACCCCTGGTGCAACTCGCTCGCTCATTGGGACCTTGCGAACAGCCCGGTTGCGCTGGAGCAGCGCGAAGGAAGAATCACGCGGTTCGGTAGTCTGTCTGTACGTAGGGCAATTGCCAAAAAATTGTGTACTCAATTGAATTTGCCAACGGGGGCCAGCCCTTGGCATAGATTGGCAGCTTTGGCGGATACTCAGTTGAGCGACGAATCCGGGATGTCGCCTTGGTGGGTAGTAGAGGGGGGCGATTGCAATAGGTACTTCCTGACCGTGCCAGGCGGTGAACAACAAGAAAAGTTCGAATTCTTAGCGCGTGAACGCGCGCTGTACCGTCTTGTATTGGGAATGCCGGATCAATCAGATCTCATCAGGCTCCTGGATGCACAAGGCAAGGATCCTGAATCTTTGCGCAGAGCTTGCGTGGATTTGAGCGCATACAACAACCGCAAACGCAGTTAATGAGAACAATGAGAATATGCTCCCTTCCCTTTTAGCCCGCGACATCCAGCGAGGCTTGCAGCAGTTTTTGGTCACCGGCTTCGAGCCTTCGGATGACTTTTTGCATGGCCTGATGCGCCGCTTTGTTGAAGACCAGTCCGGCTGGCTCAAGGGCCCATATCTGCAAGTGGGCCTTCCTTTTACGGCTGGTCAGTCAGGCCGCAAGTTCTTCAGCAGCTTTGATACAGAATTTCCTGGCTTTAGCCACCAGGAGGCGGCGTGGCATCGCTTATCGAGTCAGCACCTGGCGGACCACACGCTGGTGGCCACTGGCACAGGCAGCGGTAAGACGGAATGCTTTGGTTACCCGGTACTGGACCATTGTGCGCGTGCCCGCAAGGCGGGTGAGGACGGCATCAAGGCGCTGGTGATATATCCCATGAATGCCTTGGCAACTGACCAGGCACATCGTTTTGCGCAACTGGTTGCGTCCATCCCGGCGTTTGCCGGGCTTCGGGTGGGCCTGTTTGTGGGGGGATCAGTGGCGGACCCAGGGCAAGGCATGGTGATGACCCCCACCGCCGTAATCACGGATCGTGACACCCTGCGCAAGAACCCACCCGACATCTTGCTGACCAACTACAAGATGTTGGACTACCTGCTGTTGCGCCCCAAGGACCGCAAGCTCTGGGAGCGCAACACGCCAACCACCTTGCGCTATCTGGTTGTGGACGAATTGCACACCTTTGACGGCGCGCAAGGCACCGACTTGGCCCTGCTGCTGCGCCGCCTGCGCGCCCGGCTTAAGACGCCCGAAGGCCATTTGCTGTGTGCCGGCACCTCGGCCACCTTGGGTGGGTCTTCGGACACCACGGAGTTGCGGGATTACGCGCGCAAAATCTTTGGTGCGCCATTCGGCCCGGATTCGGTGGTTACCGAGAACCGGCAGTCCGTGGGCGTGTTCCTGGAAGACGCGATGGTGGACTTCATGTTCCAGAACCGCCCGGATTTGGCGGCGGTCTTGGACTCCACCCGCTTCAAAAATCCTGAAGAGGCGGTTGCAGCTTGGTTTGGCGTGTTCTTTCCGGATGAGCCACAGCCTGCCGATGTGAACGATATGGCCTGGCGCATCCAGTTGAGCGACTACCTGAAGCGCCACATCCTGTTTGTCAATTTGCTGAAGCAACTCAAGGGCGGCGTGGTCCATTACGGTGAGCTCACCGAGCGCCTGCAAAAGAACCTGCCGGTTGCCGCCCATCCTCAGGTACGTGAGGTGCTGGACGCCTTGCTTGTGCTGGTGGCCTGGGCCCGCTTGCCGGGCGTGGGTGACAAGACGGTTCCATTGGTTAGTCTGCGGGTCCAGATATGGATTCGTGAGCTGCGCCGCATGGTTGCCAAGCTGGCAAGTGACCCTGAAGACGTGCGCTTGCGCAGCTCGGCGGATGTAGCGGCCAACCCCGATGGCGTGTACCTGCCCATGGTCCAGTGCAGTGAGTGCCACACCACGGGCTGGCTTTCGCGCCTGGTGCAAGGCAGCAACCGGCTCTCCACCAAGCTGGACGAGATCTACAACTGCTGGTTTGCCGGGCGGCCCGAGGCTGCGCGGTTGTATGCGGCGCAGAGCGTCAAGCGGCCCCAGGTTGAGGGTGTGGTGCAACATGCCTGTGTGGCTTGCGGCAACTTGCAGCAAGCCACTGGTGCTTGCCTGGCTTGCGGCCAGGAAGACTTGCTAGCCGTTTACAAGGTGATCGCGCAGCGCAGCTTCGCAATTGGGCAGGTGCAGCATACGCGCCACGACAACCGATGCCCCGCCTGCGGCAACCGTGACCGCCTGCTATTGCTGGGTGCGCGCAACGCCACGCTGGGCTCCCAGGTGGTGGAGCACAGCTGGGCCAGCCCGTTCAATGACGACAAGAAGTTGATTGCGTTCTCAGACTCGGTGCAGGACGCCGCGCACAGGGCAGGTTTCTTTGGCGCACGCACCTACCTTAACAATGTGCGTACGGGCCTTGCCAAGGTGATTGATGAGCTGGTGGTACCTGGCTTCAAATGGTCAGCGTTCTTGACGCAAGCCGAGGCGCTGTTTGATACGCCAGGCTCCGTCTTGCATATGCCACCAGAGCGTCTGTTGTCCGAGTTCATTGGCCCCAATATGACCTGGCAGCGCGATTGGGCGGAAGAGCTTTTGAAGAAGGGAGCACTGCCTGCTGCCAGCCGACTGCCGGGCAAGGTGCGCAAGCGCCTGCTGTGGCAGGCCTATAGCGAATTCACCTATCTGAGCCACCGGGGGCGAAACCTGGACCGGATTGGCAAGGCCACGCTTTCTGTGCCCATGGGCATCATTGCAGAAGTAGCAACCTTGCTGCTTCCCACGCTGCAAGAGCAGTTTGGAGCCAAAGGCTTGGAGAAGGGTGTGCTGGTGCAATGGCTATGGGGATTGCTGACCCACCTACGCAGGCGTGGCGCGGTGATGCATGCCGAGCTAACCAGCTACGCGGCCGATGGCAATGTGTATGCGCTGGCCAGAACGGGTGGCCGTGGGGAGTGGATGCCATCCATGGGGGAGCGCACACCGCGGCCCGTGTTCCTGACGCTGGGCAAGCAGCGCGACTTCGACAAGCTGACTAACGCCCAGCACAACAGCTGGTTCGACCGCTGGGCGCAGGCCTGCTTGGGGCAGCAGACATTGCTGGCACCCGGCATTGCGGCTGATTTCTTCCATGCTGCCGCACGGGTTCTTGAAGATCAGAATGTCCTGATTCGTACCGTGGACCATCAGGGTGAGACCCTTGCGATCAACCCCAACGCGTTAGAGCTGTATGTGGACACCATGTTTCTGGCCACACCCCAGGGCAAACGGCGTTTGACCGTGCCCGCAAGTGCAGCCGAGGCCTTGCGTGGCATGCCCTGCATTGACGCGACTGAAGAGTTCTACGAAGACCTGATGCCTACGGGCGGTTGGCTGTCAGACCGTTTCAGCCAGGGCGACTTGCGCCGCGTGATTGCCGCGGAGCACACCGGTTTGCTGGAGCGGGCCGAGCGGGAGGCCTTGGAGTTGCGCTTCAAGAATCCAAAGCCCCGTGATTGGTACGAGAACCTGCTGTCCGCTACGCCGACGCTGGAGATGGGCGTGGATATTGGCGCGCTGTCGTCCGTGCTGTTGTGCTCCGTGCCGCCAACGCAAGCCAGCTTTTTGCAGCGGGTGGGTCGTGCCGGTCGTCGCGACGGCAATGCCATGACCACGACGCTGGCTGACGGCAGCAGTCCGCATGACCTGTATTTCTTTGAAGAAACACAGGAGATGCTGTCGGGCGAAGTGGCTCCCCCCGGCGTGTTTTTGCAGGCGGCCGAGGTGCTGCGCCGCCAGCTGTTTGCCTTCTGCATGGACGACTGGGTCAGCACCATCAGTGTTGCCACAGCCTTCCCGGAGAAGACATCCACGGCCTTGGATGCCGTGGAGCAAGCCAAGCTGGACCGCTTTCCATATAACTTCTGTGAGCATGTGCTGTCCCACGAACCTCGCCTTTTTGCAGCATTTGCCGTGCTGTTGGGCGCGGACGTGAACCCCGAGGTGCTGCAACGCCTGCAAGACTTTATGCAGGGCCAAGGCAATGCGGATGGCTTGCGGTCCCGCCTGTTGAAGTATTTGCAGGAGCTGGTGGAAGAGCGAAAAACCTACAAGAAACGCAAGGAGCAAATCGACGCAGCCAAGAAGGTGGCCGAACTGCGCCCCAAGGATGAGGCAACCATCGCCGAGATAGATGCCTTGCTGCGCGAGCGGGACAAGATGCTGGAGTTGATTGCGGAAATCAACAAGCGGGACTTGCTCAACACGCTGACCGATGCCGGCTTGATACCCAACTATGCCTTTCCCGAGGCGGGCATCGAGCTCAAGTCCGTGCTGTGGCGCAAG
>Ga0364893_10506_pt1 | contig 15436 bp, 15 predicted proteins | sample ExccelJu500001D3_FD_206943 | JGI IMG/M metagenome (GOLD analysis project Ga0364893, IMG submission 206943) | Enriched cells from Trout Bog Lake Hypolimnion, Wisconsin, USA - BchlTB.July16.5000.01.D3 | ecosystem: Environmental > Aquatic > Freshwater > Lake > Hypolimnion/Profundal zone | place: USA...
ATATTGGTCAGATTTCCCAATGGCATAATTTTTTGCTGTACCACTTGCTGGTAAATCAGTTGTGACTTGGCTTCAATCACACCTGGTTGATCAAACATCAAACCTTTCGCCGGGCTATCCATCATCGTCGGATGCGTCGCGTGACATTGGATGCAACGTGCCTGAACAATTTTTTGTACTTCTGCAAATTGATTTTCTGTCGTTTGCGCGGCAGTTGTTACTGCTGGTTTTGGTGCAATCCAGGCTGCTACACCGGCCAGAATAGCAATTGCCAAAATCGGATAAATTGGTTGGGTATTCCCTTTGTGGCGCAGGATGAAGAACTGTCGCACCAGCACCCCGGCAACCATGATCAACACTAATACTGCCCAGTTATTGCTGGCGCTATAGGTCATGCTGTAATGGTTGGACAGCATCGCGAAAAGGACAGGCAAAGTGAAATACGTATTGTGAACACTGCGTTGTTTGCCACGTTGTCCGTGTACTGGATCAACAGGTTGACCGGCTTTCATTGCAGCGACGACTTTGCGCTGACCAGGAATAATCCAGAAGAACACATTCGCACTCATGATGGTCGCAATCATCGCACCGATGATCAGAAACGCGGCACGTCCTGAAAACAAATGGCAGGCGCCCCATGCCGCAGCAACGACGTAGGCAATAATCAAGCCTGATAAGAGCTTTTCATTTTTGCCGAACAAGCGACACAATACGTCGTATACGATCCAGCCCAGCGCCAGAAAGCCTAAGGCAGCCGCAATCGCGATGGCTGGTGTGAGTTGTGCTACTGATGGATCGATCAGATAGGTACGTGCATTAAAGATATACACCAATAAAAACAAACTGAAGCCAGATAACCAGGTGCTGTACGATTCCCAGTAAAACCAGTGCAGATGCTCTGGCAAACGTGGCGGTGCGCCGAGATATTTTTGTGGATTATAAAAACCCCCACCATGCACAGCCCACAATTCTCCGCCAACGCCTTGCTTTTTCAATTGCTCATCGGTCGGTGGTGTCAGATGGTTATCCAGCCACACGAAATAAAATGAAGAGCCTATCCAGGCGATGGCGACGATCACATGCAGCCAACGCAATAACAGGTTGGCCCAGTCTAAAAAATACGCTTCCATTGATGATCCCTAACTACCGCGATAGGTTGAGTAACTCCATGGTGTCGTCACCAGGGGCACGTGATAATGTTGACTTGCGTCAGCTACGCCAAAGCGCAAGGTGACGATGTTCAGGAAAGCAGGTTCAGTCAGTTGGACGCCCATCGCCGCAAAATAGCGACCGACATCAAAATCGAGTTCATAGGTACCAGTGAGGAGGGCGTCGCCTTCCAATAAAGGCTGGTCACAACGACCGTCGGCATTGGTTAAGCGTTCACATAACAGCTGCCTTTGCTGATCCTTGATGCGATACAGGCGCACCTGTATCCCTTGTCCCGGTTTGCCATGCGCCGTGTCGAGTACATGTGTCGTGAGGCGTCCCATGCCTGTCCTTTATAAAAAATGCCGAAAATAAAACAACAATATTGTCGACAATCTTAAGCCTCTGAAAATCTCCATGTCAAACAAAACTTCGGTAAAGCCTTGTTATTAAGGGGAAATTTATCGAAATTAGCAACAAGAAGCTAAAAATAATTAGTACTTTATTTAAAAATTGTCGACAATTTGTCAGATGAGGTGCTTAAATGTGACAAATCACATTGACGCAGTTTTTACTCAGTTTTCACTTAATTCATCGAGCCAGAACGTGAACAGTAACACTCCCGGGGAAGCAGAAAATACAGACAACGCTGATAACCTTGATAAGGAACAGCGCATGTACCGCGATATTTACGATGCCATCATGGATCATCGCTTGCCAGCGCGTACCAAACTGACCGAGCAATCCTTGAGCGAGATTTATGCCATGGCTCGCCATGGCGTGCGCAAGGTATTGAGTCAGCTTGCCGCCGATGGTCTGGTCGATCTGGAGCCCAATCGCGGTGCATTTATTGCCAGTCCGGGCGAAAAAGAAGCACAAGACATGTTTGAATTGCGTCATAACCTCGAACAGTTAGCGTTAGAAAAAGTATTAGCGAATGATGATAGGCAGGCTTTGCGGGGATTGCGCCAGATGGTAGAGCGTGAACGCGACGCCTATCAGCAGGGTGACAGACCACAGTGGATCAGGCTGTCAGCCGATTTTCATATAGAGCTGGCGCGCCTTAGCGGCAATGATTTATTGGTTGATATGCTGCGGCGGCTGGTCTCTCGTACCACTTTAATGATTTCGAGTAATGAGGTGCCGGGTACTCGTCCTTGCTCATTTGATGAGCATTTTAAGGTGCTCGACGCGTTGGAGCGGCGTGATAAAAAATCCGCTTTGCATGAAATGGCACAACATTTGCATCAGTGTGCATGCCGCACACCGAAAAATGTTGGAAAGAGTTTTGATTTGAAAGCAGTACTGGGGCAAAGAAATAGTTAAGTCGATTACCGACAGACAATTTCAGTTTCCACATTGACGGAGAAAACAACGAATGACAATCACCTCAGCTTATCCGCGTGATCTGATTGGTTATGGCCGCCACGTGCCACACGCACAATGGCCAGAGCAGGCACGGATTGCCGTGCAGTTTGTATTGAATTATGAAGAGGGTGGTGAAAATTGCGTCCTGCATGGTGATAAAGCCTCAGAACAGTTTTTATCAGAAATCGTCGGCGCTGCGGCGTATGAAGCGCGGCACATGTCGATGGAATCAATTTATGAATATGGTTCACGCGCCGGGGTCTGGCGCATTTTGCGCGAATTTGAAAAACGTGGCTTGCCACTGACCGTGTTTGGCGTGGCGATGGCATTGCAACGTCATCCGGAACTGACGCAAGCGTTTGGTGATTTAGGGCATGAAATTGCTTGCCATGGCCTACGTTGGATTCATTATCAAAATTTAGATGAGGCGATAGAGCGCGAACATATGCAACAAGCGGTGCAGATCATGCGTGAACTGACAGGCAGTGCGCCGTTAGGCTGGTACACCGGACGTGATTCGCCGAATACCCGCCGGTTGGTCGTAGAGCATGGTGGTTTTGCCTATGACGCTGATTATTACGGTGATGACTTGCCCTTCTGGACCGAAGTCAGCACCACTGCCGGTGAGATCAAACCGCATCTGGTCGTGCCTTATACGCTCGATAGCAATGATATGCGCTTTGCCACACCACAAGGATTTAATACGGGTGAACAGTTTTATACCTACTTAAAAGATAGTTTTGATGTGTTGTATGCGGAAGGGGATCCGCAAGGAGATAACGCACCAAAAATGTTGTCCATCGGCATGCATTGCCGCTTGTTAGGCAGACCGGGACGCTTCCGTGCCTTGCAGCGTTTTTTGGATTATGTGCAATCGCATGACAAGGTATGGATTTGCCGCCGGATTGATATCGCGCAGCATTGGATGCAGCACCACCCGTATGCAGCACAGGTAAACACGGTAGCAAACACAGGAGTACAAGCATGAGCCTTACCTACAACATGGAAACTTTAAATCAGGCTTCTGATGCCGAATTTGTTCGTATATTAGGTGGCATTTTTGAACACTCACCCTGGGTTGCGGAAGCAGTGATGGCACAAAGACCATTTTTGAGTGTGCATGATTTGCACGCGGCGATGGCACACGCGGTACGCACTGCGGATGAAGAGGCGCGTTTGACCCTGATCCGTGCCCATCCGGAACTGGCTGGCAAAGCGGCGGTACGCGGAGAGTTAACTGCCGAATCGACACGTGAACAAAGTGGCGCAGGATTGAATCAATGTAGCCCCGAAGAATTCGCGGAATTACAACGTTTGAATGCCGAATACAATAAAAAATTCGGTTTTCCTTTCATTATTGCTGTACGAGGCCACGACAGACAAAGTATTATCCGGCACTTCACGCAGCGGCTGACCTCAGACCGCGTCACCGAAATGCAGGAATGTATAGAGCAAATTGTCCGTATTGGCGGCTTCCGGCTCGCTGATTTGATCAGACCCTAAGTTGCTTGCCTAAACGTTATCGTTCCCCGGCCTCACATCAAAGACGGATTCAGGATTTGCGCTTCGCGCGCCGCTGCAAAAGAATTTTTTTACTACTTCGATAAAGGAAGAACCATGAAATGTAAATTCAATAGTCTGGTCATTGCAGTTGCTGCTACTCTGGCTGCTGGTAGCGCACTGGCGCAATCCACAGTATCCGTTGAAGGTCTGGTCGATATGTCGGCTGGTTCTATTAAGTACAGCGGCGATACGGGCAAAACACTTGCTGTGAACAGCGGCGGCATGACGACTTCCTGGTTGGGTTTTAAAGGTGTCGAAGACTTAGGCAATGGCATGAAAGTTGACTTCGCATTGACCAGCTTCTTGCAAGCTGACAGCGGACAATCTGGACGTTTTTATGGCGATACGCTGTTTTCACGTGATGCCAACGTAGGTATTTCTGGTTCCTTTGGTAAAGTTTCTTTAGGTCGCAACTTGTCGCCTAATTTCTTGCCAGTTGTTATTTTCAATCCGTTCGGCGATTCATTTAATTTTTCTCCATTGGTATTGCACACTTGGGTACCAAACGGTAGCTACGCTGCCCGCACCTGGGTGAATTCTTCTGCTGGCGACTCTGGTTGGAGCAATGAAATCATTTACACCACGCCAAACTACAATGGGTTGACTGCTAATTTCCATTATCAGGCAGGTGAGCAAGCGGGTCAGACTGGTGTAAATAACGTCGGTATGAATGTCTTGTACTTCAATGGCCCACTCGCACTGACAGCCTACTACCACCAGGTACAAGTCGGTAACCCGACACCTGGCGCGATTGTTGACGCGACCAGCTCACCGATCAACTACGCATCGATCAACTATCAAAAATCGTATTTTGTTGGTGGTAGCTATGATTTGACCGCTGTGAAATTGTTCGCAACTTACTCATCGACAAAAGATGACACCAGCTCAACGGCGACAATGACAGACAAAACCTACAGCCTGGGTGCAAAAGTGCCAGCCGCTGGCGGCAATATTTTGTTGGCCTATGCTGATACTAAACGCACTGGTAGCTTGGTTGGTGCAGATCTGAGCCGCAACACATTCTCTGGTGGCTACGACTACGATCTGTCTAAGCGCACTGACGTGTATGCAGTCGTAATGAGCGACAAAATTAATACCGCTGACCGCGCTAACAGCGTTGCAGTCGGTATTCGTCACAAGTTCTGATTGCTTGGTTTTTTGTCTAACATCGTAGCTTGTTGAACTTAAAAAGCCGCGTGATTTAAATCACGCCATGAAAAAAAGCTCAAAAAAGAGTCGAACTATTTTTTGAGTCAGCTAGCATAGTTTTTAATTCAAATTGAGAGGCCCAGAGAAATCTGGGCCTCTTTATATTTAGTCCGCAATGAATTTTGTCTTTGCGACCAATTTGACTTCAATGAATAGTGCGCGAATTAGGATGAAATAAGCAGTCGAATGGTCTTTTAAAAAAACCACCCAGTCACATTCCAAAGAATGTTTTGCTTCATTAATCAATAATGACCGATGAACAAGGGTTTGCAGACATTCATGTTTTAAAGCGACTGACTGGGTCGTGCCCTTTGGAGGCAGTCGTAGGGCTGCATTGCAGCCGTTCAATTTTTGATTAGGTACTCTAGCAGAGCAGGTCTTACCCGCCCTGACAGATGTAAAATCAGCTTTTTGCGAAAAAATTCTCGCGATTTAACCGAACCCAGGTCTCGACGTTGCTTGGCTGAAAATTCACCAGACCCGCTTGTGGTGCGAAGCATTGCGCCAAGATTACATCCGCTTCATCAGGATGTGCTGCAAAATAGCGGAACTTAGATGCCACCCTCTGGCCAATTCCGGCCCCCATGGCGACATCGACTTCGCGTTCAAACTCATCGAGTGGCTGGGCTTTGTAGCTAATATGACGACCAAGTCCAGTGCTGATGAGGGCGACCAGTTCAGCACCGGTTATGCTTTCTGGTCCGGCAATTCGATGATCGCCACCCATCGAACCGCGCTCGAGTAGCATCAACGCAGCCTTAGCGCAATCGTCAGCAGACGTCCAGGCGATGTGCTGCGTTGCTGAGATTGGCGGTGCGAATATCCCCTTTTCCATAATGTCTACTAGTGCAGATGGCTTCAGCAGATTTTCGAGATACATGGTAGGACGCACAATAGCAAAATCCAAACCAGAATCCCGGGCGGCATCCTCAATCATCTGATTCGCAACAAAACTCGGTTCTTCGCAAGGGAGATGTCGACTGGCACTGGCGAGTTTTAAGACAAATGACCGCACGCCTGCAGACTTAAAGGCTGAAAGGGCATTTTGTGCCTGAACCAGCATTGTGCTGGCAGATCCAATAGGCACCTGAAGCACAGCATGATCAATACCAGCGCATACTTTTACGAGAGAATCGAATTGATCGAGATTGGCTTGGCGCCATTCTATTGCAGTCGAATTAAGCCTCGAAAATCGCGCTGGATCGCGAACGAGTGCCCGCACTTTCAGACCTTGAGAATGCGCGGCACGCACTACGGCAGAGCCTTGAACACCGTTAGCCAAGAATACTAGGATGGGTTTTGAATGATCAATTATTACCATGACAACTGCTCCATTAAAACGGCCTTACGGAGCAGCATTGACATCAATGGCACCGATCAGACCCAAAAACACGACGCGCGTGCGAGGGACTGTCGGGAATCGCACCAACAAAGTGCGAACAGTGCTTTCCATTTCAACAGGAAAGAGCTTGAGCCTACCCAGATCAAGCCAGCCATTTCAACAATTTGGATCATATCGCATGTAAAAATGAGCGTCAACCCGGCATTCTATGGACAAAACTCCAGGATCATTGCCATCAATTGAGGTGTTCGTTCAAAATCAGCAAAGTGCCGCGAACTGTCTGTCAAAAATTAAATACTTAGCTACACTGCCTCATAATATTCTTTAACATCACAATCATCGAGAAATGTGCTTGATCCAATTCACTAGATGTTCACCATCTTCATCAATGATCAATTCCTCGTACAAAAAACCATTCTTTTGCACGACGTGGATAGATGGTAAGTTGTCTGGATTTACTCTCGCCAATAGTCTCTTAGCACCACCAAGTTGAGTGGCGATGCGAATTAATTCAGCCACGGCAGCACTGGCTATACCTTGTGCGCGTGCAGACGGAGCCACGCCATACCCGATTTCCACTTGTTGATCCAGTGGTTCACTTTTGAAACCACAACTACCGACAATTGAGTTGTCAGCTAGTCGCACGATAAAAAAAGTCGAACACCAGGCTTCCGATAATCCGTTGCATAGTTGTCGCAATGACCGCTCTGCGACAAAACTTGGCGGCAGGGCATCAGGTAGTGCTCTTTGCAACAGATGATCAGGGTAATCAGATACGGCTAAATTTCTCAGATCTGCAAGTGGAATGGACTCCAGTCTGATCATAGAAATTATCCGCGGCTTTGATAAATGACTTTTTCCAATTCAGGTAAGCCATAGACGTCCGCGTTGCTTAAAAAGTCATCAAAGGGGCCAAGCTTATTGATCACGTTGCCATTTTTAAAAACGATTTGTAAGCCTTCTTCTTCGTTCCAGTCGCAATCACATTCCAGCAATACGTACACGCCTTGATCGCCGGTCTGGCGGCGGCATACTAAAATTTCATCGCCAAATTGTATGTGTTTCCAGACTTGATCGGCGCTGGAGATATCGACGACATCAAATCCTTCACTTTTGGCAAATTGGACGCAATCCCGATAGTAAGAAAAAATCTCATTTTCAACGCCGAGCAGCACCGCTTTATCCAAGGCCAGAAAATGGCTGATGGCATCTGAAAACTCTTGTGGGCGCGGGTCTTGTTCAAAACCTTCCAGCAAAAATTCACACTCTTTGTTAAGTGCAGCGACGGTGATCGGGTCACTGACCAGCCAATCGTTTTCTGTATCCTCGGTCAGTAGTCCAAGCGGTGCGATTTGCATAGAAATCCTCATTAAATTGTGATGACGATGTCATTAGCGATTACACGAAGCCATGGCTTTCGGGGAGATCAATAACAACAGAAAAGCGAATAATAAGCCAAACAGCAGAAACACATGCGTACCTGGCAAATGATTGAGACTATTTTGCGCCCAGACACGACTGACCAGACGATAAAGTTGAAACGCACTGGCCGCTAACCCCAGCCACCATGCCCACGCATACCGTCCACACAAACCAATGGCAATAAGCAAGCCAACAATCGCGATGAGCCAGTTTGTCAGTTGATTAAAACTGAGATTAACGCTGAGATGATCGCTATTGGCTGAGATATTAAGTAGAGAACTACCCACTGCGACAACAACATAGGCAACTGCCACGGCAGCTGCAATAAGAATACGAGTTCTGGCCACAACAAACCTGTAAAAAAACCACCGACGGGTGGAATTGATCGAATTGATCCGGCTGACAATCAAAATCTTGCCGGAAGATGCTGTACCCGTTCAACCTGGCACGCAACAGCTATCGGTGCAGACAGCTGCGTTGCATTCTATCAATTTCTATCGATGTGCAAATGCTTTATGTGTGTTTTTGTTCGTTTGGTGTTGAGCTATTGGTACTGACATTGCGCAGCTCATAGGCTTGCAGTGTATTGAGCTTATCGAAGCAATCGGCCATCGCCGGATTCAAACCGGATTTGAGTTGCTGATCATTGCGACTGAGTTGCGCCTGATTGACCAGAACACGCATTTTGCTAATCAGGTCGGCATCATGTAAGAGTTGCCCTAAAGCCGTCCATTCAACCGCTTTTCTGCCGCCGGCTTGTTGCTGTAATGCTTGTATGACAGCTGGAGGGAAGTCCCAGCGTTGGGCAATCCTGTAAGACAGGGTGGCCGCTACTGAGGCCATGGCGAGTTGGAATCCTGCCGAATATCTGAATTTAGCTTGTTCGCATTCCTGATCAAGTAAGCGGAACGCGATGATGAGGCCAACATTTTTCATCAAACCGGTCAGAAACGCTTGAAACGCATCATAGCCATTGTTCTCTTTCTGATCGCTCAACGCATGACAAGCCAGTGCGCATTTTTCCGATTGCAACCACACATGGGGTGCAGCACGGCGCGTGTAAGGTCCGGCGCTGAGGTTAATGATGGGGCGGAAAGCGACTTTGGCAATGACAAAACGTAAGCCGTCTTCACCCAGCATGATGACCGCTTTTTCCAGATTGCTGATGCGATCTGCGGGATTGTAGAGCGCGCTATTGACGGCATTCACAACCTCACCCACCAACACCACGTCCTTGACGATGAGCCGGGTCAATTCATGCACGGCTACTGACTTGTTGCGTAAGCTTGCCAGCAATTGTGGAATGACCGTCGGCATGCGCGGCACAACCACTGCATCATTCAGATCGGACGCCAACAAGCCATATAAGGCTTGCAGCACTTTTTGTTCTGTATCAGCGACACTGCCTTCGCCGGGGTAACCCATGATCCAGTCAAAAAATAACGTATCAATGGGGATTTCAGGCTTCCAGATCTGTAATTTTTCAGTCGCCGGTGTGACGTTATTGTCGCTATTGTCGCTTTTTATTGTCGTGCCGGGGACGGGGGCAGGAGTACCCGGTACCACAGCGGTGTTGACTGATAGCGGTGGTAAAGTATGTTCAACATCCATTGCTTGCGATTGCTCAGCGCCTGGCGCTGGTGGCATCGTCGAAGTAGTACTCGCCGCAGACTTCGCAGCCGCAGATGGCATGCCCTTTGTTTGACTATCTTGCCCACCACCAAACAGGCGTTGAAAAAATTGATTGAAGGGATTTGCCACGGGTGCCCTTTCTTTGCCACAGATTGACATTACAAGGAATGAAATACGCTTACCTACGTTGCAAAAGAATAGCAGCTTTACACCTGTGCCGGATGTCTGTTTGATGACGAAATTTTAATAAATATATACTACCGGGAGTAAAAATAAATGCCCTTTATCTTTTCATGATCATAGGGCATTTTTTGCTGATACTCCCCTTGGGGAAGGGTCTATGGAAGGGATCAGGTGTTTTTCAGGTACAGATCAAGTTCATCAAACCAGACTTGTTTTTGCTCGTCAGAAACAAATGCAGCCTCAAAACTATTGCGTGCTAGTTGCACCAGCTCAGCTTTACTCAAATTGAGCGCATCTGCGGTGGCAATGAAATTGGTATTCATGTAGCCACCAAAATACGCAGGGTCGTCGGAATTAATCGTGACGCACAAACCATCGCGCAACATACGTGCCAGATTGTGTTCACGTAAATCTTTAACCACACATAATTTGAGGTTGGACAAAGGACAAACCGTCAGCGGCATCCGTGTCTGCTGCAAACGCTGCATCAAAGCAGCGTCTTCTTCAGCGCGTACACCATGGTCGATACGCTCTACTTGCAAGACATCCAGAGCACCATGGATATACGCTGGTGGACCTTCTTCACCAGCGTGTGCCACCAGATGAAAGCCCATGGCTTGCGCCAGGGTAAACACGTGGGTGAATTTTTCTGGTGGATTGCCTACTTCTGCGGAATCCAAACCAACCCCTATCCAGACATCCGCATAGGCATCGCGCAAAGGCAGCGCCGCTTCCAGCGTGGCAATCGCGTCTTCTTCACTCAGATGACGCAGGAAGCACATAATCATGGTGCCAGAAAAGCCATGCTGTGCTTTGGCTTCACGCAAGGCACGTGCAATACCGGCAAAGACGGTTTCTATCTTTATGCCACGCGCAGTATGTGTTTGTGGATCAAAAAATATCTCTGCATGGCGCACCTGATCGGCGACTGCGCGTTGAATATAAGCGTGGGTCAGATCAAAAAAATCCTGTTCTGTTTGCAATACAGCGGCACCCGCATAATATAAATCCAAAAAAGATTGCAAGTCGGCGAAATCATAAGCTGCACGGACTTCTTCAACGTTGGCGTAGGGCAGGCTGACCTGATTTTTTTGGGCCAGTTCGAACATCATTTCAGGTTCGAGTGAACCTTCGATGTGCAAATGGAGTTCTGCTTTTGGTAAGTGTTGAATGAAATCGTGCAAAGAGGTGCTCATAGTTTTACTTCACTTTTTATTGTTGGTGTTGAGATGGCAGAGAGTGTAGGGGGCTTCGTCCAGAGTTGCAATAATTGCGCAGCCACAGCGACGGCAATCACCCCCGGTTCCTTGCCATTGATGCCATGAATACCTATCGGACATACCATCGTCTCTAGAATAGCCTGGTTTATCCCACGTTCTTGCAGACGGTTTTCAAAGCGCGCCCGCTTGGTTTTGGAGCCGATCAGACCAAACCAGGCAACATCTGATTTTCGCAAAATATGTTCACTGAGGATGAGGTCGAGCCCATGGTGATGCGTCATGACTAGAAAATACGCACCTTTATCAGCGGCGGCAATGAGGGCTTCCGGGGTGTCGGTGGCTTCGGTGCTGATGTTCTCCGGTAATTCTGCCGGGAACAAATGATCACGCTCATCGACCCAGGTGATGCGACAAGGCACTTGTTGCAAAATATTCACAAGAGCAGCACCTACGTGGCCTGCACCAAACAGATATAAATGCGGTAAATTGGCTTGTTCTTGTTGAAAAGTCAGTAATTTATTTTGCCAGTCTGCATAACTCCAGCAATCGACACGTTCCAGACGGAGACTCAATGCACCGCCACAACACTGTCCCAGACTGGGGCCCAATGACAGGTCAAGATGTCGCGGTTCTTCATTGATTGGAGCCGCTTCTGCCAGCCACAAACGGGCGCTGGCGATCGCCTTCCATTCCAGATGGCCACCGCCTATGGTGTCGTATTGATTATTGGCTGTGACCAGCATGCGCGTGCCTGCACCGCGCGGGGTGGAACCGCGCGCAGCACTTACTGTGATCAATACTGCCTTATCCGCCGGCGTCAGACGGCGCAAACTTTCCAGCCAAGTCAAGTTCGTATTCATAGTTCTGGCAAGTCCTTTTGGGTCATGAACCCAAGATAGCAGCTTGCCATGCCAGCGTCATACACGAACGTTGATGCTGCTTATTTGCATAGCGGTATCGCCTGTACTGATGAAGGCTGAATGTTACCGGGTGGTTTCGCCTCAATGTAAATAAACGTTTTGTGCCATCGATGCGTCATATTGACCGAGGAATTCGTCAATTTCTTCGACACTGGGTTCGCTCGCAATCAGTTGTGTGACGTCATGACGAAAGTCTATTGCTCTCGCACCGGCGATAAACCATTCACGATGAACGGATTTATCGGTAATTTCATAGCCGCCAAAGCGCAGGGCTTCGTGGTCAGCGTCTGCGCCATATTCAACGACGCTGAAATTTTCGCTGTTGTAGATGAGATTCATTTTTGCATCCTTTCTGGCTTGAGGAAAAACTTCCCCGATTGAACCGGACATGGTGCTAACGGCAGCGGATTTCAAGTGTTAGGAAACTAAACGGCACTAAAGAGCGATGGACGACTGGCATGTTTATTATCGTCTTACATTTGGTAACGGCAAAACCAGCGTCTGTCTTTAGTCTACAAGCAAATAAACGATACTTCCAGTAACAACTGATCGTAAGGGGGAAGTTTTAAGGTCTGGCGTATGTTGTCCAGATGTTCCGTGCTGGCAACGCTGAGATACAGATGTTGTATTTTTTGCCTGATCACCCGGTTCAGGGTCACGCGCATGGTGAGATTGCCAATGCAACAAAAACAACCGGGCGCAATCCGGTGCACGTCAATTTGCGTTGGACTATCGAAAGATCGATTTCCAGAAGGTAAGCCTTCGATAATCGCCGCAATTTTCGCAGTCGGTTGGGCAGCCAGAAAAGCAGCGCTTGCTTTTGCGATCGCTGCTTCTCTTTGTGCATAATCAGCACCGCTGACGATGGTCAGCGGTATGCGTTCAGACATGGATGTTGGAATACGATGTTGAAGCAGCTGTTTATTCGCCGCGCTTCGCGTATTTCACGGACTCAACACCCAATTGCTTTAATTTGCGGTACAGGTGTGTCCGCTCCAGACCAGTCTTTTCTGCCACCCGGGTCATGCTGCCACTTTCGCGATTCAGATGATATTCGAAGTAAATTCTTTCGAACGCATCTCTGGCTTCACGTAAAGGTAAGTCAAATGACAAACTGGCAAATTGATTCACTGGTGCTGGCACTGCTGCCTGAGCCACACTGAAAGAACGACTTTCAAAGTTGCTGTTCCCTGATTGCAAGCTATGCGCATTGTTCACATTGTTGCCGTGATCGCTGCTAATAACGCGCAACGGCGGTACGGCGGGACGATTTGTTTCCGGTGTGCGGGTCAAACCTTGCTGTACTGCTTTTAACAATTTTTGTAACGCGATCGGCTTTTCTAAAAAGTTCAGTGCACCAATGCGAGTTGCTTCGACTGCTGTATCTATCGTAGCGTGACCCGACATCATGATGACTGGCATGGTCAACAGACCATCGCGTTGCCATTCTTTGAGCAGCGTTACACCATCTGTGTCTGGCATCCAGATATCTAATAGAACCAGATCAGGTTTTGCTTCTTGACGCGCGAGACGTGCTTGCTGCGCATTTTCAGCAAGTTGAACCACATGCCCTTCATCTCCCAGGATTTCCGAAAGTAATTCCCGGATTCCCATTTCATCATCTACGACCAGAATATTTGCCATAAATTTACCCTATTACCGCCCCTATGATTTTACCTTTTTATACCTGCATCTTTCTGCGAAGATGTCAGGTGAATACCTGCACGCTCAAACTGCTTTTGATTCCGGTGCTAACTTTAACAGCAAAATCGCTACTTTTGCACCGTTTGTATCACTACGATTTTGAATATCAATTCTACCGCCATGTTCATCAATGATTTTTTTGACCATTGCCAGACCTAAACCTGTGCCTTTTGGCTTCGAAGTTGCATAGGGTTCAAACGCCCGCGCCAGAATTTTCTTAGAAAATCCAGGGCCATTATCAACGATAGACAGTCTTACTGCTGACTGTACCTCATTCCCTTTCGTGTTATACCGTACAACCTCGGTAATGACGTCGATACGTGGCGCAATGTCAGTATGCGGGTTGTCAGCCACTGCGTCTTGCGCATTTTGTAGCAAATTATGTATAACCTGCCGTAATTGTGTGGCATCACCCATAATTTTTGGCAGATCAGGCGCCATATTGAGTCGTATGATATCGCGGTCGTCCCCAGCCAGATAAAGATGTAAAACTTCATCAATCAGACCACCCAGATTCAGTTCGGACAAGACGGCAGGCGGTGTTTTGGCATAATCACGGAAATCATCAACCATGCGCTTCATGGACGCGACCTGGTTGACGATAGTTGTCGTGCTTTTATTTAAAATTGCGACGTCGGTATCACTGAGCTTATCTTGCAATTTCATTTGCAAACGTTCTGCTGACAATTGGATAGGTGTTAGCGGATTTTTAATTTCATGGGCTAAACGTCGTGCCACTTCACCCCACGCTATTGAACGCTGGGCTGAAATGATATTACTGATGTCATCGAAGACGATGACGTAACCATTGCCTGAGCCAACTGGTAAGTGGGAGCCGCGCGCCAGCAATGTGATACTGGATTTTTCGTCGTTCGGCATGGCATCAACCGCTGGTGCCTGCGTTGCGATTGCATCCGGGCGCGGCACTTCGATTTGTTGTTGCCAATGCTGTTCATGTTCGTCTTTACCACCAGCCGCTGATTGCGCATGTTGTTCGGAGAATGCCTTGTCGATTTCTGAGGCAAACTCAGTCATCCCCGTGATATCACCCAGAGGCTTGCCGATTTCAGCTTCTAAGGGGCGCTGTAAAATTCGTTCAACGGATTCGTTGCAAGTCACCAGATGCCCGTCTTCATCTAATACCATCACACCTGCCGACATATTTGCCAACACCGATTCCAGATAGGCTTTAGCGTTTTCCAGCTCATTGCGATTTTTTTCTACTGCAGCACGGGCATCGAATAATTGTCGCGTCATGGTATTAAACGACTGCGTCAGGCTACCTAATTCATCGGAACTGGCGACGATAGGTCGTGGTGAGAAGTTACCCTCGGTGACCGCCTTAGTACCTTCGGCGAGCAAAAGTAAGGGCCGTGCAAGTTGTCCGGAAATCAGAAACGCACTGGTAATCGCGGCAAAGATCGCCAGCAATAAGGTCAGCGTCAGGGTAAAGATATACATGGTCTTTAAGCTGCCACGACCCAGAGAGCGGACTTGATATTCGCTTGATGCGTTACGCAACGCTTCTGCGTGCATAGCAATATTTGCGGGTACGGGTTGTATTAATTGCAGAAAATAGGTTTCATGCTGCAGAGACAAGCCAGTATCAACACCTTCAAGCTGTATTACGACGCGTGAACGCAGGGTTTTCTTCGGCTCCTGTGCCAATACTGGTCGTTTAGCGCCATTGGTTGCTGCGTCAGTGACGGCATTGTCTGTTCCTG
>Ga0364893_10333_pt1 | contig 15400 bp, 13 predicted proteins | sample ExccelJu500001D3_FD_206943 | JGI IMG/M metagenome (GOLD analysis project Ga0364893, IMG submission 206943) | Enriched cells from Trout Bog Lake Hypolimnion, Wisconsin, USA - BchlTB.July16.5000.01.D3 | ecosystem: Environmental > Aquatic > Freshwater > Lake > Hypolimnion/Profundal zone | place: USA...
GTCCAAAATTTCCTCTTCAAGTCGTTTGATCGTTTGAATTTTTGGCTGGTCTGAAACCCCAGTCGAAAACAGGTTTTTGTGGATTCTTTCTCTCTTAGGTTGGTGCAAATTAATTTGGGGGGTGGGGATGTCCGATCTGGCTTCTTTGTCTACACTCGCGCGTTCTGACGCGCAACTTCCGGTGCATGTGTATTTTGATGAAACGTTATTGCAACGTGAAATCAAAGACCTGTTCCAAGCTGGTCCACGTTACGTCGGTCATGAACTGATGGTACCCAACGTGGGTGACTTTGCGACTTTACAGTCCGAAAATGAAGGTCGTATGCTGGTGCGCAATGCGCACGGTATTGAGCTGATGTCCAACGTCTGTCGTCATCGTCAGGCGCTGATGTTTAACGGCCGGGGTAACACCAATAATATCGTTTGTCCTTTGCATCGCTGGACGTATGACCTCAAAGGTGAGCTCATCGGCGCACCGCATTTTGCTGACACGCCGTGTCTGAATCTCAAGCGTACACCATTACAAAACTGGAATGGTCTGTTGTTTGAACAAAATGGCTATAACGTGATGGAACGTATGGGCCAACTCAGCGTGACCAAAGACCTCGACTTTACTGGCTATATGCTGGATCACGTCGAAGTGCACGAATGTGATTACAACTGGAAAACCTTCATTGAAGTTTATCTGGAAGATTATCACGTTGAGCCTTTCCATCCTGGTCTGGGCAGTTTTGTGACCTGCGATGATCTGCGCTGGGAATTCGGTGAAGATTACAGTGTACAGACCGTTGGCGTGAATAGCGGCTTGCTCAAATCAGGTTCTGAAAAATACCGCAAATGGCAGGAACAGGTGCTGCAATTCCGTCATGGAGAGCCTCCAAAATACGGCGCGATTTGGTTGACCCTGTATCCGAATATCATGGTTGAATGGTACCCACACGTTCTCGTAGTTTCTACCCTGTGGCCGACTGCAACCGGTAAAACTCGCAATGTGGTTGAGTTCTATTATCCCGAAGAAATTGTGCTTTTCGAACGCGAATTCATTGAGGCAGAACGTGCAGCGTACATGGAAACTTGTATCGAGGATGATGAAATCGGACTGCGTATGGATGCGGGCCGTAAAATTTTGCTCGACCGTGGCGAAAATCAGGTAGGACCGTATCAGTCACCGATGGAAGATGGCATGCAACATTTCCACGAATGGTACCGCCGTCGTATGTCGTTTTAATTACCGCACATAAAAACCAAAAAAGCACTCCGGAAAAAACGGCGTGCTTTTTTTTACGCCTTGTCCCGTGCCAACTTCCTCCCAGTGATAACAATGTGATATTGTCGCAGTGCTTAACGTGGTGACGAGTATGTAAATTCAGCTTAGATGGGGGAGTCAGGATTTGCATCCCACCTTTGATTTTCAACACAGAACACATTGCGGAGTTGCCCATGCAAATATCTATGTATTCCACGCTGATCAGCGCCCAGGATTTATCTGCCCACATCAATGATGAACGCTGGGCGATTCTCGATTGTCGACATGACTTGATGGATACCAATGCAGGTGCACTGGCATATGCCACCGGACACATACCGCAAGCACAATTTGTTCATCTGGATCAATCATTATCCGCACCTAAAGTAAGTGCAGACGGTGTGTTTCGTGGTCGCCATCCTTTACCAGACAAGCAGCAGTTCATGCAGACATTGCGCCGCTTGGGCATTAACAACGATACGCAAGTGATCGTTTATGACGCCCATGGTGGTATGTTTGCGGCACGTTTATGGTGGATGTTACGCTGGGTTGGTCATGCCGCCGTGGCGGTATTGGATGGTGGTTTACCCGCCTGGAACGCATTGTCTTTGCCGCTTACGATGGATGTTCCACTTGCACGTTCTGGTGCAGTGACGGAGCAAACATCGTTGGTCGCTCAAGTCGATGCGGCGGCAGTGTTTGCTAACATCACTAGTGCCGAATATACCCTGGTTGACGCGCGTGCAGCTGATCGCTATCGGGGTGAAAATGAAACGATAGATCCGGTGGGTGGACACATTCCCGGCGCACTGAATCGTTTCTTCAAAGATAATCTGCAGGCGGATGGGCGCTTTAAAACAGCAAATCAATTAAATGCAGAGTGGTCTGCTTTACTAACACGACCAGAAAAAGCAATCATGCAATGTGGATCTGGGGTTACTGCCTGCCATAATTTGCTAGCATTAGAAGTTGCCGGACTCAAAGGTGCAGCCTTGTACCCTGGCTCATGGAGTGAATGGTGTTCAGATAGCCGTCGTCCAGTTGCGCGTTAAGCAAAAATGGGAACACATGTTCCCATTTTTTATGATTGTTTTAGTCGCCTTCATGGCGGTTATACGTCAATTCTATTATGGATGATTTCTGGTAACAAAGAGCACAATCAACACACCAAGCGTGACCAGAATAATTTGTGGTATCGTCTCTTTCAATGTCGTTCTACGCTGCATTTGTGGCATCAAATCACTGACTGCAATATAGATGAAACCGGAAGACGCACAAACAAGCACATAAGGGATCATGCCATTCGCGTGTTCCAGTGTGTAATAGCCAAGCACGCCGCCAAGTACTCCCATCATGCTGCAAGCAAGATTGTACAAATACGCGCGGGTGCGGCTGAAACCGGCATTCAGCAACACAATAAAGTCGCCGATTTCTTGTGGTATTTCATGCGCAATGATCGCAAACGCGGTAACAAAACCCAATTGCGGATTGGCTAAAAATGCCGCCGCAATCAGGATGCCATCGGTAAAATTATGCATCCCGTCGCCAACTAAAATCATCCATCCTGCTTTACCTGCTTCATGTGCATCGTGGCCATGCTCGTGATGGTGCCCGTCCCCTTCGTGGTGATGGGAATGACGCAAAATTGCAAATTTTTCTAATAGAAAAAATGCCAGCAGTCCACCGAGCAAACAAGCGAATAAAGTGTGCGGATCAGCCTTGGATTCGAATGCCTCCGGCAAAGCATGTAATAAGGACGTAGAAAGCATAATGCCGACCGACAATGCAACCATTCTCTCAACCATTTTGGCGAGCAGAGAAAACGAAAAAATCGCGGCGGCAGTAATGCTTAAAACACCAGCAAGTGACGTGGTGATTAAGATGGAAATCAGCGTGGAGTGAATTTTAAACCTCGGGGTAATTTGCAACTAGGTTGCAAATTAAAACACAGAGCCAGATATTCTGCAAATCCGGCCCTGTTTTTAACTGCATATGGTAGATACTGAATTCGGCAGTATCAGACTACACCATGTTTTTTAAACCATGTCACAGCACGTGCCCAACCTTCTTTCGCGTCTGCTTCGACGTAGCTAGGACGGTAGTCGGCGTGGAATGCATGTCCGGAGTTTTCAAAAACCGTAAATTCGGACCCACTTTGACCTTTGGCCAGGGCTTCTTTCATCTGTTCGACGGTGGAAACTGGAATGCCTGTATCTTTGGCACCGTACAAGCCAAGAATAGGTGTTTTTAACGTAGCGGCAATATTAATTGGATTGGTTGGCGACAGCGGTGTTGCATCGGCGACCAGACGTCCATACCAGGCGACACCCGCTTTGACGTTCGGGTTATGAGCAGAATACATCCACGTAATGCGTCCACCCCAACAAAATCCAGTTATTCCCAGACGCGTCAAATCACCACCGTTATTTCCCGCCCACGCTACTGTTGCATCCAGATCGTCCATGACTTGCACATCTGGCACTTTGGCAATGATGTTTTGTATCAGTTCTGCTACGGAAGGGTATTGATTGACATCGCCTTGACGAATAAATAAGTCCGGCGCGATGGCCAGGTAGCCGAGCTTAGCAAAGCGCCGGGCCACGTCGGCGATATGCTCATGAACGCCGAAAATTTCGGAAATGACTAAAATGACAGGCAGATTATTCTTGCCCTGAGGTTTGGCGAAATAAATGGGTACTTGCTGACCTTTGACATCGATGTTGACTTTGCCGTCTTCGAGACCGTTTTTATCCGTTTTTATCATCGTTTGTGCGCACACTGGCAGCGCGGCTGCTGCAAAACCAACTCCCATCGCTGTTTGTATAAAATTGCGGCGGTTCATTGGCTCAGATTCATCAGAACTTCCTGTCAAGCTGTTAAATTCCTGGCGATGTTGCATCGTTTTCTCCGGTTCGGTTAAGGATGGTGATTTCGCAGATTTTCGCGGCAAGGTCGATTTACGGGCCGATTTGCTGGCATATCTTAGCCTGAAATTCTTTTGCTTGATGTAACTATAACGAGTTTTTGAACATGTTCTTTATGTGATCTTTTTTCCCACAATTTTAGACTGCCATACGCTTGTTATATTTATGCGCCTATAATGTTACTGTGCAGATAGATTGTTTTTTGTACTTTTTAGATAAAGATGAAGTTTTAGATGTCTAACTACTGCTTACCCTATGGTGAGAAATGATTGTCAGACTGAGCCGGTTTTTCCATTCTTTAATTGGTTATTTTTCGATAACTGCGGCATTGTCTTTTTCGTTGCTGATTGCGGGCGTTTTTTATGACGGTAACCGCACGTTGAAAACAGCAGTTTTTGAAAACGTTAAATCCAGCATTAGTCAGACGTCACAGATACTGAATATGACGGTATCAACCTATGTGATCAGGAATGACCTGAAAACTGTAAAAATCTTTTTTAGCGAAATGCTGGATCAGCACGCTGAAAATGGCTTGATCTATGTCGCGATTCTGGATTCAGAAGCGAAGGTTTTATTAAGCACGTTGAGTTCTGATAATCAACTGGCTTTACCGACGCCAGAAATTGAATTTGAAAAAGCCGCCTTAATAGATGGCGTGATCCATATTCGTAATCCTTTGCTGTTAGCGCACCGCGAAATGGGATATTTACAATATGGTTTTTCGACCAAAAGCTTAATTAACGCGACATCCAGAGAGCAACAGCGCTCATTACTCAGAACTTCCGCCATTATGTTGGCAACATTGATAGTGACCTTGTTTCTGGGGTGGCGTATTTCAGCTCGTCTGAAGCAAATGGCACGCGCTAGTCGCGCTATCGTCTCAGGACAATACGACCAGAAAATTGATATTGCCGGGCGCGACGAACTCGCGGCACTCGGCAATGACTTTAATCAGATGGCCTTTGAAATCAATAAAAAAATCAATGAAATAACAATCTTAAATCAAACATTGGAACAGCGCGTTGCACAGAGAACTTCAGAGCTAGAGTTATCAAATCGTTTGCTTTCAGATAATTTGCAATATTTGAAAAATACACAAACGCAGTTGGTAAATTCAGAAAAACTGGCGAGTCTTGGTTCCTTAGTGGCGGGTGTGGCACATGAGCTCAATACACCGATTGGTAACGCACTCACTGTTGCGACCTCACTGATTGATAAAGTTAGTCAGACACAAAAAGAATATGAAGCAGGAAATCTAAAAAAATCCTTACTTGAGCGACACTTCAATACACTTAATGAAGCCAGCTATCTACTCACCACAAATATCTTAAGAGCGTCCGAATTAATCGTTAGTTTCAAGACGATTGCAGTAGATCAGACCAGCGAATTGCGCAGGAAATTTAATTTAAAAAAACTGATGTCGGAATTAGAACCAACCTTGCGTTTGCAATTAAAAAAGCGCAAATTGGAATTAAGGGTAGATATTGCCGACGACATTGCAATGGATAGTTTTCCGGGCCCGCTGACACAGGTAATTTTTAACCTGTTTAATAATAGCTTGCTCCACGCCTTTGACGATATGGATGAAGGAGAGATAGATATTCGTGCCAGCTTATTCGGTTTGACTCAGGATCATGTCTTAATTAGTTTTTCAGATAACGGGGCGGGTATTGCAGAGCAAAATCTGGTGCGGGTCTTCGATCCTTTTTTTACGACCAAATTTGGGCAAGGTGGCTCTGGTCTGGGATTACATATCTGTCACAACCTTGTGGAAGCAGTGTTGGGTGGTAGTCTCAAAGTTTTTTCTGAAGTGGGGAAAGGCACACGATTTGAGATATTGATCCCTTTATATGCCCCGGATAATCTTAAAAAGCCTTGAGCTTTTTGACGTCTGGCTCTTCTCATTCACTTGTTCAAGTGTTTCATCCCCCCCATAAGTCTGGTCAGCCTGTCGTTCACATTTGTAAAAGCTTGCCTTGTTCGCCCTGGTTCAATACAAAGGCGGGTGCAACTCGCGCTGTCATCGAGGTTGATTCGATATGGCACGATGCTTGTCTGCATCTTTAACCTGAATAGATGACTGTTTTGTTCAAAACTGCTAAAAAATTCAACGATCGCTGAAATTCATTTCATGTTTTTTGGATGAATTTATGTCATCTACCTGTCGTACCATCCAAAACTCAGAGCCAATCAGGTTCGATGCAAGAATAAAACAAAAGGAGATAAGATGGTCTGGAGTCAGGTGTATGACCCGTTAGGGAACGTATGGTTGTCGGCTTTAATGGCAGCGATACCAGTGGTAGTGATGTTGGCGTGTATTGCCTTTGGTCACATGAAAGCCCATTACGCAGCTGGTTTGGGGCTCATTAGCGCCTTATTGGTCGCTATCTGGGGCTTCGGTATGCCAGCAGGTCTGGCGTGGAATGCAGCCGGTTTTGGTGCTGCCTATGGCTTGTTGCCAATCGGCTGGATTGTATTGAACATCATTTTCTTACATCAATTGACGATAGAAAATGGCTCTTTCAATGTATTGCAGGACAGCCTGACAAATATTACTGACGACCGTCGCATACAATTGCTGCTGATCGCTTTTTGTTTCGGTGCATTTTTTGAGGGGGCCGCAGGTTTTGGCACACCCGTTGCGGTGACAGCGGCGATTATGATTGGTCTGGGTTTTTCACCGTTAGCGGCATCTGGTTTGTGTCTGATCGCCAATACAGCACCAGTCGCTTACGGTGCTTTAGGTACGCCAGTCATCGCGCTGGCCGCTGTGACCGGGCTTGATCTGATGCAATTGTCAGGCATGATAGGTCGTATTTTGCCTTTGTTTTCTTTACTGGTGCCATTCTGGCTGATCTGGGCGTTTGCCGGCTTCCGTGGCATGTTGCAAATCTGGCCAGCCATTCTGGTCGCCGGCTTGAGTTTTGCTGTTCCCCAATATCTTGTTTCAAACTATCACGGTCCTTGGTTGGTTGATGTGGTCGCAGCGATTGTCTCGATGATCAGCCTGATCCTATTCCTGAAAGTCTGGAAACCGTCGAAGGTATGGACGTCGGTATCTTTAAAAGGCCATGCTGATGATTCAGGTGTGCCGGATGTTGACAGTGAAAAACCGCATGGTCATGAGGCCGATGCCGCCGCTGCGGTCTTCAAAAAGCACGATGGCCGTGCTTTGATCATGGCATGGATGCCATGGGTCGTTCTGACTCTCCTGGTATTTGTCTGGGGCGTACCTGAATTTAAAAAATGGGTTGATGGGATTTCGATATTTAAAATCCCATTCAGTGGTCTGGACAATATGGTGCAAAAAGTGGCACCGGTTGTTACCACGCCACACAAAGAGCCCGCGGTCTACGTCCTTAACTGGTTATCTGCGACTGGAACCGGCATTTTCATCGCCAGTTTGTTGAGCGGTGTGATGATGAAATATCGTCTACTAGATTTAGTGCGTATTTATCTGCGCACAATTTGGTTGGTGCGTTATTCCTTATTGACGATTGTTCTGATGCTGGCGCTGGGTTATCTGACACGTTATTCGGGTACGGATGCAACATTGGGAATTGCGTTTGCGCATACCGGTAGCTTGTATCCTATTTTCGGTACTTTATTAGGCTGGATGGGTGTTGCGTTGACCGGTTCTGATACCGCCGCAAACGTCTTGTTTGGTGGTCTGCAAAAAACGACAGCGGAACAATTGGGTTTGAATCCGATCTTGATGGCTTCTGCTAACAGCGCTGGCGGTGTGATGGGTAAGATGGTAGATGCACAAAGTATTGTCGTCGCCAGTACTGCAACGCGTTGGTATGGGCATGAAAGCAGTATCCTCCGATTCGTATTCTTCCATAGCCTGGCGTTAGCGGTGTTGGTTGGCTTATTTGTGTTCTTGTTGGCTTATGTGCCACCGTTTACTGCGTTGGTACATTGAAGTTTTCTTCTTTTTACTTCTTGATTAAGACAAGGCAGGATTTAAGCCTCTCTCCCGTTTGTGGACAGGGGCTTAAATCAAGGCTATCGATGGGCAATGCCGCTATTTACTCTGGTTTCAAATAAAACGCATCCGGCAATTGCGCACCAGCGGTCGTCTCTTTGATATCGCCTTTGATATTGGTCAGCACGACTTCCAGTTCCGGGCCGCCGAGTTCAATGATTACCTGACGGCATGCACCGCAAGGTGCGATCGGACCCTCGGTGTCGCCAGTGACGGCGATTTTGGCAAAATCGCCCGGGCGATACCCTGCTGCAACGGCGCTAAACAAAGCGGTGCGTTCGGCACAGTTACATAGGCCATATGAGGCGTTTTCGACGTTACAGCCATGAAAAACTTTACCGTCTTTGGTCAGCACGGCAGCGCCGACTTTGAATTTTGAGTAAGGGGCGTACGCACGTTCGCGAGCAACATTAGCCTCTGTGATGAGTTCCTGAGTATTCATTTTTATTCCAGTGAAAAAGGCATGTCGTTTAACGGCATGCCTTTGTTTTATAACGCCACTTATTGTGGGTATTATTTTTTAACGCCTAATTCGCGCAAACGTTCTTGCAGATAACTACCCGATGTGTGGCGCTCAGAGAGCACGACATCAGGACGTGGATGCAAGAACAGTGGCAAAGAAATTCGTGATTTCTTCGCTTCCTCGCCCGTTGGATTGAGCACGCGATGAATTGTCGAAGGATAGTAACCTTGCGATGCTTCATCGAGCATGTCGCCAATATTGACGATCAACATACCGAAATCACATGGTACATCATGCCATGCGTCATCCTTGCCTAACACTTGCAAACCGGCTTGTGTCGCCGCTGGCAAGACCGTCAGCAAATTAATGTCGCCATGGGCTGCCGCACGCACTGCATCTGGCTCTTCGTCGCCGCGTAATGGTGGGTAGTGCAATACGCGCAATAAAGTCAGATCGCTGTCCGTAATCATGTCTGACAAAGGCATAGAATACTTGGCTTTGATCTCTGCAGGCGTATGATCTTCGACCCATTGCAACAACTCGGCTGCCAGCTTAGAGCCTTCGACATAGTATTCACGCGCCGCATTCGACACTTCAGAAGGAACGCGCCCCCATGGATAAACGTGGTAGAACTCTTTCAAGTCACGCTTAGCAAAGCCCTTGGCTGTTTCAGAAATTTTTGGCGAAAAATAGCCATCCATTTTTTCAGCATCAAATGTGTATTGATTCTTCGCATCAGTCTGGAAGAATTCATACCATTCCTGATAAATGGTGTTGAGCAGATTTTGTGACAAAGGGTGGTTCGTTAACACGCCAAAGCCGGTTTGATGCAGGCTTTCAGTGAATTTTCTGGCCGCATCCGGATCACGATAATCAACTGGTTGAATATGCATGATCGCTCCTTAGTTGCTCAGAGGCGCTTGCAACCAATTGCTGCTCAAGGTTGCATCGATTAGTTTGGAGCACGCATCTGCATCGACCTTCATGCATACGCGGGTTTCTGGTTTGCTGGCTTCCCAACCTGCTTGTGGATAAGGAATAGGCAGTTTTGCCATCATGGTCTGACCATTGCCGATACCTTCTTTGGCGACGCGTACGCGGCCAGATTGGGTTTCGAAAATCTCTGGCGCCACCAACCAGACAAACGCCAAGACGTCATGACCGTAGCAAGCATGGCCCAGATCTGGGCGAATGCTTTGGTAGAAGTTTGCGTAGAAGTTCACAGCGTGGGATAAGGTATCCATTGCCACGTGTTTGTGATGTTGCGCCAGACGTGCGAAGAATGTCGATGGCAATACCACGCGGTGTGTCACGTCCAGACCAACCATAGTCAGATCCCAACCAGCGGTAAATACCAGATCCGCTGCGTCAGGATCATTCCAGACATTGGCTTCTGCGACAGGTGAAACATTACCTGGTTCATCAACGGCACCAGCCATCAATACAACTTTTTTCAACAACTTAGGCAGTTGTGGTTCCATCTTCAATGCCAGGCCCAGATTACCCAATGGGCCGACTGCCACCAGCGTAATTTCACCTGGATGTTGACGTGCCATTTTGACGATGAATTCTGCTGCACTTTCAACTTCAGCTTTGCCGCCGACGTCGATACGTGAAGGCAGATTGCCCAAACCGTCAGCGCCGTGGATAAAGTCAGGTGGCGTACCTGCTGCTTTTGCCAATGGAACGTTCACGCCTTGCGCTACTGGAATATGGCGGCCAGCGATACGTGTCAGATACAGTGCGTTGATGGTTGCCTGCTCAACGTAGACGTTACCAAAAGTCGTGGTGATACCAACGACATCGATATCCGGATGCGCGAGTGCAAAGTACAGCGCCATTGCATCATCTACACCTGGGTCGGTATCAAAAATGACTTTGTGTTTTGTTTGCATGGATGTTCTCCAAAAAATAACTCCGGCTGGCCATTGGACAGAACCCAGACGCGAAGCGATTTGTTGCGGTTGACCCGGTTCAAGGAGGCCGTAAATTGCGCTTTTCCTGAAACTGATCTGGCTGTGTCCGTGGTGACAGCCAGATCATCAATTCTTTATCGTGATTTTACAAATGGTACGCCGATGGCTTTTGGTGCCACCGATTTTGCCATCAGACCTGCGAGTACGACAACGGTAACGACATACGGAATCATCTGGATTAAAGAGCCAGGTACCTTACCAATCACAGGGAAAACAACGCCTTCAATCTGTACTTGTAAGGCGGTGAAAAAACCAAACATCAGACAACCTAATGCGGTTTGAAGAGGGCGCCAGTTACCAAACACTAATGCAGTCAATGCCAGATAGCCGTTACCAGCCGACATATCACGCAAGAAAAATCCGCTTTGCACGATGGATAAATACGCACCTGAAAACGAGCACAATACGCCAGCACAAATCATTGCCATAAAACGGGTACGCTCAACGTTCACGCCAGCGGCATCCGCCGCATGGGGGTTCTCGCCAACGGCACGCAGACGCAAGCCAAATCGGCTGTGATACAGCACCCAGTGCACCAGCGGAATCAAGCCAAATGCCAGATAGACTAAAACACTATGGCCGCCAATTAACTTTGTGTAAAACCAGCCAATAAACGGAATATTGGCGACCGCTGCAGAGCCAGGTAAGACGATATCAAACAGGCGCGCATCACCCAGGTCTGGCGTGCGTCCACCTTGCATAAAGAAAAATTGCGCCAACACAAAAGTCAGTCCGCTTAAAGCGATATTGATCGCAATACCTGCGACCAATTGATTTCCTTTTTGCGTAATACTGACAAAAGCTTGAATCAGGGCGATGAAAACCGAGACGCCGACACCTGCCAATACGCCCAGCCATGGGTTTTGCGTGGTAAATGCGACGGCGGCGGAAACGAAAGCAGAGGCTAACATTTTACCTTCGAGCGCCAGATCAACCACGCCACTGCGCTCTGCAAATAAACCTGCCATGGCAGCGAACATCAGTACCGGGGCATTGCGGATGGTAGACACCAGAATGCTGGAAAATTGAAAATCATCAAACATCATTTTTCCTTACGTTTTAACAGCGCGGACAAGGCTGGCGCATAGAGATTTTCCATCGCACCACAGAACAAGATAATCAGACCCTGAATGAAAATAAAGGTCTCTGGCGGAATATTTGGTTTTTCCAGCGAGAGGTCAAATCCGCCTTGTATCAAGGCACCAAATAAGATCGAAGACAAGAAGATGCCGATCGGATGTTGGCGACCCATCAAAGCAATCGCAATTCCGATAAAACCAGCACCCGCCGGGAAATTCAGGTTCAGGTAATGCGTTGATCCCATCACAGAGTTCACCGCCGCCAGACCTGCTAAAGCACCGGAAATCATCATCGTCACGATGATGGTCTTTTTGATTGAGATACCGGCATAGTGCGCTGCATGCTGATTCAAACCTGTGGCACGTAACTGATAGCCCCAGGTGGTACGCCATACCGCAACACCGTAAATCACCAAGGCCAGAATAGCGAGGATAAAGCTGATGTTGAGTGGTGTTTCACCTAGTACCGGGAACACGCTATTCAATTTTGGCAACCAGGAACTGTCGGCGAACAAGCGACTTGCAGGATTTTGCTGGCCATCCGGAATCATCAAGATGATCAAGTAGTTCATCAGATTAGCCGCAATAAAGTTAAACATAATCGTCGTGACGACGACGTGACTGCCGCGTTTTGCTTGCAAGTAGCCAGGCAAAAATGCCCACGCTGCACCAAAAATCGCACTGCTGGCAATCGCGAGCGGTATTAAGATCCAACCCGGTAAATGCGTATCTAATGCAAGTATTAACAGCGTCAGACCTAAACCACCGATGTACATCTGACCTTCACTGCCAATGTTAAACAATCCCGCCTGCATCGCTACCGAGACTGACAGACCGGTAAAGATAAAGGTCGCAGCATAAAACAGGGTATAGCCCAATCCTTCAGGGTCCAGCACGGCTGCATTGATCAGAATTTGCAAGGATTCTATGGGGCTTTCGCCGAGCAAATAAATCACACCTGCAGCTACCAGTAGCGCAGACAGTAAATTCAGTAAGGGCAGAGCGATGGCGCTGGCCCAGCGTGGAAGGTCGGCTTGATTCATACGTGTAAACTTTTTCGTCGCTGTTACTCTATGTTCTTTCGGGACTCATTTCGGAGTGATTGGATATGGCGGTGTGTTGCACTAGTGCTTGTGCAAGCCACCCATCAATAAACCGATACGGGTTGCATCAAATTCTTCGACTTTCAATTCGCCGGTAATCGCACCGCTAGACATGACCAGGATGCGATCAGCCAATGCGCGGACTTCTTCCAGTTCTACTGATACCAACAAAATGGCAACGCCTGCATCACGCATCGCTAACAAGCGTGCGTGCAGACTTTCGATCGTGCCGATATCCACGCCACGGGTTGGTTGGCCGACCAGCATGAGTTTGGGATTGGCATCAATCTCACGTGCCATTACCACTTTTTGCTGATTACCACCGGATAACAAAGCAATCCGTAAATGAGGATCAGCAGGGCGCACATCAAATTTGCGCAGCATCTCGTTGCAGTTACTCAGGATTTGTTTGTAATCGAGCAAACCAAACGCTTTCCCTAATTTTTTTTGATAGCCAAGAAAGCTATTCATCATCACGGAAAAGTTTTTAACGACGGCATCACGCAAACGATCTTCCGGTACATGGCCTATGCCACGGTCGCGGTAGACGGCTGGCAAGCCGTCGGCATCTTTTCGCCCCGCATAAGGTAGCGTCTTTCCTTGCATCGTAATTGTGCCGCTGGATGGTAGGCGCATGCCGCTTAAAATTTCTAACAACTCGCTCTGACCATTGCCTGAGACACCCGCAATCGCGACGATTTCACCAGCACGGATGTTAAAGTTCAGATCCTTGAGCAAACTCACCTGTTGATCATTGATCAGGTTAAGACCTTTGACATCCAGCACGGTATCGCCGGGCGCATACGCTGCGCGTGGCAATTGTGTTTCAATCGGGCGACCCACCATCAATTCTGCTAGTTGTTCTTTATTGGTTTCAGCGGTGACGACGGAACCTACGACCGTGCCACCACGCATCACCGTGACTTCGTCGGTGATTTCTAAAATTTCTTGCAGTTTGTGGGTGATCAGAATGATGGTCTTGCCTTGCTCTTTGAAGAGACGCAAGACTTCAAATAAAGACGCGGTTTCTTGAACCGTCAACACCGCTGTAGGTTCGTCCAGAATCAGGATGTTAGCGCTGCGATAAATTTGCTTGAGAATTTCCACACGCTGCTGCACACCAACCGACAAGTCCTGAATCTTGTCCAGGGGATCGACTTCGAGATTGTAGCGTTTGCAGATGTCGCGCAAAGTTACTTCGACTTCTTTGCGGCGCTGCGCGAGACGGAAGCCGCCTTCGCCACCAAGCATCACATTGTCGAGTACCGTCATATTTTCTACGAGCATAAAGTGCTGATGCACCATGCCGATGCCAGAGACGATTGCTTCGTGGCTATTGCGTATCTGTTGTTCCTGACCGTTGATGAGCAACTTGCCACTATCAGCCTGATAGTAGCCATACAAAATGCTCATCAGGGTCGACTTACCCGCACCATTTTCACCAATGACGCCATGAATCGAGCCCGATGCAATGGAAAAGCTCACATCGCGATTGGCCTGAACGGCACCAAAGCGTTTGGAGATGTGTTGAAATTCGACGGCTGGCTGCATACTTTCAGGATTCCAGATGATAAAAATAAGGGCGGGTCTAAATACGCTAGTGTAAAAATTTCGGGGCGCTATCCAACAGCGCCCCGTTTGCCAGATCTTAAATCAGACCGGGCACTTATTTGCGTCGCGGAAATCAACTACTTTGATCTTGCCGCTGATAATATCTTGCTTTGCTGCATTGACACGTTTTTCTACATCGGCGCTCACTACGCTGCGATTGTCTTTATCCAACGCCCAGTCAACACCGCCTTCTTTCAGACCTTTGTATGTCACGCCGCCTTTCCAGGTGCCGTTTTTAACTTCCATAAAACTGTCGTAAATTACTTGATCAACGCGCTTCACCATGGAGGTCAACATATTGCCCGGGTGAATGTAGTTTTGATTAGAATCGACACCGATACCTAATTTGCCTTTTTCTTTGACTGCCTGCAAAGTACCCATACCGCTACCACCAGCCGCCGCAAAGATCACGTCTACACCACGCTCCATTTGCGCGCGGGCGAGTTCACCACCTTTGGCAGGATCGTTCCATGCTGCCGTTGTGGTACCAACCATGTTTTGTACAACGTCAATTTTGCTGTCGGTTGCTTTGGCACCTTGGGTATAACCGCAAGAGAAGTTGCGGATCAACGGAATATCCATACCACCGATAAAGCCGAGCTTTTTCGATTTGCTCGATAAGGCTGCAGCGACGCCAACCAGGTAAGAACCTTCTTGCTCTTTAAACAGAACGGAGTTGACGTTATCACCCTTCGCAACGCCATCGATGATCACAAATTTTGTTTTTGGAAATTCTTTGGCGATATTTTGCACTGCTTGTGCTTGCGCAAAGCCAATCGCTGCAATCAGGTCTACATTCTTACGTGCCAGATTACGCAACATTTGTTCAGCTTGTGTGTCGCTGGCAACCTGTACTTCGATGACATTGATTTTGGTTTCTTTTTTAAAGCGATCTGCGCCTTCAGAAGCTGATTGATTGAAAGACTTATCAAACTTGCCGCCAGCATCATAGATCACCGCGACTTTAGGATCAGCCGCGTAGACGCTGCTTGCTGCTAACAGACCAGCCA
>Ga0364893_10508_pt1 | contig 15278 bp, 11 predicted proteins | sample ExccelJu500001D3_FD_206943 | JGI IMG/M metagenome (GOLD analysis project Ga0364893, IMG submission 206943) | Enriched cells from Trout Bog Lake Hypolimnion, Wisconsin, USA - BchlTB.July16.5000.01.D3 | ecosystem: Environmental > Aquatic > Freshwater > Lake > Hypolimnion/Profundal zone | place: USA...
AAATGTTGGGAAGAATTCGACGAATGCACATGCGAGACAAGGTGTCGTTGCATGAGATAGCCAAGCGCACGGGCCTGTCGCGCAATACGGTACGGAACTGGTTGAGGAAGCCAGAGGAAGTACAGGAACCGGTCTACAAGCGCACGCAGGGGTACAGCAAGCTCAGTGGCTATGTCGCTGAGCTGGAGCAGTCGCTCAAGGCCGATGCGCATCGGCCCAAGCAAAACCGGCGCACGGCACGCGCCTTGTTCGCCCAAATCAAGGCCAGCGGCTACGAAGGTGGCTACACCCGCGTCACCGACTTCATCCGGGCCTGGCGCGCCGACGATGGCAAGGGTGTCAAAGCGTTCGTGCCGCTGAAGTTCGAGATGGGTGAGGCGTTCCAATTCGACTGGAGCGAAGAGGGCCTGGTGGTGGGCGGCATCTACCACCGCATGCAGGTGTCGCACATGAAGCTGTGTGCCAGTCGGGCGTTCTGGCTGGTGGCCTACCCTAGCCAGGGGCATGAGATGCTGTTTGATGCCCACACCCGATCCTTTGCCGCCCTGGGCGGTGTGGCCAGGCGGGGCATCTACGACAACATGAAGACGGCGGTGGACAAGGTGCAGCGAGGAAAAGGCGGCAAGGGCCGCATCGTCAACGCCCGCTTTGCGGTGATGTGCGCCCACTACCTGTTTGATGCCGACTTCTGCAACGTCGCCAGCGGCTGGGAGAAAGGCGTGGTGGAGAAGAACGTGCAGGACAGCCGCAGGCGCATCTGGCTGGATGCACAGCAGCAGAAGTTTGGCAGCTTTGCCGAGCTCAATGCCTGGCTGGGTGCGCGTTGCCGCAGCCTGTGGGAGGAGGTGCGCCACCCCGAGTACAAGGAGTTCAGCGTGGCCGAGATGCTGGAGCAGGAGCGCGTAGAACTGATGCCCATGCCCACGGCGTTTGATGGCTACGTGGAGCGTTCGGCCAAGGTGTCGAGTACCTGCCTGGTGGCGGTGGCGCGCAACCGCTATTCGGTGCCGTGTGAGCTGGCTGGCCAGCGCGTGAGCACCCGGCTGTACCCCGGCCGGGTGGAGATTGCCAGCGACGAAATGATTGTGGCCAGCCATGAGCGCCTGTCCCACCGGGGCCACATCTGCTACGACTGGCAGCACTACATTGCGCTGATTCAACGCAAGCCCGGTGCCCTGCGAAACGGCGCGCCGTTTGCCGACATGCCGACGTCCTTGCTGCGCTTGCGGCACGGCCTCCTACGCCATGACGGCGGTGACAAGACCATGGCGCAGGTGCTCAACTGCGTACCCATCCACGGGCTGGAAGCGGTGCTGGTGGCGGTGGAGTTGGTGATCGAATCTGGAGTGCTCAGTACCGAGCACGTAATCAACGTACTGGCGCGGCTGAACGCGGTAGAGCCGCCGCCCAACGTGCAGAGCACCCTGCAGCTCAAGGAGGCGCCGCTGGCCAACAGCGGGCGTTATGACAGCCTGCGCGGTGATGCCATGGAGGGAGTGAGCCATGCGTGATATTGCCGCTGAACTGAAGGAGCTGCGCTTGAACGGGATGGCACAGGCCTGGACCGAGTTGACGAGCCAGGACGTACAAAGCAGCGATGTGGGCATACAGACCTCACGCTGGTTGATTGAGCACCTGCTGCAGGCAGAACACGCACAGCGGGCCTTTGCCTCGGTGCGCCACCAAATGAAGGCGGCCAAGTTCCCGTTGCACCGTGACCTGGCAGGTTTCGACTTCGAGGCATCCAAGGTGGACCACAAGCTGGTCCAGCAACTGAGCACGTTGGAGTTCACCGAGACGGCACAAAACGTGGTACTCATTGGTGGACCGGGCACTGGCAAGACGCACCTGGCCACCGCCATTGGAGTGGCCGGAATTGCAGCCAAGAGCAAGAGGGTGCGCTTCTATTCCACGGTCGACCTGGTCAACGAGTTGGAGAAAGAAAAGCGCGAAGGCAAGGCCGGACGCATTGCCCTGGTGCTGTCGCGCCTGGACTTGGTCATCCTCGACGAGCTGGGGTATCTGCCCTTCAGCCAGGCCGGTGGCGCCCTGCTGTTTCATCTGCTCTCCAAACTGTACGAGCACACCAGTGTGGTGATCACCACCAACCTGAGCTTCTCGGAGTGGCCGGCGGTGTTTGGAGACGCAAAGATGACCACGGCGCTGTTGGACCGACTGACCCATCACTGTCACATCGTGGAGACCGGTAACGAGTCCTTCCGCTTCCGGCACAGCACGATGGCGGCGAAGACCCGCATCAAGGCCAGAGAGAGTGCCCGCAAAGGCAGCATGGCTGTACCGGCATCACCGGAACCGGAGGAGCCGTTCTAAAAGCGCTACTGGGTACACTTATCCACAGTTGCTGATTCCAAATTCAGCAACCCGCCCTGGGTCAATATTGGATCGGCAGGGTGGGTCAGAATTCAACCGGCGCCGACACCTATACGACGCGCTGCATTACGAGCGGCTGCTGCGCAAGGCCGGCGTCAAAGTCATCTCCATCACCCAGCCAACCACCGACGATTCGACCGGCGACCTGCTGCGCAACATGATTTCGATGATGGATGACTACTCGTCGAAGGAAAATTCCAAGCATACGAGTCGCGCGATGCTGGAAAACGCGCGCCAAGGCTTCTTCAATGGCTCCCGTGCCCCGTATGGCTATCAGGTGGTTTCCACGGATGTGCCAGGACACAAAGGCAAGGTTCGCAAACGGCTCGAAGTTGATGAAATCGAAGCGATGGTGGTACGCCAGATGTTCGCGCTGTATCTGCACGGCCATCAGGGAGCACCGATGGGATACAAAGCAATAACCACCCACCTCAACACAGCGGGCATCAAGATGCGCGGGAACATCTGGCGGATTCAAAAGGTATCCGACATCCTGTGTGACACGACCTACCGAGGAGAGTATTGCTACAACATGCGGGATTCGCGGGAGGGCAACCGAACGAAACCCGAGAGCGAATGGATTCGCACCACTGTCCCAGAAATCGTTGATGAAGCTACTTTCGACGAGGTGCGTCGTATCCGTGAGGCCCGCGACCCGAAGAAGGAGACCGCGAAAGTAGCCAAACATGAAACCAACCCCACGCTCCTGGCTGGTGTTATCAAATGTGACTGCTGTGGTGTGGCCATGTGCAAAGCCACAGGCAAGGGTGGCAGATACGTTTACTACAAGTGCGCCAACAAGATTGCCATCTCCACCAAGATATGCAAGACCCCGAACCTTCCACTGGCGAAGATGGATGGGCTGATTCTGGAGCGTCTGGTGGATAGGGTGCTGGCACCCGAGCGCGTCACCACCATTCTCAAACAATGGCTCACCCACTTAGGCAAAACGACCACCCAGTCGGAGCAACAGCTCAAAGCGCTGGAGCGGGCGCTAAAGAGCGCGGACGACGGTCTGAATAATCTGTACGGAGCGATTGAGAAGGGAGTCATTGCGCTGGACTCAACCCTGCAAGGGCGTATCAATCGGCTCAAGGATGACCGCGAGCGTGTGCTGGCAGAGACAGCCTTGGTGCAACACGAAAAGCCGTCTGCAAACAAGCTTTCCCCCAAGCAAGTGACTTATGCCTGCCAGCGTATGCGCGAAATGTTGTTGGACACCAGCACGGGCTACGGCAAGCAGCTGTTGCGCCTACTGGTATCGGAAATTCGTGTATCCCCGCAAGGGGTCACGATGAAGGGGAGCTCAGCCGCCCTCAATGGGGCTGTCGCTGGCATGAAGCCTGGCACTTCAGTAGAAGTGCCCAGACTCGTCCCGGATTGGTGCGGCTGGCGGGGATCGAACCCACGACCCTTGGCTTCGGAGGCCATGCTATTCATCTTTGCCAAAAGCCGTTAAAAGTAGTCATTGGGCAGCATTCAAGGCATCACTGAGGCGTTGCGAAGATCAAAAACCTCATAAAATGTCTTATTTTGCCTTTTTATACGGCATTTTCATCAAAAAGCAGCATGACTCTAGGCCTTCGCCCATCTACCAACAAGGCCAACTATCGATCAAGGTGTTCACAGTGTACCAATCCCGAGACTTTTAGCATCCGATTTATGTATAAATTTCGCTGCTCGAATTCCGGACACCGTAAATATTCAACTGAATATATTTCGACCAGACTTGAATATTAGCCCATTCCACCAAAGTTCTGCTTTTTCCAAAATTGGGTTGCGCCAGGCCCCTCTCTGGGCAGGCTGCAGGCTGGCAATCACTGGCCCAGAATTGGCTAACATCAAGAAAACGCGTGACGCAAAATGCGCCACAAAGGTGCGAAAATCACTTCCAAGGCAAGGATCGGTACAACTGCTGAACTTTGCTTATGGCCTGTGTAAAGGGCAAAAGTTCGCCTTCAATGTCCGCCTGAAGACTTTCATACCCCTCTTTGGCCATGCTCACCACCGCGGCGTGTTCCATGGAGCCAACCTCCGGCTCAATGCCTTTGCTTCGGCTCGACACAAGTAGCATTTGATGAATAGCGGCCAAGTCTTCCTCGTGGAGAGGCTCCCCTGACTCCAGCAGAAGGCAAATGTCATAGACATCTTGCCTGCGGTTTCGCTTGCGTATCGGCTGTTGCAGCAGCGATCGCAGCTTCTCCGCGATCACGTTGTGCAAGCTGTATGTATGAATGGTGACACCACCCTCCAGTTCAACCACCTCAACATCGAAAACCACTTCGTTGTAGCTGTAGTCAATCTCGACCACATTCGCGGAGGTTTTGGCTTGCAACCGCTGCACGGCACGGTCGTTTGTCATGTCCGCATAACCAATCTTGAGTGCCAACGTCTGATGCGTCTTGTTTTCGCCCTTGGGCACAATTGCACTGGATTGCAGGCGGCACATGGTCGCATATGGCAGCCGGTCCGTCGCCAGTGCAAGTTGTTGCTCCAACTCTGCCAGGAGTTGCTCTGCTTCCCCTGCCACATATGGCGCGTTGGTGGAAAAATCAATATCACGCGTATATCGCGTACTGTCATAGCGAATTGCCATCAGCAGTCCGCCCTTCATTACCATCTTGGCTTGCAGTTCCTGGGAATGCCCGATCCCGTCCAGAATGATGTGCACGGCCTCACGGAAACTGCGCTGACTGCGGTCAGCAGCCTGTGCAACCCAGGCAGTGATATCAACTTCGTTCATGATGACTCTTCCGTGAACCCTTGCGGCATTAGCGACGGAACATTGATGGAAAGCTTCCAAACGTCTGAGTAGAAAGAGGCGTATTCGCCCTTTGGATCGAGCACCCGTGAACCACCCCGCTGTGCGCAACTCTTCCAAGCCTCGATCCGAGGATGACTGAGCTTGCAAGCCACTTCAAGCAAATAGCCGGCTCGGACTTTTTCGATCGACTTGCCGTTCCGTTCGATTTCATCTACCAGGAGAGGAAGATAGCGCGCCGCATACTCACGGTAGGTATCAATGACGTGTTGCATACCGCCACAATGATCCGGCTCACGCACCATGTCCAGAAAAGTGCGGCCGATCATGGCAACCCGGATAGACGGGGATGCGATGGTCTTGAAAGCCCCGCGATTGGAACGTCGCAACCACTCTACCCGCATTCCTTCCAGGCGCTCAAAACGATGGAATCGTAATATTGGCAATTTGGCCACCTGATAGGCCTCAAGCCCAATACGTACGTCCCTACTCATTCGCTCCAAGGCTTGCTCATTCCACTCCTTCGCTACGGGCGTCGTCAGGTAAAGAATTTTGGAGAAGCGATCAGTGATGCCATGAAACTCCATGGCGCTCAAATGAGTCACATACGCGAACGGGTCAGTCGCGCATGCCACTTCCATTGCCGAGGGATTTGCGCGCCCGAACAAGTGGAACACGCTGCGAGCTTTGAAGTCTTTGCTAGGCGAAATCAACCGAAAGGAGTGCAATTGCTCCCGCACCGCCTCGTACAACCGAAGGTCAATTGCGGTTTGCACACCACGGCAAGCATCGATCAACAGAATGCATAGCTCATAGTCGGTTACGACCGGCCTCTCCCAGTTCGCCAAACGCTCAGCGATGGTCTTTGCAAGCGAGATAACTGTGCTGACAAAAGTATTTTTGGTATCTGGCATCTGTACAATAAGCGTCCTTAGGACGCTTATTGTACAGATGCCGATCTAAGCGTGTCAACTTTTTACTTGACAATTAAGACCTGGTGGCTAGGCTTCGTCCTTAGGACGAAGCCTAGCCACCAGGTCTTCCATGTTTAAATGCGTTGTAAGTACAGTGATGACCCTAGATTAGTTTGCCCACATGCCGGATGCCGACGCACTCGTCCACCCTGTTACCCAGCTAGCCTTTGCTTACCAATGCACTGGCAAACAAAACCCACAAGGCAGCGTAGTTCAAACCACGGATCCGTCCTACCATCCGAGACAATTTGGCATCCGACAAAGCGTCCTTGCGCGGCGTGATGCGCAGTCGCATAGTGGCTCCAGTCGACTGTCTCTTTTCCCAGTCCAGATCCTTCGTCTCCAAGGACACGCCCCGCTTTCCAATCTGTTGCGCAATTCCCTCAAGCTCGTGCGTGCGCTCAGCGCCCATGTCCGCCACCCGAAAATCTAGAGTCAGCATGCCTGGATCCAAACCCATGGCAATCAGCCCATCCACTACTGATGGCGCCACAGCCCATCTCTTGCCAAAATACACGTTTCCTACTCGTGGGCCATTGCGCCCAACCAAGAACTCAGCAGCCAAAATCATGCTCTCACGCTTGGACTGTGAACTAAACGCGCTAGAAGCCGTGTCTAGAATTCGCCAGAACTCCACGGAATCGACTTCCGTGCGAGGTGGCGCAGGCATTTCTAGACTGGACTTCGCAACATGCATTGACTGTTTGGCATAAAGCTTTAGATAGTTGTCAAGCAAGGCCTCCAACACTATGCGAGAGACACTATGGTCACGCTCCAGCTTGGAAGACACCGCAGCATCCACTGCTACATTACCCCGCTTCCAACCTTCCTGGGGCGTATTCTGCAGCATGCGCGCCAGCATCAGCATCATCCGCGAAGGTCCTGGGGGTGACGCGATGCCAATACCTAGGACGATATCAGTCAAATCAACAGGTGGCGTCTGCCCCAACGGGACTTCACGTAACTCTGACGGGCAGTACTGCCTTACGTACTGCCGCATGAACGCCACGGGATTTTCGAGCAAGGTCTCATAGGGTGGCTTGTAGGGCATTGAGGCTGATATGCCGCACCCATTTCCCAAGTCTTTAGGCGAGCTTCCGACCAAGAAAGTCGCCAAGGCGATCTCCACCTCGCGTCCGGCTAACCAATCCAGCAAATGAATATAGTGACGCAAGCTCGTTTCTGGGCTGAGATGCCCCAACAGGGCACTCACCAGATACAGGTTTTTACGCGTCGCCGCCGGCCCTGCACCTAGCATGCGTGGGAAAAGCGCGCTCTTGATCGCGGCGACACGCTTCAAGTCCAGTGGCCCACTGGCAACTAGCGGATCCGTCGAATCCAATAAGGCTGAGTTATCAGCCGCCAATAGTGCGAGGAGCAACCAGTTGGCAAAGGAGTGACGCAAATGATGGAAACGAAATGGGAGTCCGTCGATTCCGCGAATTCGCTGAAAGGCCTCCGTGATTGGCCGAAACAGGAACTGGTCGGACAAGGGGACCTGGGGCAGGTCTATCCGACTGAGCAACAAGGACTGATGTTCATTCAATTGCTTCTTACGACGGTCAAGGTAATCCAGCAAAATTTTCAGTTCATCGGCAGGCACCAATGCATCCAATGGGATTCGTCGGTACGCACTGCGCGACTTCAGCGTGGCCAGGCTGGACGCACGCACATGTAGAACAGCTTGAAAGCCTGAGAAGATGTCATGCGCCCAAAGCATTTGCACTTCACGCCGTCTGAGGCCACAGCGATAACCCAAGACAGCGGCCAGAAACACCTGCACCTGGGGGGTGTCCAGATACTTCTTATCTTGATCTTGACCTTGTTCGCTGCTTACAAGCTCCTGCATATCAGTGCCAAGCATTGCCGCCCTAAATGTCTGAAATTCCTTTTCCCCAACAAGATTGGCTGAGACCGTGGCGTCAACTGCGGCGGTATAGCCATCCAGTTCCTCCAGAGCAATTTCCGGGGCACCATAGAAAGTCATATAGGTGCTGAATGACTTGATACAACGCCAATAGAACGCCTGCTCATTGGCCCCCTTTACCCGTTCCGCAGCAAGTTCATACAGAGACTCCCAATCTTCAACTTCCATCTCAAGCAAATTTTCAGTCTCCGCAACGACTATCAAGTGCCGCGCAAAAGCGCTCAGGTATCGGCGTGCGCTTGAACCCTTCACTGCATTTAGGGCCGACGCGGGGTCATTCTTGATCAGTCGCTCCCCCAAGCGCCAGCATATCCATAACCCCAAAAAATACGTGACCGGCCAAAGTGAGGCTTTAGAGTCATCCAGCGTTTTGCGTATTTCACCAAGTGGATCCGGGTCCCTTAGCAGGATGTTCAAGATGCGACTGATGAACTTTTGCTGCATCTTAGGTTCGGCCCGCGGCTCATATACATGAACAGTCTGAAGTAAATCGGCGCGCGCTTGATTGATCTCGCTGTGACCCGAAGCGTCCACAGAGTTTGGTGGGGTCTGACTCCATCCGCACAATCGCTTTAGCACTGGCTCCGGCAACGATGCAGTCTGCAATTCACCAGCGAGATATTCAACGCAAAAACGCGGCAGTTGAAATGAATGACTTACGTATGTCGCACGCAGCAAGTCAGCCACTGGAATGAATGTAGCCCCCAGCATGGAGAGGCTCTCTTGCAAATGTGTCAACAACCCTTCTGGTCTATTCAATGCTACTGGGATAAGTGGCAGGAGGTCTGCGCGCAGACATCGCACCAGCAAAACCGAAGTCTGCGCGTCCGGGTACCACCATTGGATTCGATCGGCACGTCGCCCACGAACTCTCAGCTCTATGCGCAGAACTCCTTTGTGTTCGCGCACAGCTGTAGAGTCAATTTGCCCAATTGCAGCAAGCATTTCTGCACTGCTCACCCCCCCGCAAACCACGGCGCTGCACATAAGCATGCCGGGCAGTTGTTGTAACACCACTCCGCCACGCAGTGTTTCCCAAAACAACTCCTCAATTTCACGGTATGTCTGTAGCAACAAGAAATCACGGCGCACCACCATCGGGCGTATCAGAGGCATGCGAACGATTGGAGGCAAATAAGGAATCACCCAACGTTGGAGGCTATTACCCATTGAAATCAAACGGTCCCACCAATCCGCGCAGAGCCATTCATCTCGGGCGTCCGAACTCCCCCAAGTCTAGGTCCCGCCTCGGCGCTTTATGTGACGAGAGGTCATTCAATGCCAACTCAAGGTCTAATTGATCAAGCGCTTTCGGGTTCCAGAGTGCCAGGTATTTTCGCAAGCGCTGAACATGCTCCCGGTAGCAACGCAACTGCTCCAGCACCATGGGCAGTAGATAAACCAATCGCGCCTCCGTGTAGCGGTTGTTGTCTTTTTCTGAAGCCAAACAGAAGCCGCTTTGCCAATCGACATCAATCGCCCCTGGAAGAACTTGAGTGAGTGAGCGCATGCCCGATGTGACAAGCAGAAAAAGGGTGACATAAGTTGTGTACAGGTTATGCAAATCGATCACTCCTACCGCAGGCACTTTGGAGAGCTCTTTAATTCTAAGAACCACGTCAGCAATAGTACTTTTAACGAAATCGGGCTGGGGTACATGCAATGAACCCACAAATTCAGCATTGAGCTGCACCAAACCCAGCATTTGCGATTCGACAGCATCCGAATGGCCGCTTGATCCAGCTCGATAAAAAACATCCCACGCTTGGTCGTACAACTCCTGCATCCTGGACACCGGCACTGCGCTGTATACAGCTGGAATATGACTGTTAGGTGGCCTCCCTTGAAAATAGCAACCGATTACTCCGTCGGAAGGAGCCAACAGACTCATGCGTTCTGCAATTACACGTTGCACGCGTGCTGGACTCAACGTTGTTCCATGTTTGCGATTAATCGCGTTGAGCAGTGTTCCGAGATGCCCTTCCAGTTCCGCGTGACGCCCTGCGAATAGGTCACCCTGCCGGTTTTTCAAAGGCTCCAATAGAAATGAAAGAGTCTTCGGGATTTTCAACACAAGGCGTCCACCAACCGGAAGTGAATTGCTTTCGGGCCGAGGGGCCTTGTGCTTTGGGGGCAAAGTAGACAGCGATATGGTCTTTGCAGTTGGATTCCAAAAGGGCAACGGTGTGCTTTTACTGACGGCAACACGCATGCCCTGCAACGCCTCGGAAGGGCGTGACAAGAAAAATCTCAACCCTGCCCATGCCGCAACAAGAGTCCGATCAGCGGCTGGTATGTCGCTCCATTGCTCTTCCGTCATTTTAATAAGTGCAGCAAAGAGACAGTACACCTCATGCTGCGACAAAGTACCCAAGGAAATGGGTAGGCTCTGGTTGGCAATCTCAATTGCCTGGACTGCATAGCGAGCATTCTGTGCGATCTGCTCGCGCCGCTGCCGATAGTGGTACTGGAGTACCTTTCCCGGCCGCAATTGCACCGATGCCTCGTCTGGTTGCACATCGGCTTGCAGCCCCGGATCAAACTTCTCAGCAACCACGTCTGCCCTAGGAGTGCGTCTGAAGTAGTTGACGACGCGTAAACCAGTAGGTTCCGTGTCTACGTCCTTTGCTGGTATACGAGTGAATTCAACAACACCCTCACTCATTGCCTTCTTACGCCGACGGTTGCGGCTTGGCGAAGGTCGACCACCCGGGGCTGTGTCATCCCTGCTCCAGGAATTTCGCTCCAATCCGTCCAGCAACCTACGCACCCAATAGAAGCATCCATAGTCGCTGTTTATGGATAGTTTGATGTCAAACTCCTCAGCAACGGCGTCTATCTGGGCCAGATAGTTCTGTTGACTCATCGCAGAGGTTGGCAATTTCAGCAACAACTCCTTTTCGATAATATCCGGCTGCGCAAGATTTCTAAATGCAAGGCCTACTTGATAGGTTGTAGACGAATATTCACTTGGATCTTCTAGGAATTTTGCCTGCAATTGCAAAAGAGCCTGATAGGCGCTGGCAATCAGCGCCAAGTGGTGAGGAAAAATCTCGTAGTCGAGCACTGGCTCTCCAAAGATGCAATAGAGAGGGTGAGACTTCATATAACCGTGAAAACCACGTTCTAAATCTCCCACCACAGGCATCACTTCTTGTAATGCATCCTTTTCTTGCTGCAGTTCCACGACCAAAGATAACAAATGCTCTAAGTCTGTACGAGATTGATCATCTGCGATCAGTATCAATTGCTCCACTATCGGCTGAAATCTTGCAAGCACCAGAAAGAACTGAGGGGGGTCTTTTGGCGCGCCCAAAATTTGCAGCAGCGGCTGCATACGATCCAGAAGCGACGGCTGCCCTGTGATTTGCACCGGCTCTGTGGGAGCGGACTCTTTCAATTGACATCTCCCCCCACAGAACCGAACAAATCTATCTTTACCGCTTCGGGCTTTTTGTCTGCATTTTTCAACTGCTGCATCCACAGTTTGGAATATTGCACCCTCTCATTTAGAGTGCTCCTTCCCATACCCAGAAAATGAGCCAACTGCTCGTCGCTGCCCACAGGCAGCAATTCATCTACATTCTGCCTTAGGCTTTTGTTCATCTTAAGGGTGTGAGCTATCCACCCGAGGTCAACACTCTCCGGATGCTGGAGCACTTTGATGCCTATAGCGTCCAAAATCTGGAAGTCCTCCAACTGCGGCTCATCGACACCTTCTATACAGTGCACCCTACATTTCTTGTTGCGAGGGTAGTGCTCACAACAAAGTTGATACGTCCTAAAACCTGCAATCAGGCGATACGAATCAGCAGCTTTCGAACTACTGCTCTCAGCAGTTTTAACAGCAACTATCGGTTGCAATAGCTGCAAGTACGGAAGTGCCGATTCACGCACAGTTGGACAACCGTGGGACAGGTAATGAAGTTCGCTTTGCAACTTTGACGCAGGTGCTTTGAGGTCAACAACAATCTGATTTATTGGGATGTGCAGCATTCGCACTTTCCATTGATCCGGATTTGCATCGTTTGCCTTTACGGTTTGACTTCTCATTTTTCCAACTTCCATTGCAATGCTTGATGGGCGAATACCCGATTCTGAGACGATACCTCAAACTGACTGAAAGGATTCATTGCGATTGTCTGGTTTGTAGCCTATTTTCGGAAGGAAAAATATTCTGGGCATCTGAAACGTATTTTGACTGACGATAAGCACACCGATTTTCACTCAATCCGATCCACAAATTACTGTTTGTAATGTATAAATCTAATTGCTATTTATTTTTCACATTGCTATTGATTCTTTGATCGAACCCCAATATACGTATCAAAGGAGGGCTCAATTCCTCTATTTATCAATCTGAAATGGAGTTCCCATGAGGGCATCAGCATTCAAAATGCGCAACGACGGTCAAGAAGTAAGTATCAAGAAGATCACTTATTTGGATAAGGAGTCAAGGTGGCGCGTACTATTCTTTCTATCTTTGAACACTAGTCCATGCGGGAAATTCATTGCCGCTAGCGCCACGTGCACCGACCACGGCCACCTGAACGGCAACGGCTGCTACGCGCAGGCCGGACCGTCGTTCAGGGCATGTGGCAAGGTTATATCCGACGGTGGAACCATCGATGAATTCTGCGCTGACGTCCGCGCACTTCGACGCAACCCATCGGGGCGCCACAACCTGGATGAGGACTTGCCATGCGACAAGGTCACGATCGACTGGGCCGACCGGCACAGGCTTTTGCCCGCCAACCAGGAGTGCAAAGGCTTCATCATCAACCTGAGTGCCCAAACGCTTGAGCAGGTTGACGAGCACGCCGCACTGGACGCAAGCCCCGTCGTGGCGGTACTACCCATCGACCAGATCGCGAGCCAGAAGGCGCCTGCCGGTCGAAAAGTGATTGTGTGCCCCACCTCGATCAGCGGCACAACCAGCGATCTGTGCAGCATTTTCCAAATCGCCGAACGCAAATCGATGGACGGATTTTCCTGCCACGGCACTGCGAAGTTGAATGCCGAAGCATTAATATTCGAAACTAAGGAACTGGCATGAATATCGAAGCATTCACCAAAGCATATGGTGAGTCCCGCAACGGCTGCAACGGATTCATTCGCCACCAATCGGCTCGCCAGTTTGCTTATTCCGACGGAGTACAAGAGTGCGCCGAAGCCGGTATTTATTGGCTACTCGACATCATTGCGACCGAGCTGCCTCCAGTGTTCCGAAACAGCGCAGAAGTCCAAAACATGGTCAGCATTTACGTCAGGGCAAAGGGATGTAGGGCCGAGATTCGAGCCGAATTTGAAGAAGGCATCGTGGCGTGGCGCCGGAAGATTGATTTCACCGACTTGCCCGATGGCGAGTGGGTCTTCCTTATGGTTGACGAAGGAGCTGGCCCATCCCCGTACCGAATGATATTGCTGTCTGAGAATTGACATGGCTTTATCTGAAGAGACTCACTGCCCATGCTGATTCAGCAGCAGTAGGGGCAGGCACTCGACTGGGCTCTGCACTAGAAACTCTGCCCATGAAAGCATCGTTTTGGACTGCTTATGCCGACAAAACTAGCTACCAAATCGGTGTCACCATTGAGGTCATGGAGGCCATTGCATCGCAATTGCTCTTCCTGCCAATGAATACATAAGTGTTCTCCGTGCCGGCGGCTCCGGACTAAGTTGAATGTCGATCAATCGACGACTAAGGATTCAAATGCAGACTACCCGAGAGGTACAGAGCTGGTTCTCGCACTGCGGTGTGTGGATAGAAGCGGACGATATTTTGTGGTATTGGTCAAAAGGCACGCTCTGGTTCATCGTAGTAGATCAACCTGGTCGCAGCATGGTAGACGACACTATTAAAGGCTACGTATCCATCGCTCATACTCACAATAAAAATGGCTCACTAATCAGGTTCTTTGAACTTAATGACGAAATTCCGATTGAAGAGGCACCCTCAAACTTCAGGACGATGCTCAAATCCTACGGGTCTGCTAGCGGTGTGCGGCAGGCAGAACAGCTAACTGAAGTCTTCTATCAGACCCTGAAATCTGAAACTGCGCAGCAAAAATTTCACTTGAATGACCTCGCTGAATCACTCTCTGCGGTTTTTTCAAATGTTGAAATCAAGCAATGTCAGAAAGAAGCGAGAGTGAGGTTAGAGGATGAAAATTACGATGAGCTTGATCTCATAAAGGCCATCTTGGATGGCAATATTGATGCAGTCGAGAAATGCATTGTGTCGGGATCTTATGAACTTGACTCGACGTATTCTCCCCTTCAATTGGCAGCGATCTCTGGCATCAGTAAGATGGTGACGGTATTGATTGATGGTGGGGCTGATGTCAATCAGAGTGGTTCTGGTAGCCAGACCGCTTTGCACCTCGTCGCCAGCTTTGAGATGGATGATCCGATAGCCTCAGTAACAGCATTGATTGAGGCTGAAGTAGATGTAAATGCCATCGATTCTGACCGGATGACTCCGCTCCATATTGCCTCGCTAAACGGACGCGATGATATCGTGAAACTCTTGATCAAAGCTGATGCAGCTATTGATTGTCGGGACGAAGGAGGCAATACCCCCTTACATTTAGCAGCGGAAAATGGGCACTCTGAAATAGTCGCTATGCTCATTAATTCGGAGGCTCGTTTAAATATAACGAATGATGAAGGCTCAACTCCCTTGGCCTGTGCCATGGAAATGGACTATCCAGAAATCGTCGAAATGCTCGTCCACGCCGGCGCATACGAGTTTGTTAGGGCCAGTAAAGGTATCCGCTGATTTTTTAGTCTACTTGGTAAGGCCATCAAGTTTGAGTTGCTTCTAACACTTCCATTCCGATACATTGATGCCAAGTCTTCTGCCCGGATATAGCTGGCCTGCATCTTCGACGAGGCTGAATATTCGAAAAACTCTTTTCGGCCCTTACTGTCCATTGCCCCACCCCACCATTCCTGTGAGATACGACCATTACGTTAACCGGGGCAACTTTAGGCGGTAGACGGCTAGTTCAGTGTTTCTCAAACGCATCAATCTCGAACCCACACCTTTTGTATCAGGTACCTGCAACTTAAAGTCTTCACAACAAATGATGCGAGTGATGGTCGTGGAACAATCTAGCGTCAAGGTGCTACTTGTCGCCAAACACTGGGGAGCGGTGCTGAATATTTTTGGCTACCGACTGGCCGTAACACTGCGTCCACTTGCGCACCGTCTCGTACGTCA
>Ga0364893_10509_pt1 | contig 15252 bp, 17 predicted proteins | sample ExccelJu500001D3_FD_206943 | JGI IMG/M metagenome (GOLD analysis project Ga0364893, IMG submission 206943) | Enriched cells from Trout Bog Lake Hypolimnion, Wisconsin, USA - BchlTB.July16.5000.01.D3 | ecosystem: Environmental > Aquatic > Freshwater > Lake > Hypolimnion/Profundal zone | place: USA...
AATTGAGGCGCGTTGCAAATTGGCGAGTGCAATAACTACTGCGGTGTTTCTATTTGCGAGCTCGGTGATCGCACTTGCGCAGGATGCTGGTCGTATTACAGAGGCTGATGTGGGAGTCTTCAGGGAACGCGAAGTTCTCACCAGCGTGTATTGCGGACCCAGGTTGAAGACCGATGGCGCGTCCAGACGTTTGGCTGTCGCCAACGCTGCGAGGGCCATTGTTCAATTCCGCCAAGGTGTCATGGTGTCCGGCGCGGAGTCAGTGCAGGGCGGTGACTACCAGTTCTGGATTCAAGAAGACACGCTTGGTGTGATGGGGCCCGTTTCGATCATCAGTGAGGACCCGACGGGCGGAGTCAGGAGAGATAGATGGTGTGTGAAGATTGTGGAGGGAGCAGCGCAATGAGGGTACATATCGCCTTGAGAAATTGGAGCGTGGTCATTGTGTGTCTACACGCAGCATCGACCGTACAGGCAGCTACATGGCAGGAGGCCATGCAAGTGGAACTGGGCCTGGGTGACCGCGACACGAGGGTCGCAATTCGGGCGGCCGCGCTCGATGAGATGCGCACACGTGCGTCACAAAAAGTTGGAATGATTGTTGAATCGACGACGGTGTCGACCGCGACCAAATTGACCGACGAAATCCGCACAGTAGGTGTTTCACTTGTCAAAATCGATGATGTGAAAGAGGAGGTTCGTATCCAGCGTGACGGCTCTGTTCGGCTGAATGTCACGGCCACAGTCACTGTGGACACATCAGAGCTGGACCGCCGAGCATCGTCTATGCGGGAAGATTCAAGTAAGGCTGAGAAGGTTCGTCTACTTGCCCAAGAAAACCAGATCCTGCGTCGCTCACTCTCGGATGTCACACGCATGTTGGGCCAGCAAGGCTCAGCTTCAACGACAGCGGATCTCTTGCAAAGGCAGGCTCAGATTTTGGATGGTCTCAGTAGCAATGTGCAAAGGGTGGGCCAGACCTTTCGGGAGGGTGCTCTGATTGCGATGGCGCAAGAGGATGAGAAAAACTGGCAAGCCGTGCAATTCGAGATTGATGCCGGCGTGTTTGAAAGGATTTTGGCTACGCCGGTATCCGCCAAGCTTGTCAGAGTTGAGAGCGGTCTCACCGATGTTTCGGTGCTCGTCCAAGTTGGATGGAATGCTGACCATATGGGCATTTACACCGTCCTGAATCGGTACCTATATGGTGCGAATCTTGACATGAGTGGGAAGTTGATTGGTGCCCATTTCGGCTTCTTGGAATCGCTCAATGGCATCAGACCTGATCGCCCCTATGCTCCGCGTGTTTTCAAATACCTGGCTCAATCCCGGGTGGGGCTTGAGATATCAGTTGGTGGTGTTCGAAAGTACCTGCCGATGCTTTTCATAAGCAACGAATTTTCAAATGGGTGCGAGCATGCCACAGAATCACGCCCATCTTGGGACTATGGAAACACCATGGTGTGCATCTCCTTTCAGTCAAAAACCGCGTGGAAAATTCGTGGGATGCCATCGAATGACGATGTCAATCCCGTGAAGATGGTTCTCAGTAAGGCGCAGGCCATCGCTGCATCTGAGATAGGCGCCACTTGGATCTTGAAGAGGCCCGGTGATGCAGAAATTCGTCGCACAGCAGCCACCTATTAGGTTGCGCCTTCGCATTCGCCTTCATGACTCAGCAGCCATTGCAAGGCCTGTTTTGTTGTCGGTTCAACGGTGTCTATTGGATCGCTGTCCAGATCAGAAATTGTCTTTTCGAATCGGTTTTCAACCCACGGCAAAAACAATGACTGCATATGATGATTTGCAATTTTGGCGGCCGCAGCGTACCCGTGGCGCTCGCCGGTTTGGTGTGCTTCGCACATGGATATTGCTCTGAAACAGCCGTATAAAGAAAAAGGTTATCTATTCGCTTGACTCTTGATGCAATGAACCCCATATTCCTGTTTCAGGTTTCCTTATTTCTGTGTATGGATTAGTGAATGAGCCAATCAAATAAAATTCTTGTCATGGTTTTTCCTGGGGAGTCACCTGCGGACGCCGAAATTAGAATTGAAAGAGATCTTGTATCGATATCAAATCTCAGGCCGCGGTGGAACGAGATCAAAGATATGAGTCACGATTCGGTCGAATTTATTGAGGGTCTGCGAGATTTCTTCGGTGATTTTCAGAGCGTATGGGAGTTGAGTTCACCGAAAACCATTGCGTGCTTTGGTATTGAAGATTGCCTTGCCATATTCGAACTCGCCTCGGCATGGAAACATTTGGTTTGGCCGATCCATTTATTAGAGCTGTACAACAACTTACCGGATCAAGTCCAGATATTTCGTGGTGGAGCAGGGTCCGTCGAAGATGTTCTTAAAGGACATTCATGGACACTTGATATTGGTTTCGCACAAGTGTTTGCAACGAATTCGAATGGAATCGTTGTGAGCGCAGTGGTTACGCGAGACGGTATTCTGCTTCTGGGAGATATAGAGAGGGAAGTCATACCGAGGAGGGCGTCCCTACATGGGGCGCACGAAATTTTGGATGTCGGTTGATCGTGACAAAATGGACCGTCACTTTTTCAGTCATTGTGCCTTCATGAAACTTCCTCCGAAGCCGTGAAAACTTCTTGCGTTTGAGCAAGGCGTTCTCGTAGCTGAGCTTCTCCAGTAGCGCACTCTGATGGCGCAGTTGCCGCCCATCAATCGCGCGGCCATCTCGCGCAGTTGTTCTGCGCTGAATTCGTCCAAGGAATGCTAATCCACCACCATGGGCGCTACTGTGCCAGTACAGCAGCAGACCCACCATTGGCACATCTCCCAATTGGCAACACATGCCAATACCTACGACGGGGGTTCTAGAGTAGCTCGCGATTTTCATCCGAGACAATTCGAGCTTTTTTTGATGCCCGCTTTAGGTACCTTTCAAAGGGTTACATATTCTTTGAAAGGACAATAGAGTGAGCAGTCAAAGTCGCACAAAAGTTACGTCAATCAGTCGACCCCAGTCGCCACCCACCACGCGTGGACATATCAAATGGTATTCACAGGAGAAGCGCTACGGCTTTGCTGTCGATGAGCATGGAGTCGAGCACTATTTTAATTCAAACGATGTGATTGCCGTTGCCAATCCGGGTACGGGGATTGCGATTGAGTTTTCACCCCGCGTGAATCAAAAGGGTCCGCGCGCAACACTGATAAATGAGGTTGCTAGGCCTACGGTGAACCGGTCTCAAAGCGTTGAAAAAAGTGACAGTCGGGTCAAGTGTGGCAGGTGTGAAAAGCTGATGGTGCCCAAGTTGATCCTCGGACCACCGCTGGCAGCCAGCAGTCATTGGACACCCGTACCAAAAAAGTCAGTGTGTCCATTTTGCGGATGCACGCACCAGGAATTTCCGCCCTCACCGGAGGAGCGCACGAGACAACGTTGGCAGATCGCATTCGTCATCTTTGTGCTGTTGATTGTGATGGCTGCATTCCACTGAGCCGTGCTGCCAAAGGGTAGGGATGGAATTCAGTCGATCTGCCACGAAGTCAGACTTCACTACCGAGTGATTCCGACATAAAAAGTCGATGTTCAATTGTCGGGTTGGCAGGGGAATTGGGGGCACGCAGCGAGCGGTCCCCAGTTCAATCACGACAAGTGTTTTCCTGCCAGCCCAGTGAGTTCAAACATGGTCACTTCAGGCTTCCCCAAGACGGCCAGCAGCTTGGCGTCGCACAGGATGTTGCGCTTGTTCGCTGGGTTCTGCAAATTGTGGGCCTTGATGTACTCCCACAGCTTCTTGATGACTTCTGTACGGGGCAGGGGAGTCACGCCCACGATGGCGGCCAGTTCAGCGCTGGGCTTCAGGGCCTTCATAAAGGCAGATTCTTTCTTCGGTGCGGTTGTCATCGGTGATTGTGGCTGTAGTTAAAGAGCGCGCAGTGTAGCCGCTCAAAGGGTGGTTTGCCCGGTGCTGAATGCAGCGTGTCCTAGCGAACGGCGCCCGAGAGGCGCTAAGATGGAGCCCACCATGACCAATCTGACCATGTCCATTCCTACCGCGCTTCCAGGTGTCTGGCGTGAGCGCGGCGGCCTTGACGGGCTTATCCGACTGGATGAATCGCCCGTAACGCCAGGTATGGTGGTAGTGGCCAAGCAGGACGAACCCTGGCAGGAGAAGCCAGAGCTGCGATGGCAGGTTTGGCCTGAGGGTCTGGAAGCAGTTTCCTGAGTCGTGACCCGCCGGGTTTTCATTGGATCCAGCCAATTCAAAGAGGCCTGCGGCGCAGGTATTCACGGTACCCATATGCCCACTCGGATTCCGACCACTGCTGCTGAATGTAGGGGAAGAATTTCTCTTGAGAACGTGGGCGTCGCCGTTGTGAAGTTGGGCGCAATGGACCTTGCTCAAAAAGAGCAACTCGCCGATGAGATCGTGCGAGAGCAACAGGCACTGTTCACTTCATTTCTTGTTCAAAAGCAGTTCGGGGTTTCCTACGAAAAGATGGAATTCTTGCTCAACATTCTGTTCGTCTGCTTTCTGGCCATGAAGGAGTCAGGAGTGACTTGGCCAAAGATAACGGATGATGATGTTGACGTGTGCATGACAAGGTATGTCGAGAGCGTCAAATTCGGTATGGACCAGGGCCCAGAGCAGAGCCAAGAACTGCTCAGGCAGTTTATCGCTGGACATCCAGAACAGGCCTTGCTTGCATATGTTCAAGGGGAAACTGCATATTGGCTGAAGCGGATTACTCCGGAGGATTCGGATAGGTATGTCATGCTGGCTGCTGCCAACATGGTGAACTGCATCGGTTACACCAACAGCACTGAGGTCGAACCGAGTCTGCAGCCCCCCGCGACAACGTCATTTTTGAATTGGGCTTCTTCATGTCGAGACTCGGTCGCAAGCGTACGATTTTGCTTGTGCCGCAGATGGATGCAGAACTCAAGCTACCTTCAGACTTCAAAGGACTGGTACCAATCATGTACACGCCGCTGAATGGCTCCATAGGCGAAGTTCCAGCTCGTGTACTAACAGACTCGATCTATGTCCTTGAACAAAAAATCCAACAGTTGGGTTGCCGCGAGCTGTAGCTCATCAGGCCCGCCTGTTTCTCCGAAGGCAATCTGATATAAGTATTCAATACTCACTGAAAGTGAACTCCAAACCTTTAGTGAGTGTCAAAAAAATGCAAACTCATTTTTGTAAAGTCGGCCGTCCACGTTTGCGGGCTCCTGTGTAGGCGGCTGTGATGGCGATTCGAGAATGTCCAAGCTCTTCGGAAACGACCTTGCGTGCGGCAAGGTCCTTGGGACGGTCGTAATTTTCTCCATGTCCACCACGAACTGTAGACGCCATACCGGACTCGTCGGCATACCTATCATTTGCATACCCGTGGCGCAGACCGTGAGGGGTAATGTTCATTGTTGCCTTTGTAATGCCGACTTTTCTGAAAATGTAATAGGCGCGTTGTAAAGCCTGTTTCAGATTCTTCCCCTGGGGGACTAGTGACTGTTGAAAAGTAGAAGACGCCAAGGCAATGGCTCGCGAGAGCACATCACGTTGTTGTTGTGTTCGCACTGGTACAACTCGTGGCCTGCCACCTTTGGTTCCATCTACGATGTTTAAAGAGTCGCCAACCCAAGCAATTGCAGGTCGAATCATGATCGCCTCTTGCAGTCGCAAACCAAAGCGGTCCATCAGCTCAAGGCACATTGCAGGATAGGGATCCTCATTTCGAACCGCCGCGATGATTTCAGGGCGATCGATGCCGTTTCCAGACCATGACTTGTCGCGAGAGGCGACATAGGTGCGAGCAGTTTCATCCTTTGTCAGGCCATATACGTTCGGTTCCTTGACCATGCCAGCCTTACCAATGCATTGGACAAGCCATCGCATGAGGCTGAGATAGGTGGAAATAGTGGCGGACCCAAGGGCGTCATCCTTCCAGCTTGAGATGATTGCTTGCACGTGTCGTGAGTCCAAATTTGTGATTCGTTTTAGGTGAAAACCTCTGGCTTTCAATTGGTCAATGAAATGATGGAGCATATCGATGCGCTTTTTCTGCGTGGCATTCGACACTATTTTGTCGCGTGCCATGTGCTTCTTGCCAAAGACGTCAATCAGAACTGTGATCTGCTTTCTTATATCAAGCACTTGAAACTTTGCTTGATATCGATTTTCACCGCCGTAGGCGGGGTGCGCCTGGATCGTCGTGTACTTCATGGAGTACCTCTACTTAGCGAGGTTCGCACTGTGACGATGAACAAGATACACACGCACGCCGCGACCTCGCGTGTAAAGCGATGTGGTTTTCCGTGGACGCGAAAGGCTGAATTGAGTTGCGATTCAGGATCGAGCATTTCTAAAAAAGAGGTCATTGGTATGTTTCCAGTAGTTAAGGTTTATGACGGATATATATGCATAGAAAAATCGCGGGTCTTTAGAGGTTGAAAGAATTCGGGCATGTCATTTCTGACAAGCTTCGAACAACCGTCCTGGGTGGACAGTCCATGTCTTTTTCGGGGTCGCCGGCCCTGGCGGCTTCCTGCGAACAGAAGCCCCGGCGGGGTGCATCTCCACTCGGCGCAATGTGTAATTGCGCTAGAGTGGCAGGCGCTCGTCAATTCGATGTAGTGGACATATCCGCGACGGGTAGGCACGAAGGCTGCTGCGTCATTTCAAACGAACGTTCACAAAAGGCGAGTCACCAAGCATTTCACTTCCATGACATGCGGCGATAGATCTGAGTGCACAAAGGCTCCCAAACATCAACCGCACCTCACCAAGTGATGTGACGGGAAGAGCGTGCATGCGCTCTAGTGAGCACCGGGCAGACATATCAAATGCAGATGCATTAATAGCCCCTCCACGGCGATAGGTTGACCGACACTCCTGAATAAATCCATGAGACGCTTTACACGGTCTTGTGGGGCTCGATATGAGCTCCACGGGATGGAATGCTCAGTATCTAAAGATCCTGGAACATCCAACGTCACTTGGGGTGACGACCACTTAGTAGTGCGATGAATTTTGCTTCACGAAAAGTAGGTTGTCAACAAGTTCTTGAGTGCGTAATTTTTGAACTTGGCGTTGATGGTCCCAGAACCCGCATGAAACCTAGTCAAAAAATAGCCTCTCTCTTTAATTGAAAAAGTTGGGCATGGGTTTCAACTACATCGATGTTCTCATTCGATGGAAGTGTCTGCAAATTGTGACGAACTATTGCAGCGCCAAAGGGGGGTGTTTTGCTTGCATTAACAGACCAAGTTGGGGCTTAACTGCTATTAGCATTAGAGCAGGAACCAAGTAGTTGAAAGTCACCTGTATGCCATCTAAGCGCCAACCAGCTATCAGATTGTGCACGAATGACTTTCATCAACCGGATCTTGTCAGGATGTTAGATATTGAGCCTCAACTGATAGCCAGCCGAGCAGCACTTGACCGCCAATTGGAAGCTTATCTTTTGTGAATCTATATAACGGCCATCCTGGATGACGACTGAGCGCAATCTGACGGTCAAGCGACTGTCGGCTAGCGGTCGAATAAGGATCGAACCGACTGGAAAATGAGGTTCAATTTTGTCTCTAACTAACTTTTAAGGTGCAACTATGACAACAAGTAAGAAATCGCGGGTGGCGAGAGCCATCGATATTGGATACGGCAACACGAAATACAGTTTGAACGATAGCCGCGATGCAAAGGAAATCGCGTGTGGGATGTTTCCTTCCGTGGCTCCAATCACATCGAAGAGGGAGAAAGAACGGTTTCTTGCGAACAAGGATACCGTGGTGATTGAGATAAAAGATGGTGAGTGGTATGAAGTTGGGCCCGACGCTATCAATGCGCTTGCGTCAAATGCAAGCCGTAACCTTGACCCGGAATTCCCGCGACAGGACGCCTATTTGGCGTTGGCGCGCGGGGCGATGGACTATATGAATATTGACCACATTGACCATCTTGTTGTTGGCTTGCCAGTTTCCAGCATGGAAAGTATGGCGGCCACCGTGCGCACCAGCCTTCTAGGGGATCACAAACTTTCTAAACGTACGATTCATGTCGGCGATGTCCAAGTTGTTGCCCAACCAGTTGGTGGGTTGTACGATTTTGGAACACGTCACAAGGCTATGAATGCCATCCGCAGTGGTAATAACATTCTTATTGACCCAGGCTACTTCACGCTTGACTGGGTGTTCACCACTGGTACCAAGCCGAATTGGACGCGCTCGGGTGCAGCGTCCAACGCAGGTGTTGCGGCAATTCTGCGTGACGTGATGGCTCATGTCGTAGCTATCATTCAAAGTAGGGAGGGGCGGGTTGTTGAGGTGACAGAGTCGCTGCTTGATCGACTCGATACGGCGATTCGCTGCAACCTCGACTTCACTGTCAAAGGCAAGCCCGTTGATGTTGCTTCCTATTTGGAAAAGCCCAATCAAGTCGTGACGGACGGGCTTACTAAGCTTCGCGCATCGGTCGGGTCCTTGGAGGATGTGGACATGGTGATTCTTGTCGGGGGTGCCGCTCATTTGTACAAAGTGGCGGTTACGAAGCTCTTTGAAGGCATTGACGTGCGTGTAGCTATGGAATCGCATTTTGCGAATGTTCGTGGTTTTCAGTTAATGGCACAGGTTGAGGCAATGCGTGCAGAGGCCGGAAGCGCTGGCCCCATGGTGAAGGCTTAAGGGGAATGGCACTTACTTTGTCTCCCAGTCGTGACCATGCTTTTTGACTTGTTGGCGTGCATGTGCACGCGAGACCTTTAGCCACGGGTAGGGTTTTGGTCGTCGCTTTCGCATTCGCGGCTCAATACGTCCGCCACGATTACCCACCCTGCACTGGATGATCAATTCGAAGAGTCGTCCACTATCCTTGGTGGCAGACATTCCTCGCGAGACCCACTCCGTCCACAGTTGCACGGTGTGTTTGAAGCTCAGTGTTCGTGGGTCCACACCAGCATCGCTGGCAGCCTGTGCCATCAGCAACCTGATCACGTTGTAGGCCAGCAGATGGACCCACATCTGCTTCACGTTCATCTCGGGCGTCTGGCAGTTCAGTACGTCCATGCCCGTGGTGGTCTTGAGGTTGCGCAGGTCGAGTTCGACGTTCCAGCGACATGCATACAGGTCCGAGAGGTCGTCCTTGCTAACCTGCTTGTGGTTCTGCAGTGTGGTGACCAACACTTGGTGGGCCACCCTGACTTCGCGCACCGGCAATGCATCTGGAAACTCCTGGTACTGCTCGACTGTCATCCAATCTGGGCGCGTTGCCGGCTTGGACCACAGCACAAGATGATCACGTGTGCCCAGTGACTTGCCGCGGCGAAAGTCGGTGATGCGCGAGCCGTTCTGCTCGAACAGAACATCCACTCCTGCGCTTATCAGAGTGGAGATCAGGAAATAGTTGCAGTACAGGGCATCGGCCAGCATCACATCGCCCGCTCGAAAGCCCCCCAGCAAACGGCGCACCAGTCCGAGTTCACCAGTGCCTTTGCCGCTGTGCGGCCCAATCGCCACATCAAGCGCTGCCCCTGTGGCCATGCAAATCACCATGACCAAGCGTGCCAGTGGGAAGCCCACTCCGGTGGCCTGGGTGTTGGGTTGGGGATAGCAGGCCTGGTTCTGTGGGGTGTCGGGCATAGAGATGCAGGTGCCATCAACCAACTTCACCGAGCGCCCACGCCAAAGCCATTTCTTCAACGCCTTCTGGCTGAGCAAGCGGCCTGTTTCGCGCGTTAGCGCACTGACCATCTCCAAGGGCAGGCGCTGACGCGCCCGACAGAACCCGCCAGTACGAACGCTGCATGAGCTGAGCCCATCTGCCGCTCGTTGGGCAGCCCAACCGTTGACTGCCTTCTGGCACGAACCATCGGCCTCTAACACCTGGCGCATGAACATCGACAGCGCAACCGTAGGTGGATACAGCCGCTCGCGGTGCTCAGGCAACTGCGCTTCGGTAGTGGCAAGTAATTCAGGACTCGTCAGCACGTTGAAGAAATCCACAGCCTGGGTTACCCGCCCGAGCCGCTCAATCTTGCTTCGACGTTGATGCAAAACGTTTCGGGTATTACGATCCATGGTGGCTGGCCCTCGGAAAGATGGTTTGGGTGCGTAGTAACAACCATCCTATCAATCCCTTGGCCAGCCGCCCGCTTTTACCTGAAAATTCAATGGCTTACGCCTGTGACTTCAACCCCGTGCGGCTTATGTAAGTGCCATTCGGCTTAAGGGGAAAGAAATGGATGTTCATTCACAAGACAAAACTATCAGTGTTACGCTGAACCTGAAGCATGAGCGCGATGGGGAACTCTATGATTCAATCTCTGAGGCTCTTGAAGGAGTCGAGGTGAAAGGGCGCCACTTTGTGCTCAAGAGGATGCTTCGAATCGCCATCAAACATGGTGCGATTCAGGAGCTTCATCAATCCCGGCTGCTGGCTGGGCGGTCATCAAAGGAAAGTCTGCATCCAAAAGCTGCTGGTGGACATGCGCCTGTGCCAAATTCCGAAACGTCGGCCAGAAAAATGGATGGAAAGAAGACTTTGAAAGAGCTTGACGTTGCGGTTGATGATGACGTCATGATGGAAATGATGAAAGAGAATCCCCCATTTGGGTGAGCCGGCCATTTTTGTTGCTGGGTTTGATTCTGGTTTATTTGTGCCGTCTGTTTGGATTGGACGCGCTTGTGGCTTGGTTGTGTCTGTTACGCCGCAATGACCACGGAGGAATCTATGCCTGGCTGCTAAATACGGGGATTCGCCAAGGTTTTCATCCATCTTCGATGGGGGTGGGGGTAACCTCAGCTAACCAATTGAGCCTGTAGATCGACGAGGCGGTTCATGGCCAACCTTTATCGTCATTGGCTAACCTGCAACTCTGCGTATGGCCGTGCTCAGTTTCTGACCTGGTGTGATGTTTGCTGGACAAGGCGCTTGGGAGGCAGTGTGAGGCGACGTTGCTGTCAAGTTTTGCGACTTTGACAGTTGAAATTTCCGCGACAAGTCTACGGTCGGTGTATTTGGCCGATTCGGACGAGATTACAAGAGCCAATTTGATGCAGATCGTCGGGGGCCTTTGGGGGGCGATGCCAACCCAAACGTACGGCCCGTCGCGGTTCGCGCTCCAATTTGCCCTAGGTTGCAAGATATCTTTGAGTTCGGGCTGCAACCCCTTTTTCAAGGAATGCTCTAAAAACGCATTTTGGAGAGTTTGAGGGTTGCACTGCTCAGTTGGCACCATATCGGTGCCTATGCCAAGCTTTATTGGTAATATTTTTGTTGTTAATGCCGCTGTTTTTCCGGTTATTGGTTTCGAATGTGCACCCTATTGCTATGAGTTCTGCTGGAATTCCATTGTCTTGAGTGTAGAGACTGTCAATGACCACCTCACCTACAGAAGGGGCTGCCTACCGGCTCTTTCCACGAACTAAGCGTGGAGCCGTGGCCACTGGCGACCATTGGAGCTAGATCGACCATCCAGTTTGCATATTCCGCGCGATCGCGGACACGATTCCACGCTGATGGCGGGCAGCATTCCGCTGTGATGGCGGACAGCATTCCACACGATCGCGGACAGTGTTCCGCGCTCATGGCGGACAGTCGACAGTTGTTCTGAGTGACCTTTAACCGGGCATAAGCTCGCCGGTTTTCCTACCGGAGCTGAGCGATGCCCACACCAAGGGTCCCCATGAGTAAACAACGACAAATCCTTCAGCTTCTGCACGACGGACACCTGAGCACCCGCGAGATTGCGGCGGCGCTGAACATTTCCAAGACCAGCGTTGGCGACATCGCCAAGGCAGCCCGCCTGGCGGGCCTGGATTGGGAGGCAGCCAACAAACTCAGTGATGACCAGCTCAGCGCACGCATCTACAAACCTGCCACCGTACGCCGCTCCCAGCTCATCGAGCCAGATCACGGCTACCTGTACCGCGAGCTCAAGCGCGCCGATGTCACCCTGCAGCTCCTGTGGGAGGAGTACCAAGGTCAGCATGGCTCCAACGCCTACAAGTACAGTGCCTTTTGCGACAGGTTTCGGCAATGGAACAAGACGCTCAAGCTCTCCATGCGGCAGATTCATCCGGCCGGTGAACGTGCCTTTCTGGACTTTGCTGGTCATACCGTGCCCATCATCGATTCACAAACCGGCGAGATCACGCAGGCGCAGATATTTGTCGCCGTTCTGGGCGCCTCCAACTACACCTTTGCTTGTGCCACCCAGGCGCAAAAGGTAGAAGACTGGGTCTTGTGCACCATCTCCGCACTGGAGCATTTCTGTGGCGTACCGCGCCTACTGGTGCCAGATCAGCCTCGCACGGTCAGCGCCCGCCCGGACCGCTATGAGCCCACCGCTCAGAGCCTATTTGCCGAGATGTGCGCCTATTACAGCGTGGCGTTGCTTCCAGCACGCCCAGCAAAACCGCGCGACAAGCCCAAAGTGGAGGCGGCGGTGCTCTTGGTAGAGCGCTGGGTATTGGCGCGCCTGAGGAAGCGAACCTTCTTCAGCATCGCCGAACTCAACGCCGCCATCGCGCCGCTTGTGACCGATCTCAACAGCCGGCCATTCAAGAAGCTCGAAGGCTGCCGGCGCAGTGCCTACGAGGAGCTCGATCGCCCGGTGTTGCGGCCCCTGCCGGCTCAGCGCATGCCGATCTACACATTCAAGTCCCCGCGGGTGAACGTGGACTACCACATCGAATACCAGTACCGTTACTACAGCGTGCCCTATCAGTTGGTTGGCCAATATGTCCAACTGCGGGCGACGTCCTCCACGGTGGAGCTCATGCACAACAATTTGCGCGTAGCCATGCACCCGCTGCACCCTCGCAAGGGCTCCTTCACCACCTTGCCAGAGCACATGCCCGACAACCACCGCGAGCATCTGCAGTGGAGCCCGGACAAGCTCATCGCCTGGGCACAGCGAGTGGGCAAGGCCTGCGAGATGGTGGTGCGCTGGCAACTGGAGCACCGGGCGCACCCGGAGCAGGCCTATCGCAGCTGCCTTGGGCTCATGCGTTTGCTGCGTACCTACGGAGGGGAGCGGCTGGAGGCAGCCTGCGCAAGGGCCCAGTCCATTCGAGCGCCGAATTACAAGTCCATCGACTCCATTCTCAAGAGCGGCATGGACTACCTGCCAGTGGCTCAGCAGGAGGTCCAGGGCGAGTTACCCCTGCACGAGAACGTGCGCGGCGCCAACTATTACCACTGAAGCCACGTTCCCAGCACTCCTTCAGAACCGTAACCAAATTCAAAGAATCCAAATGATTGACAACCAAACCATCGAACAGTTGCGCAGCCTACGCCTGGACGGCATGCTTGCCGCACTCAACGACCCGGCAACGTCCATTGCCACCTCGGAGCTCTCGTTTGAGCAGCGCCTGGGCCTGCTCGTGCAACGAGAGGTCGACTGGCGTGACGGCAAGCGGCTTACCCGTCTGATCAAGAACGCGAACCTCAAGGTCAGTTCCGCCAGCATGGAGGACATCAACTGGCGTGCCACGCGTGGACTGGACCGCATGGTGATGAGCGACCTGGCCGGCTGCGACTGGGTGCGACACGGCCGCAGCATCCTCCTCACCGGCGCCACTGGGTGCGGTAAAACTTGGTTGTCGTGTGCCCTGGCAAGGCAGGCCGCGCGCCAGGGCTTCTCGGTGCTCTACACCCGCGCATCGCGTCTATTGCAGGAGCTGCATGTCGCCCATGGTGATGGCAGCTTCACCAAGCGACTGGCCAAACTGGCCAGTCTGGATCTGCTGCTCATTGATGACCTGGCGCTGAGCCCCATCACGGCGAGCGAGCGCAGTGACTTGCTGGAAGTGCTCGATGACCGGGTGGGCACCCGCGCAACGATCATCAGCTCCCAGGTGCCGCATCGGGACTGGCACACCTGGCTGGGCGAGCCAACCATGGCCGACGCCATCATGGACCGTATCGTGCACGGCTCATACAAGATTGCACTAAAAGGCAAATCGCTGCGCGATGAAGACGAAGGAGCCGCTCAGTGAACAGGCCTTGCCCACCGCGGCGTGCGTTCGTCGCAAGTGACGCCCGCCACCGTGGACAAGACTGCACCGCTGCAAAACAAACGCAAAAGCCTGCGGCAGCGGTTACCCACCTGGCCGGTGGCCATGTGGATAACGCGCGCCCGTTCCGCCGCGATGGCGGACACCTGGGGTACGATTACGCCGTCATTCAGGACATCGACGGCAGAGCCCCCAAGGCATGAGCAAAACTGTCCGCCATCAACGTGGAATGGTGTCCGCCATCAGAATGGAATCGCTGTCCGCGATCGCTGGAATACGCAATCCAGTTCAATGGCAAATGTCCAATACTTTCAGAGAGCAAGTCACTTAACAATGGGGCACGCCAACAAGGGATTGCTCGTTGGAGTACGGATGTTGCTATTGCTTGCATTTCATTGACTATCGCTGATATATTGCAACATACTTGCACCATGACACTTCAGATGAATTCCACACATGAGCATGCAGTCTTGGAACTGGCAAAGGTGCAAACACTGCTGCGTGCGCGAGACCTTGCAGATCGAAAGTTGCCAACCGTTGTACTCACGCGACTGGTAGCGGCAGGAAAGCTCGAAAGAGTCGCACGGGGGGTGTATGGGCTCCCGGGCACAGCCGTGAGTGAACACAGATCACTTGCCGAAGTTGCACTGCGCGTACCAAACGGGGTGGTTTGCCTACTGTCGGCGCTGCGTGTGCACGGTATCGGAACACAGGCACCATTTGAAGTCTGGCTTGCCATTGAACATCGCGCGCCCATTCCACGCCTTGATCAGCCCAGAATTCGCCCAGTGCGAATGTCCGGCAACTCTTTTACCGATGGGATTGACCATCTATCAATTGATGGCGTTAGTGTTGCAGTGTTTAAGGCGGCCAAAACAGTGGCGGACTGCTTCAAGTACCGCAACAAAATCGGGCTAGATGTTGCACTAGAAGCCCTCCGTGATGGATGGGCTCAACGAAAATTCACGATGGATGAGATCTGGCACTTTGCAGCGGTTGACCGCATGACCAATGTAATGCGTCCCTACCTGGAAAGCGTAACAGCATGAGTCGAAATCTGGCGGCATCGGTAAGAGCACGTCTGAAGCAGCATGCCGATAAGAATAAACAAGACTTTAACCTGACGCTCACCCATTACGGCCTGGAGCGATTGTTATACCGCTTATCTGTGTCCGAGCACGCTTCGAATTTTTTACTCAAGGGAGCATTGCTGTTTGCGTTTTGGTATGACGCTGCGCAGCGTCCCACTCGGGATGCTGA
>Ga0364893_10387_pt1 | contig 15133 bp, 17 predicted proteins | sample ExccelJu500001D3_FD_206943 | JGI IMG/M metagenome (GOLD analysis project Ga0364893, IMG submission 206943) | Enriched cells from Trout Bog Lake Hypolimnion, Wisconsin, USA - BchlTB.July16.5000.01.D3 | ecosystem: Environmental > Aquatic > Freshwater > Lake > Hypolimnion/Profundal zone | place: USA...
GTTTGAATGGCATTCAAAAGGTCGGCGGTTCGATTCCGCCTGGCTCCACCAAATACGAGATTATATCAAATCCCAAATTAAATTAGACTTATTAATTTTAAGGCGAAGCTGCGGAGCGTACTATAAGTACGTGAGCACAGCTGAGTCCTTGCAAAATTGATAAGGATATTTAAGAGTGGGAGTTGATATTATATCAAAGATTCAATCCATTCTTTAAGCGAAGCCTTAGGTAAAACTCCCACTTTTGTTCCTATGGGCATACCATTTTTAAAAAGCACCATAGTTGGAATACCACGTATACCTAATTCAGAGGGTTTTTTAGGCTCATCGTCCACATTCATTTTAACTATTTTTACTTTACCGCTTAAATCCTTAGATAGTTCATCTATGATAGGTGAGAGCATTTTGCACGGTCCACACCATTCTGCCCAAAAATCTACTAATACTGGGGTTTTTGATTGCAAAACGGTTACTTCAAAATCCTCGTCTTTTACTTCTTGCGTCATGTTATTTCCTTCTTTTAATTACAAAACTTATACCGTAAAACTTCTTACTAAACTACCTGCAATCAGATACCATCCATCTATTACAACAAAAAATATGATCTTGAATGGCAAAGCGACCATGACAGGAGGCATCATCATCATACCCATTGCCATTAAAATAGAAGATACTACTATATCAATGATTAAAAATGGCAAAAAGATTAAAAACCCGATCTCAAAAGCTCTTCTGAGTTCGCTAATCATGAATGATGGAATCACAACTTTTATAGGCAAATTTTCTATCGCTTGTTTAGGATCTTCTTTTGCTATAGAAGAAAAAAGATCAAGATCTTTAGTTCTTGTATTAGCAAGCATGAATTTTTTAAATGGTTGAATAATCAGTGGCAATGCCTCTTCTTCAGTAATACGTTCTTCTAGCATAGGTGTTACACCATGTTCATATGCCTCATCTATTGCAGGAGACATAATAAAAAATGTCAAAAACAGCGCTAAACTAATAATCACCTGGTTTGGTGGCGTTTGCTGCAATCCTAATGCAGTGCGAAGTATAGAAAGTACTATGGAAATACGTACAAATGATGTGATCATTATCAGAATTGATGGAGCTAGACCAAGTACAGTAATTAGCAAGAAAATCTGCATCACCCTAGAGCTGACTGAGCCATGTTTAATGAGATCATCTATTACAGAGCTACCAGCGATAGGCGCAGCAAAGCTATCAATTGGCATGAGACAAAGAAGCAAGCAGCTTACAAATACAGCCCAACCAAGAGTATGATTAAGATAAGAAAAATATATATTATTGTTTTTCATATTTATCGAGCAAGAGATTGCCATTTTTACTCACCAAAAGTAAGTACCCCATAGCGCCATGAGTAAGATTCACGATTTTAGTACTATCGTCTATATACATCAGACCATCTAGCTTAATACCGCCAGCATTACTAGAATGTCCACCAATTTTGGTGTATTTTTGCAATAATTTTAATACAGAATATAGCAGCATTGTCACAAATAATAGTGCTGCTACCGCTTTCATTACGACAAACATTAGAATCCCTTCTTATTCAATGCAAGTGCGTTCAAATATTTTTTATGCTTAGTCCATTGCTTAGTTGCAACTAAGATGTTTTTTTCTATCTCTGTCTTCATTGCGGTAAGTTGTGTCATAATATCTGATAATTTGTTGTAACAAAGATCGGCTTCTTCACGACTTGGCTTAGCATTTGTAAAATAATCTTCTATTGCAGAGAATAACTCATCAGCGCTATCATTTTCTTCTCGCAGAGTTAGTTGTAAATATACTTTCTCAAAAAGCGCATTTAACTCAGGTAATGTAGTCATATCATCCTAACTTTTAAATCATCCATATTGTCATCACGAGCCACGGAGTGGCGTGTGATCCATTCTTCCTGGATTGCCACGGCCTGCGGCCTCGCAATGACGAAATCAATCGTCCAATTTGGGATAATGTAGTCATATCATCCTTTAATTTTATTATCCTGTCTATATATATAAGACAAAATCTCAGCAACTATGGCATAGACTTCAATCGGGATAAAGCTGTTCACTTCCAACATAGATAGTACCTTGACCAACTCTGCATCCTCATGTATATGGATATCATGAGCTTTGGCAAGAGCGATAATTTGCTCCGCAAATGACCCCTTGCCTGTAGCAACAACTTTTGGCGCAAGATCTACCATATGCTCATATTGTAGAGCTACTGCGGTTTTTATTTTACCTTCATCCTTGGCCATGTCATAATCTGCTTAAATTTAATAACATTTATCTCAATGAAACAATATAAGGATAGCTTGCTCGAACTAATTGTCACTTGTTTTTTTATTGGTAAGATTAAGTACGCGCCAGGTACATTCGGATCCTTCCTTGCTTTTCCTTTGAGTTATGCGATCGTAAGTATCCTGCTTCATTCAGACTTTAGACTTAATCTACCATATTTTACATTCTATCAGGCCAATTTTATCACAGTTATCTTAGCTTTGATATCATTGATTGTTGTTTTGTTTGTTCTTGGGGTCATTTGTTCATCAAGCTATATAAACAAAACAAGTAGAGAAGATCCAAAAGAAATTGTCATAGACGAGCTCGTAGGACAAATGCTTGTTATTGCGCTCACTAGTCTATCTGTTGCATTCATGCATTATGAGGCTATGGATAAGTATATCAACGCCAGTGTGATTGACTTTGTATGTTTGTTTTTACTGCCCTTCTCTCTCTTTCGTTTTTTTGACATATTTAAACCATATCCGATTAACTTGATAGATCAAAATATCCATGGCGGTATTGGCGTGATGCTGGATGATGTCTTAGCTGCAATTTTTGCAGTCGTCACACAATATTTTATTGTTTTTGTTTCTATAGATTTGCTGCATTACTATAACAGTTGAGCATAGTACATCGATTAGTAATATACTCATTCTTTATTGACATCGCCATTTTTTTAATTATTATTATGCTCTCATATGACTTTTCTAATATAAATTAATACTTTTTTTGGAGAGAGATTAATATGCTTCAATTCGTAGATCCACATTCGCAAGAAGAAGTTATTGGAATGCTCCCATTATTGACAGAAGAACAACGAGGCATTGTCTCGGCGGCAATGGCAATGCCATATCCTTCTTGGAACTGGCTAGCAGAAGAGACAGGGGAGTACGGCCTAGAGATGACTCTGCTACATGTGATGATAAGGTATGCACTTAGTCATTTACTCAATCCAGCTATTGGGCACATAATGTGGGAGGGACCTCAGCAAGTCACGAAATTGAATTGCACTGGCCCATTTACTAAATTGACTGAAGTTACAGTGACAGAACCAGGGATGCATATTACATTCTCACCCAATGCGTGGTACACAGATGTTCATCATGTGCTTGGTGCAATTACTGGATTTGCCCAGGGCTATCTTGACTCAGAGTATAAAGCATTTATGACAAAACTCGTCAATCTAGACACTCCATGTTACGTTAGTGGAAGAAATGTCATAGTTACTTTGGACGCGGAAGTCACTTCAGATTACATAGAACATAAGCTTCAAAGGTTACAAGACGAATGCAGGCCTCACCATGTTTATATATTAGTAGACAAAGACAAAGGCGTAGATTCAGACAATCTATATATATATAAGCTTTTAGTAGAAAAATTTGGATTTGAAGATATTTTTTGTGGAGACCATTTTGATACAGGGAAAGACAGAATGGGATTTATGAAGACATTTGAAGTGACTACTCTACCAACACCGAAAGATCCACTCAAACCTACTCGGTCAGCGCCTAATTGGATAAGAGCTCTTGCTGCTCACGCAGGCGTGCTAACGGTTTGTCTTCGTGATGAAAATAATGCAGTTCATGGTGGTATCATAGGAAGTTTTGATGACGGCGCAGTAACAAAGTACGTATATCAGCAGGACTTTATCATTGACTCAGAAGTTAGGGGTGTGGGATATGGAATAATTATGGCAAAAATTGCAGCACAATCTGTAAAAAAACTGGGTTATAGATCTTATTGGGGAACCTATAGCGCTGCTCCATTTTATGATAAAGCTGGTGCTAAGCTATGCGCTGTTTTTCCAGGCATAACGATGCGTACAGATGGTACATCATGTGATATAGCCCATTATAGTGATTAAGTGTAGATTACCTCACTTCGCTTACAATGACGATTTCAACCTCCATCATTGTAAGCGCTGCAAGCGCGCAGCAATCCATTCTTACTTATTATCAGTATGACATATGCGTTCTAAAAGCCCCATATGTAAAAAAAATGCTATTCAATTACCTCTGTCAGTTTAGATTGATTGTAATTGACGCCATGTGTTAATAGGCTAAATATTCTACAACATGCGTAGATCAATGTTTAGAAGGAGGAACTATGCCAAAACATATAAAGCAAAAGACGCTGGCTAATATTATCACAAAATATCTTGGTGCTACGCAAGGTAGTGCTGAACATCAAGCATTACGCGAATCACTACTAGAATTATGTGATAAAGAACCACATCAAATGCATGCCGTACTGTCGAAACAGGACACCCTACCACAGAATGTCGCTACATTTAAGGGGATGTTGGTAGTGTATCAGAAACATACTGATGAAGCTACTGAGAAACATACTGAGGAAGTGCCGTCAACTCTACCACAAGTGGCATCAGTAACTCCGCCTTCAGAGCCATCACCAACTCAAGTGACCGGAAAAGTGCAGGTAATTCTACAACAAGTGGAATCAGTAACTCCGCATCCAGCGGAACCACCGGCAACTACGACTTTCTGGGGTGCAGTAGTAAAGACAATAACTTTTAACTGGTGGGGAGAAGATATACCATCAAAGAATCCTAATTGTGCAACCGCACCAACAGGAGAAGATATACCATCAAAGAATCCTGATTGTGCAACCGCACCAACAGATGAGAAAGATGATGTTTGGAATGACGGCTTGTCGTGTAACACCCAGAGAATTTTGCGTGAGGCAGAAGATGCTGTTGTGACCGGAGCAGTCCATCATGACCAATAAATAATTGAAGCATTTATGGAGCTTGGATATTCAAGCTCCATATTTTCACTCTATCATTTGGATAAAATCCCTTTTACTGATGACCTTATCTTAGTAAAAAAGACATCTTTCTGCGGTAAATTCATTTTTAACAATTCTTCAACCACAGAGTATCCAGCAGCCATGCCATTACCAACTGCAATTAAAGCTTGTGGCTGAGGTCCTGATGAATCAGTGACATCTCCGCAAGCATATATCCCAGCAACAGAGGTTGCGTGAGTCTTAGAGTCGATTACAATAAAGCCATTAGCATCAGTTTTCACATATTGTTTGAATAATTCGCTGCGCGGCGTTCTACCTATGGAAACAACAACAATATCTGCATCATATGTTCCATGATTTGTGGTAACCTGAAGCATATTATTTTGCTTATCTATTTTCTGAATATTTGAATGATACTCTATTTTCACAACGCCTTGCCTGATATCCAAGAACCTTTTGCGCCAAGGCGGCATTTTTAAGCTCTCGCCACGAACCAGGAGTCGTACTTCTTTTGCCCCTCCAAATGCCGCATAAGCAGCTTTTTTCATTGCATCAATACCACCGCCAATGACAATCACTTTCTTTCCTTTTGTACTAGCCCTGTAATTTTCTACACCATGCTTATTATGAATATCATAATTATACAAGAGCCAAGCGCGATTTTCTAAAGCTCCAGGAGTGGTAAGCATACGATCAGTTGTACCAGTAGCAATAATCACTTTATGTGCATAATAAGTTGTACCATTCGAATCCACTAATTTGAACGGCGATGAGTGAAAATCTACAGAATGAATGTTAGAGTGAATTATTTTAGCGCCATAGCTTTGCGCTGTATCTATAACATTTGGCATTATATCATTGCCTAAGGATGTTTTAACGCCAAGCCAATTACCTACCTCAGTTTTAACATTGAGGTCCCCTCCTTTGATCGGACCAGAAAATATTACGGTTTCAAAACCCTCTTCGGATGTAACAAAAGCTGCAGCAAGACCAGCACATCCACTGCCAATTACAGCTACTGGTATGATATCTGGAGCAGATGCGGTAATTGTTTGAGATTGTAGTAGTAACATCATGTATATAATAGTGTTTTTAATTTTATTGAACATATTTTGCCTCTAATTTTATTGATTGAAAATGCCTGATTACTTCCTTCTTAATCATTGCAATATATTGTTTCTTTAGACTTGGATTCTTTGTAAAAATATGAAAGGCGTCCATAAGCAAACCATTGACTAGGCTATGTATATAAACAACTATCAATTCTGCAGAATATTCGGTTGTCACTTGGCGTTTTTCTTGTAATAAACGAATATTACTTATCCAAGATATTGGTGTCTTGCTGTTATTCCCTACTAAATTTTCCTGTTTTTCGAGCATTTGCCATTGTATTAGGCGCAAGATTCTTGGGTCTTTTTCATAAATAGCAATTCTTTGATCTATGATATGAGATACAAATGACTCAAACTGCAGGTGAGTTTTATCGCCAGTATCATAATCTTTAATCAAATAATCTTTTACTACTGACCATAATTTTTCTTTATTTCCTATATGGTAGTAGATTAGACTTTGATTAATATCAGCAGCGGAAGCAATATCGCTGATAGACGTCCCAAAAAAACCGTTACGCACGAATAACTCCGCTGCAGCATCTAGAATTTTTTTCTTTGTATTATCCATTATTACTCCTCAAAAAAATATCTTGAATGATCGTTCAATATAATATATCATATATTAAATGATCGTTCAATTAAAATATTGCAACACACCAAAAAAATCGTCACTGCGAGGAACGAAAGCGACGCGGCAGTCTAGAGCAGAGTGGATGTTTGTGAGTATAGAATGTCGTTGCGAGGAGGATGCGAAGAATCCGACGTGGCAATCCAGAAAATATACATTTTTGCACAAAGCGTGCTTCAATTTATATGCGCTGAATCGCCACGCCGCTATGCGGCTCGCAATGACGATACATACATATATAATATGGAGAGAGAGTTTATGATACAAAATTTAATACCAGGGATATGGCTAATTATATTAATTGTGGGCTTGCCACAAATTTCTGAAACTGTTTACACACCGTCTCTACCAGATATAGCTCATGCTTTGCACGTATCTGATGCGATGGTAGAATATACTCTCACTGTTTATGTTATTGGTTTAGCTTGTGGCACGCTTTTTTGGGGTAAGGTTTCAGATAGATTTGGACGCAAACCTTGCGTGTTAATAGGGCTAACAGTCTTTATAATTGGTTGCATCCTGTGTTATTCTGCTCATAGCATTGCAAGTCTGATGATAGGTCGTGCGATACAGGCTTTTGGCGGAAGTGTTGGTAGTGTTCTTGGACAAGCAATTTGCCGCGATGCTTTTCATGGCCCCGCTTTAGGTAAAGTTTATTCATCTACAGCAACAGCTAAAGCTTTCGCTCAGGGCTTTGGTCCAGTGATAGGCGGAGTGATTGCAGAAAATTTTGGCTGGTCTAACATTTTTTTATTCCTAATGTTTATTACTACAGTGCTTTGTATCTCAGTTGCGCTATATTTACCGGAAACTCATGATGTTCATAATAGACAGCATGTCTCAATAATAGAAGTAATGCGTAATTTGCTTAGAGATAAAAAAGCTATAAGTTTCGGCATTATTGTAGGTGGCGCTGGCGGGATTACATTTAGTTATTTTGGAGAGGGGTCATTTTATCTAATAGAGTTACTCGGAATGTCTCCAAGTCATTACGGACTGAGCTTTGTACTGATTGCAATAGGAGCAATGCTTGGGGGTATTGTCTCTAAAAATCTGAATCAATACCAAACATCAAAAGCAATTATGGGATACGGATTGATGATTATAGTAGCTGGTAGTGCTATTCTTAGTTGCGTGATATTACTGAGCTCATATGTTGCAATTGCACAAAATCTACTCATCTACGCGACTATTTTTTCACAAACAATCATAATGTTTGGGATTAGTATGACAACTAGCAATGCTTTAGCGCTCGCTCTCGTGGATTACAAATGGTGCATTGGTACAGCATCAAGTCTTTTTGGCTTTTTTTATTATTGTATAGCGTCACTAGTCACAATTGGAATGAGCTATCTACATAATGGCACAGTAGTTCCTATGCCACTCTATTTCTTAAGCCTCGGTCTATTCATGATTATAATAAGCAAAGTGATGATACGCGACTGATTTTCATGCTATAGTTTTTTTTTCTTTTTCTCTTGAACTCAGAGATATAGCGCATATATAGATCTTACGGAATATTTCCTGTCAACATTCGGTAATGTTAGCTAGCCACTAGTCATCGTAAATGACTTTATTAGTGCTAGCTAAAATTACTCTATGAATCATTTAAACCAATAAGGAGGTTGTTATGAATTTTAAACCGTTACATGATCGAATCGCTGTTGAGCCATTAGAGCAAGAGGAAAAAACATCTGGGGGAATTATCATTCCTGATACCGCAAAAGAGAAGCCAGTGCAAGGTAAAGTAGTCGCTGTTGGCGGTGGCATCAGACAAGAGGATGGAAAAATTGTGCCACTAGAACTTAAAGTTGGCGATATTGTTCTTTATGGTAAATGGTCTGGTACAGAGGTAAAGATTGGTGGTCGTGCGTTAATGATCATGAAAGAATCTGATGTCATGGGCATCATTGTAAAATAAATAATAAATAAGAGGAAAGGATATGGCTAAATTAATTGATCACGGCACGGTGGCTCGTGAGGAAATTCTAAAAGGCGTAGATATATTAGCAGATACTGTGAAAGTAACTTTGGGACCTAAAGGACGTAACGTTGCTATAGAACAGTCTTTCGGAGCCCCTAGAGTAACAAAAGATGGGGTAACTGTTGCAAAAGCAGTAGAACTCAAAAATAAAAAAAGAAATCTTGGTGCGCAGCTCGTTAAATCTGTTGCCAGTAAAACTGCCGATGTTGCTGGCGATGGTACAACCACAGCTACAGTTTTAACTCAGGCCATTGCGCGCGAAGGACATAAAGCAGTTGTTGCTGGATTTAATCCAATGGATATTAAGCGTGGTATTGATCTTGCTGTTGAAGCCGTGCTTGCAAAAGTTAAAGGCTCAAGCAAGAAAATTAACAGCCAAAGTGAGATAGCTCAGGTAGGGACAATTTCTGCAAATGGCGATAAGGAAATAGGCGACAAGATCGCAGAAGCGATGGAGAAAGTTGGCAAAGAAGGTGTTATCACTGTTGAAGAAGCCAAAAGCTTCAATTTTGAAGTTGATGTTGTTGAAGGGATGATGTTTGATCGTGGATATCTATCCCCATATTTTGTCACAAATTCTGATAAAATGATCGCAGAACTTGATAACCCATTCATTCTCATTTTCGAGAAAAAACTATCTGGCTTACAACAAATTCTACCTCTACTTGAATCTGTTGTGCAATCAGCTAGACCTTTACTCATCATCGCAGAAGATGTTGAAGGTGAAGCTCTTGCAACACTTGTAGTCAATAAATTACGCGGTGGTTTGAAAGTCGCTGCTGTTAAAGCTCCAGGATTTGGTGATAGACGTAAAGCCATGCTTGAAGATATTGCGATTTTGACAGCTGGACAGCTTATTAGCGAAGATCTTGGTATCAAACTCGAAAATGTTAATGCATCAATGCTTGGCACTGCTAAAAGAATCGTAATCACCAAGGATAATACAACCATTATTGATGGTGCAGGATCTAAAGTTGATATTGAAGGACGTTGCAACCAAATTCGTCATCAAATTGCGGATGCTACATCTGAATATGACAAGGAAAAACTGAACGAGCGTCTTGCTAAGCTTGCTGGAGGTGTTGCCGTACTCAAAGTTGGAGGTGCAACTGAAGTTGAGGTCAAGGAACGTAAAGATAGAGTACATGATGCTTTGCATGCCACTAGAGCGGCTGTGGAAGAAGGTATTGTCGCCGGCGGTGGTGTAACTTTATTCTATGCCGCAAGAATTCTAGATGATATCAAAGTTGAAAATGATGATCAAAAAGCTGGCGTCAATATAGTGAGAAAAGCTTTGCAATCACCGTTGCGTCAGATCGTTGAAAACGCTGGTATAGATGGTGCTATTGTTGTTGGTAAATTGTCTGAAAGCAAGGATACTAGCTTTGGGTTCAATGCTCAAACTATGGAATATACGGATATGTTTAAAGCCGGTATTATTGACCCAACTAAAGTAGTACGTACTGCTTTGCAAGATGCTGCATCAGTTGCATCCCTGATTATTACTACTGAAGCAATAATCACTGATGAGCCTGCCGAAGAGTCACATTCTCATGGCGGCGCTGGAGGTGGTCGTGGCGGTATGGGTGGTGCTATGGGTGGTATGGGAGGAATGGACTTCTAATACCAAAACAGTTATTGCGATATTTGGTCAAAGATCCAGAATCTGCATCATTGTCATTGCGAACGAAGTGAGGCAATCCACAGCAACACACGATATTGCTGATATAAGAAATGGATTGCCACTGGCTTTCAGCCATCGCAATGACAGTGTTTGGAATGAGTCATAATCAATTATCTGTGTTCTAAACACTATATATCTGTATATTAACATGATTTTTTGTCAGCAATGACAGAAAATCATGCTCCTGCCGGTTCGTATGATGTACTATAAATAGCACATATGAGCAGAAGCGTAATAGATCATGCCTCACAAGTTTACCGTACACCTCACTTCTCCTGATGCTAGTTATCATACAGTCAAGGATGGTCTTGCGACAGAACAGAAATCGCCATATTATGACTTAGACTATTTGCGTACAAATGTTTTATCTCGTTCTCTTTCAAAACTCAAACAAAGATTGGATACAGAAGTGCCTATGAACGTGGATGAGAGGGAGGCGTATATACATGCATTCACTCATGATCTAGAAACGTGGAAAGATAGAGGGTATGGGGGTTTGGGTGTAGCAATGGAAGGAGCAAGTGATGACAAACAATTCGTACAAGCTTGTGCCAATGTCAAAGGCTGGACGCACAATCAAATAGAAAAAGTCGTAGCTTTAGTTTGTTTAGATTTAATGCAAGACAAAGAGGATGATAAAATTAAGCAGACTCTGAATGAGTCACTTGAGCAATATACACGAGCTTGCAAGGCACAAGCTACCACTGACGCGTCTCGAAACGTTATGATATACATTGATGGTGACAAGGTACTCCCTATATCTCATAATCCATCTCCTTATCAAGCGCCTGGTCTTACTGGGGAGCAGAGAGAGTTTTTGGAAATTTTATGGGATCAGGGTAAATTCGGCGGGGGGTTCATAAACCCAATACAGAATGAATTCAAGTTAAAGAATATCGAAGCCCCAGTTGGTAATGCACGTATAAGTCGTATTATTAGGGATGTAGATAAGACATATGCTGTCTGTACTTTCAAAATGCTTGGACTTGAAAGCGAAAATATGGAAGCCCAAGCAGCGGATTATGGTAGTGTTGCGGTCATTGTAGATATTACTAATCTCAAAGGAGAACATTTTATACCAGGATGCGCTAGCAATGAGCCGCCTATGAGACTGATATTCGAATATGACGCAGAAAAACCACAGATACCAGAACAAATGCAACAAGAAGTCAGTCAAGAAGATGAGTTAATCCTTACACGAGCAAGAACGCATAGTTTAGATGGGAAAAACACGCTGTTAGTAGGCAAGACAATAGAGATTACTAAGATTTTAGCCAAATTATCAATGCAAGGAGTTGATGAGTTGGCAAATAAATTATCTGATAATGCTCCTGTCTTTCATTTATATGATAAGGAAACAGGCGCGGTGAGCGCTATCGATTCATCGCGCATTTTGGATCTCTTAAGTACAGAGAGTAAGGATGATACTCCACAAGCTCTGAAAAATTTTTGCCAAGCAGTATCAAAATCTTCAAATGAGCAGTTAAAATCTCAGATCAAGAATCGCACTATCACACTTGATCGTGAGAATGACGAACCTAAAAAATCCGGAACATCACCACTGCACGAAGAAAAAACTAGTCGTGTGATGAAAATATTCAGTGCAATAAAGCTCAAATTAAAAAGTCTTAACAAACAAGAGCCAGTATCGCAGTTAGACGAAAAGAAAGTGAAGCGACCATCGGATATGGTAGGCATTATAGCAACGCTTTCTGATGAAGAAAAAGCGCAATGCTATAATGCATTTAATAACGGTAATACATGTATATTATCTCCTGCTGATAGGACAAAGCTACAGTTACTAGAGGTTGATAGTATAGCGCAAAAAGTTGTCCAGTCTGCAAATCCGGACGCTATTATAAATTTGACACAAATCGCACTTATATCCTCTAATCAAACATTACTAACAGCTGTGATAGATGGTGTGACTGGATTGGCTACTGATGGCGCTTTTAACGATACAGGGCTTAGCTCTTTATTCTCTCAAATGGGCATGGCAATCCACGCTGATATGCCGCATGAGACAAAGTTTCATTACGTGACACAGATGCTATCGGCAATCCCGGCTGATGATGAGAATGAGGAATTACGTCTATCTTTTACAAGGGGAGTGCTAAATATTTCTAACGATGAGTTAGCGCAAACCTATAAAAAATTACTTGATGATGCACTGAGTGCTACATCATCGAGCGATGATCAAGCTCCTGGCTCTACAAAATCTCCTGGTTATACAACACCTCCTAGTCCCGAGAAATCTACTAGTCCTGATGTGGATGTCGCTATTATGCAACTTGCAAAAGAAATAGTAGTCAGTCCTAATTCATCACGATCTACGCCAACAACGCCCCCTAAGTCACCAGTTACAAGGAACATGACAAAAGGCTAATATTTCTCATTGTCACTGCCAATCAAATCCTATAGTCTGTGATTTTCTACTATAATGAATATAATATGAAGCCATCAGAAATCGACTCATTAATTGCTACATCTTATCAGACAAAACGCGCTACAGTCTCAGCTCTTGAAGACGTATTATATGAACCAATTCCAATTCTGGATCATGGCTTTATTCGTGTGATAGATTATATGGGCGATGATTCCGCGGTTGTACAAGCTGCCAGAGTATCTTACGGTAAAGGCACTAAACAAACTAGTCAGGACAAGGGTCTTATCAATTATCTGATGCGTCATAGACATACTACTCCTTTTGAAATGTGCGATATCAAATTTCACATCAAATTACCGATTTTTGTCGCTCGTCAGTGGATTAGACATCGTACAGCTAGCGTGAACGAATATTCTGCTCGTTATTCGATTCTTGGTAATGAGTTTTATTTGCCAGCAAGAGAAAATCTAGCCAGCCAATCTAAAACCAATCGCCAAGGTAGGAGCGATAATGCAGTCCCAGATGCTGAGGCTGATCAAGTGTTACAATTACTCAAAAATGATGCAAATACCTGTTACGACCATTATATCAAAATGATGAATGAAGATGAGCATGGCAATGTCATTGATGAGAATGTCATGGGTATCACTAGAGAATTAGCGCGTATGAATCTCACTTTGAATTATTACACAGAATGGTATTGGAAGACTAATCTCCATAACTTGCTACATTTTCTTGCGCTAAGGGCGGATTCTCATGCTCAATATGAAATTAGAGTTTACGCTGATGCTATGCTTGATATAGTTAAAGCATGGGTACCTTATGTATATGAAGCATTTGAAGAACATAGACTATATGGTGCAAATATCTCAAGAAAAGGCTTAGAGATTATAAGACGTATGATCGCAGGGGAATCTGTGGAACAAGAGAATAGTGGCTTGTCCAAAAGAGAATGGGAAGAGTTGATCAAAGTACTAAAAACTTAATAGCACTAATAACTTTATTGGGGGTGATATGGTTGATTTAGATACTTTACTTGCCGAAAAGTCTTACGCAGAAGTTATACGCTTATGTAGCGATCGTATAAAAACTGGTGGTACTAATGAGAAGTTATCCAGATTATATACCTATAAAAGCATAGCATTATATCTAATAACGAAGTCACAAGAGCAAAAAGATTATTCCGAAGCTTGGGCAAGCGTGGAAAGCGCCATTAAACTTGATGAGAAGAATGTTACTGCTTACCAATACAAATCCAACATATTACATAAATTAGGTCGTTATCAAGAAGCATTCGATGTTTTAAAAATCGCCATCACGCTTGATCCTCTTCATGTTGTATTTCACCAAAATAAAGCTGTAGCATTATATGAACTCGGGCGTTTTGCAGAGGCATTAGTATCTTGCAACGAAGGTCTTGCGCTTGAGCCAGAACGTAAGACATTGCTTGCTAATAAAGCAAGATTATTAGAAGAGCATCCTGAATTACTTGTCACTGGCGCTGCTAATGAGACCACAGATTCAGATATTGTTAGCTAATTATTAATATACTAGTCGCAGCCTAATCTTACAGTTCATCTTATAGAAAAATCCAACCTGATTGCTAAGCAAGAAACCCCATATTTGGGGTTTCTTAGCATGGGCTTAGTTCACTAACTTAAGCAAAAACTACGCTATTGTACAGCTGTGGTCGCAACAACCATGAGAAACATGTTTTGGTGTCGCTCCAGCCACAGGCACGCTCGTATCGCCAGCGCCATGAGTTTCAACAACATGCGCAGGAGGACGTACTATATCAGCAAGCGTTTGTGTTATAGAAGGCGCAAGATCAGAAGTATGAGCAAACTGGGTGCCTCCTTTTAGCGCAGAAACTGGCTCAGCTACTTGCTCAGTATTTTCCTTTGATGCATCTGTATCTGCTGGAACTGGATTTGGTGCAGCTGGTAGATCAGTATTTACCTCTGGCACGCCTGCACTAGTATCGGTAGATGCAGGAGGTACGTCATCAGGAACGTCATTATGATGGGTATGCCGCTCTTCTTCTGTATGTTCACCACTTACGTCACTTGCATGATGCTCAGGCTTAGTTCCTTCTGGAATAACAGCTGGTGCGACATCACGATTAGGCTCAGTTAATGTAGCTACTTGCTCAGCATTTACCTTTGGTGCATCTACTTGCTCGGGATTTTCCTTTGATGCATCTGTATCTGCTGGAACTGGATTTGGTGCAGCTGGTAGATCAGTATTTACCTCTGGCACGCCTGCACTAGTATCGGTAG
>Ga0364893_10516_pt1 | contig 15049 bp, 15 predicted proteins | sample ExccelJu500001D3_FD_206943 | JGI IMG/M metagenome (GOLD analysis project Ga0364893, IMG submission 206943) | Enriched cells from Trout Bog Lake Hypolimnion, Wisconsin, USA - BchlTB.July16.5000.01.D3 | ecosystem: Environmental > Aquatic > Freshwater > Lake > Hypolimnion/Profundal zone | place: USA...
AGGACGAACCTGAACCCGTAAGTCAGCAGTACCCGGACGATCCATCAATAAAATGACGTAAATCATGAATGCACCTTTTCTTTTTACATGGAAGAAGTTATTAATTTACCAGCAAGAAATTGCTAGCAATAAAAAACCACCCGAAGGTGGTTTTGGTACAACTGGCGGAAGAGGCGGGATTTTCCGATTATATGAATTTCGCCTTTTAAGTCAATAGATATATAGGTCTTAATTAGTAACATGGGTTGAAAACATGGGTTGAATGTATGCTAGAGTGTTGTTCATATAGGAACAAACGTGCCCAAGACATCAAAACCTTCACATCTCGTTAAGCGTTACAACACTTACTTTGCGGTGTTATACGTACCTAAAGAGATTCAATACATTTTAGGCAAGGCAAAGTTCTCAAAAAGCACGGGGACTGATAATAGAAAACTCGCTGAAACGATTGCTCAAGTTCATGTGATGGGATGGAAGGCAGAAATTGAAGCAGCACGTTCTAAATCTGATGATCCACTTATCCAATCTGCCAAAGATATTCGAAAACTACTGAAGTCCTCCCCCGCTCATCTTGTTCAAGATGCCATCGATGAAGAAGTGGCAAAACTACACGAAGCAAAAAAAGATATTCACGCTCAAGTTTTTGAACAAATTGCCAAAGGGCAAAATAAATATCTTGAAGATGTCGCAAAGGACTGGAAAAAACACGAAACTGAACGTGGACTCTCCGAAAAGAACATTGATCAGATGGCTAGTGATGTTGAATTATTAACTGATCAATTCCCTACCGCCCCATTAATAACCATTAAAAGCGTTGATTTGTGGATTAGGCACATCGCCAAAAAGGGTGAACTCACAGCATCTTCAGTCAATCGAATTATTGGGTCTGGCAAAAACTTCTTTAAGTATTTACAGTTAATCAAAGAAGTTCCTCAGTCTGAATCAAACCCCTTTATAGTGCCCACCGAATTTAAGATCAGTAATAAACCCAACTCTAAATCAGTCAATAAAACACAATCATGGCTGCCCTTCTCACCAAAGGAGATTGTCGGCCTACATCAAGATGCCTTAAATGAACATCAAACTCTGGCAGATCTAATACTGATTGCAATGCATACGGGCGCTCGTATTGAAGAAATCTGCTCCTTGCTTTGTAAGCACATTAATCTACATGATCAAAGCATCACAATTGTTGACGCTAAAACTGAAGCGGGTGAAAGAACAATACCAATTCATCCATTTATTAAAGATCGAATTGAAGAACTTATCGAAGAATCAACTGATGATTACCTGCTAACAGGTCTAACCAAAAACAAATATGGCGATAGATCAAATGCAATTGGTAAGAGATTTGGCAGATTAAAGACTAAACACAATTTCTCATCAAGATATGTCTTTCATTCGATCAGGAAGACATTCACCACAATGCTTGAGAATGCTGGTGTTGGAGAGAATCTAGCGGCAGACATCGTGGGACATGAAAAACCTAGAATTACATACGGACTGTATAGCGGCGGCGCCTCACTTGAAGTCATGAAGGATGCAATTAAGACGATTTCATACGGAATGTAGCATTACTTAACGTACATTTTTCTCATGTTTGGATTATTTGGATCAACAATTTTTTCAGACTTTTTATATCCAATTGGCATTGGCCTTCTCTTGCGTCCGGGCTTCTTCTTCTCCACATTAATCGAAATCTCTTTTCTCTTGGCATAGTGATTCTTTAACCCCATTTCCTGGTACTCTCCGGGAAATACGCCCAAAGAAACATTTCGCAGAAGATTTTCAACAATCAATCGATAGCGTGTTGCTGTTCTCGCTAGAGTTTTATAGTTTTTATCAGAGTCTTGCCTAAATGGGGCAATACGTTGTTTTTCAAACTCCCTAGATCGCATCTCAGTACGTTCGGAAATATTTTTAAACTTCTCTTTAGCTAGTGAGACCAAATCCTTGGTAATAGGAGATTTGCCGCTCTTTTTATATAGCGGTAAATAAACCTTTTCGGCAAATAATGAGTAGTACCTGAAATTCACCGCCTGAAACTCTAGTGGGGTTAATTCAAAGTCACCCTTATATTGCCTTTTGACCTTTTTTCCCACACCAAGACGCTTCTCATACTCTTCCCTGTAAATCCTCATAAATATCTTGGATGCCGCTACCGAAGACAATGCAATGGGGATTTTTAGATAAAGACTATCTGCCTCAGTACTAAACTCCCCCTCCAACACCTCAAACTTCTCCCTGCGATGAAACAACGAAGAATGAGTTCTCCACCAGTCATCAAAACTAATCTTGGAGATATCACCCCATGGTTCATAGAATTCTGCATTTTTAGCAAGATTCTCTTGAATCTCGGTGCTATTGGATGACAGCGCAAACCGATAAAAGTTAAACCAGTGCCTAACCTTAGATTTGAGTGAAATGTTCAATTTGGAACTAATAAATGAGTGATTTTTATAAGTTTAGCAAAAGTCGGACAGACTTAATTATTTGCTGATATCTCACTATTCTTATGCACCCATAATTCAGAAACTACTCCTACAGCAAGAGAAATTGTTTGCGCCAATCGGAGGCAAGACTTCTTAAGCAAAAGGGGATTTAAATGAACATACAAGCACTAGAGTTATATGAGTCTAATTTTGGCAAGATGGAGGACTTTAAAAAACTAACGGAAACCGAACAAACGAACTTATTGGCAGAACGCTTTCTGACCCTCAACAAAAGATCTGTTTCAAGTATTCTATTAATGAGTTTTATTGTTTTTTCAATTAGAAATAAAGATGAAATGTTTAATGAATTTGCAAAGAAAATCAGAATGACAGTTGATCTGAATTCATCGCAATTTCGGAAGTACTGCGTAATTGGCGGCAACTTCAATAAGTTAACAAAATTTATAGATTCGCTGCCCTGCCGTTGGAGCACTATCTACAAAATAGCAAAGCTTGAGGAATCGACATTAAAGAATCTAGTGGATGAAGGTCATTTACATAGATCCAGAACCGCAGAAGAAATTGATGCACATCTGCCAAAAAAGAGAAAAGCAATAAATTGTAATAGTTCCAAATTGAACAGTCTGACCAATAAAATTCAGATTCAGGTCATAGAAAACTTAACGGCTGATCAAATTCATAAAATTATTGATACTCTTGACACCCTGAAATCAGAAAAACTAATTGAATTTGACGTTCCAGAGATCGTACATTCAGTCACAGCATCTGCAAATGACTTAAACATCGGCAACCTATTGGCAGCATAACTTGATACTTAGGAGAAGACTATGAAGATGAGTACTTATGAAATTTTAATCTCTGGTTACGGCGGAGAGGTAGTAATGGGCAGAATTCCAAAGGAGAAATATGAATACTTCCAAAAAAAGAAAATTGACATTAGTGAATATTCAAATGATTGGGACGCATACTCGAAAGTTCCAGAGAAATTTCAACCATTTCCACCAGGATCATGGCACGAATGTGATGATTTAGCACACAATACAAATGTTGAAATGTCCGGTCTTTGCTTTATTGAGGTGAGAAACCAATCTGGTGATTTAATTTGGGAATCGAATCTTGATATAGAAACACTAGGTCAATTAGGCATCAGGGTTGATGATTCGAAAGAAGTTTTTGTTGATGATGAATATAAGGGGACGGTAGTATTTTTTGGTCAAACCTTCGAAAAAGGCAGTTTCTTTACTGGAATGATTGATGTGGAAGGCAGCTTCGATCCTAAGAAACTCAAATTTATCACCATCAATACAAATGGATGGAAAACTTTATATGAACTTGAATATGACAATAAGGAAATAGACAATAGTCATGATACGAGCACAACAGGGAAAAGTTCAACATATAAGTTTTTAGTTTCCAAGGGATCAGTAGAGCCCCAGTCGGCGCACTCTGTACCCGAGTCGAAGCTAACTTCATGGTACCCAAGAAACACAAGCCCCTTCCATATCGGATACTACGAAATTGAATACTCAAATGGACAACTCGGAAAACATCTAGCCTGGTGGAACGGCAAATCCTTCCTTAAAGATGTCGGCGGAACTCAGAAGAAATTATCAAGGGAGGAAATTTACATTAATAAAATTCTTCATTGGCGTGGCTGTAAGTCAAAGCAATAAAAAACTCTTCCCATCCCAAATTGATGTTTTGGTAACTAAATTTGCGGATGGGGATTTTTGAACTTTCTAAATTTTCCCGGACAAAAAAATATTTCCCGAACTAAATTTCATATTTACCACCAAATATTCAAATTCAAGGCATCAACTTGTATAAATATCTTTTATAAGCAACTTGATAAGCCCCAAGTACCCAGTCACTGATACGGAACGACAGAAGTTAAGGACCGTGTCGTATCAAACTGTCAGTTAATAAGGCAAATTACATAATGAGAAGTGCCCAACTCAGAATGGCACTTTCAAAAAGAATTACTGATGAAAGGTGGGCGCTGTCCAAGCATGACAACCTACAAGGATCTATAAGTTGATTCGGTGTGCGAATAGATTCTGCGTTTATAAATCTGGGTATTAAAAAGTAAAACCGCAAGACCTTACTTCTAAATTCATAGTTTCCCATACCGAATTGCTCTGATGTTGCCTTATACGCAAGTTGAGACGTGATTTGCCATTCGGATAGGCAAATTGCGTCTTCAGATTACCCAACCGCAAATATATTACTAAGCACGTTATGTGGATTAGTCAACCTGATAAGTATATGAAAAGATTTATGAACGGAGTGAATATGGAGCGAAGCGACATCCATTGGATGATCATTCCAGTCCAAATCGAAATTACCACTATCAGTCATTTGATACCGGAAAGCATAAATACACCATTAACGAAATGATCCTAATAGGATATCGCCAATGCTATCGCATCACTATATCAACAAATCAGTCTTAGTTTATTAGTCTAATTCCCATAAACATCAGGAAAAATACATGTCAAACCTAGCACTACATTCAACACCACAAATCCAATACCCGTTACGTTTATCAAGCGAACTGAATATCAAATTCAATCAAATTTCAAACTCAACAAAGATACCCAAATCTACATTAGGGAGGATGGCAATACGATCCCTGCTATCCAAGATTGAAGAGCGAGGAATTACATCGGTCTTAAACGAAATGAACGGCCTCTAGATGAAGGACATTGAAAATCTTGAAAAGAAGTCCATCCATGCTTTACATATAGGAAGAGACTATAAAGATCAGGCAGTGCAGACCTATCTAACCAATCTGAATAGAATGGTTAAGTTACATGCAAGAACCAAGAATCTTGTGATTTTAGTATTGGAAGAAAAGTGACAAATAACGCCTGGAACCAAGTGTTCAGTAAGTCTCCAAATTCTAGTCCACCCTGGGGCGCCCAGGATGTTCAATTTTGAACAAATCCTAGGCGTTCAATAAGTTGATGCTTCAGATCAATTCAAACATGTAATCTGGGAAGATTCATAAGCATTGGTTAGTCAAAAATTGCTTGGATCGCCCATGAATATAGCGTTTTTATTTTGTAGCATTAAAGAATAGCGTGATTTTATAAATGATGTTAAATTTCATAAACTTACACTATCAATGAGCGCGTGAAGGAAAAATCATATGGCTATTTTTGACAGGATTAAATATGATCCAAACGATGATACTGAGTTAGTATGGAAATTCCCTTCTGACGAAATCACATTGGGGTCCCAATTAATCGTTCAATCAACCCAAGAGGCAATATTTAGGAAGAATGGTCAAAACGTAGATTTTTTTGAAGCCGGCAGTCATACGTTATCCACAAACAATCTTCCGATTCTTAATTCACTAGTTAAGCTTCCATTCGGAGGGAAAACACCTTTTGCAGCTGAAATATGGTTTTTAAATAAAACCCCAAAAAGAGATCTTAAATGGGGTACTACTTCACCAATCCCTTTAATTGACCCAAAATTTGGCATTCCCGTCAATGTTCGCGCATTCGGTCAGTGGGGAATAGAAATTTCCGACTCAATAACATTTATAGATCAGATGGTTGGAGCTAGAAATTTTGCCGATACCACTCAAATATATGAATACTTTAGAGGTGAATTAATTCAGGATATATCCGAAATTATCTCAAATGCCATTTCAAGTGGATCACTTTCAGTATTCAACATTAATGCCGCTCTCTCCAACATCGCTACAGCAGCAAGCGAAACCTTTGGGTCGAGACTTAAGAAGTATGGCATTACATTAACGAATCTTTCGTTCGATCGAATTAATATCCCTCAAGAAGAGTTAGAAAAAATGCAGGGGATAATGCTAAAAAGAATGGAGGCCGAACAACTTGGATCCGTACAGGTATCCGATAGTTTCAAGACCATCAAAACCTTTGATATATTAAGTGAAGCAGCAAAAAATGAGGGTGGCGGAGTCTTGCCGGTTCTGACCCAAATTGGCCTTGGCAGCGCTCTAGCGGGTAGTGCTGCAACCCAAATGGCTGCAAGCAAACCTCAGGAAATAGGTATTGAGGAAAAGCTGAAAAAATTAAAGTCTTTATTTGACGGGGGACTGATCAATGCGAATGAATATGAATTGAAAAAGACAAAACTACTAGAGGATTTCTAATGTTCGTCTTCATTGCATACATCTTAGGTTACATCTCTATTGGAGGTCTGATTTATATTTTTAGGCCTGAGTTGGTTGAAAGTTTTTCCACCAACTTCCCAAATTTAACATCCCACGATATTCCAATTTCGCTACTTATATTCAACTATACATTTTTAGCAATAGGTTTATCGCTTTTAAATAAGGAGGAAGAGAATCCAGATCTCCCCCTTATCTCGGGTGGGATTATTGCGGCAACCTCTATTTCCTTGCTTTTTAATCTATCTTTTATTTTTAATATTTTATGGTCTGCCATTAACCAAAAATATCTAATTGCAATCATCATCATTGTTTATGCCTGTAATCTAGGAGTTTCTTTATTTACATACGGACTAAAAAAGAGCTCGTCCAACAAGAAATCCAATAGATATCAGTCCAAAGAACTTATCTCCAAATATAAAACAGTCATAGCCGAATTAAAGTTAGAAACACTTCATAAAAAATTAGATATTGCAGCTCTACTCTCTATTGAAGCAATGATAGAGCATCAAGAGATTAAGCCAAATGAATTAGTCGAGATTAAAAACCAACTAAAAACATTTGGCATTGTTAATCAAATAAGTCAAAAATTACAGGAAAAGATTAGCACTCTTTAATTACCAGATGCAATTGCCTTCAACATTGATTCGTATAGATTAGCAATTTTCGGATTGCTATCTCTATTCTTATCAAGTTGATCTTGGTAGAACTTTTTTGATTTTTCACGATCGCTTGACCAAGAATAACTAATAGATAACGCAGCAGTTGCAAGAGCCTCTTGATTCAAAAGCGCATAACTTTCAGCTAATGGCGTCCATGTTGCAGTTCTTCTTGGATCCAGCAACAAAGCTTTAGTCAGGTAATGAACAGCCTCATTGGGCTGCCCATTCTTCAGATACGAAAATCCTAAATTGCCAGCAACCTCGACATCTTTTGGATTCTCTTTCATTGCCTCCGCAAAAAGAGTGATCGCTTCTGGATAGTTTTCTTGTTTGAAATACTCGAGACCCTGACTATTAAGTTTTCTAGCAACAGGTCGGTTGCCTAAATCAGGCTTGGGAAAACCATCAATTATTGTTGCTACAGCCCTTACGCCATCAAAATTACCATTACTGGCATCGCGAAGACTTAAGGCCACGCAATCATTTATATTGCCGCAGCCATCAGATGCAACTACATTAACCTGTGGAGAAGAAGCAGTCAACTGCTGCGTTGAGCTCGAGACGGCAGGTATAGATATCTTCTGCGACTGATGATTCCCTCCATACGTAAAGAATAATCCACCAGCAATTACAGCCACCCCTACCCCGCCAACTATAAAAAACTTCTTGCGATTTGAAAATAAATCTACAGTTGATGATGTAGGACCAGATCCAGAATTTGAAACCGGTCCCGATAATGATTTATCTTTTTTATCAATCTGACTTTTTATCTTACTTTGATACTTTGGTGACTGACTAAGCAAACCTAAAACAACATCTTTATTTTTCGAATATACCCCATAGAGGTTATCAAAAAAATAATATCCAAAGGATTCAATCTCACTACTATAGACACCTAAGTCAGAAAAATGATAGATTTGAGATAAAGCATAAATGTCAGAAGCGGCAATCAATTTGGAGTCACTAGGGGCCAAACTAAATGCATTTTTAATGAGCGAGAATCCTATTACTGCCTCGGATGCAACCCCCGCTGCACCACTCTTACCATAAGCAACTAATTTCTTTTGGGCTGTATCAAAATAATACTGCGCAGCGTTATTAGCCTCAGACAAGAAAGAATTGGCAATGGCAGAGGAACCATACTCAACAACCTCAGCATGAGAGTCTATTTCACGTGCCTTCTTAATGCAATTGATTGCTACTAAAATATTTTTAGAGAAATTAGAGGGCTTTAGAGTTTTAGCTTTCGTGTGAGCAAGATATATCCAAGCATCTAAATTATGATCATCCTCTTTTACCGCCTGCTCAAATTGCGCCTCCGCCTGTTGATAATCCCCCGAATTAAATGCGACCAGCCCTAATCCAAAAAATCTATTAGCTTTACTGGCATCAATATTTTTCGCTCGCTCAATAAAATATTGATCATCTACATTTTTAGTTCCACAGTATTCGCATATAAAAGAAATATTTGAACTATTGGATGGCGGAGATGCTCCACATGATTTGCAATTTGTGATCATTTTTAATTCCGCTTATTACATAGGTTTTCTAAAAACTAACTGATACATGCGAAATGCAGTATCCTTCCCGCCGAATAATTTATCAAAACAACCTGCCTTTGCATCAACCTCAAAAAGATACTGGCCCTGTAATTCCCAGCCATCCCTTGCATGCTCCTGAAGAGCTAACTCTAATTGAGCGGTAATCTTTTTATGAGCCGTTCCATTTTTTAACTCACTCAAACTTACTTGACCATCAAAACTCGTTACTTTGTATTCATATTCCATTTTATTTTTCCTTTATTTTCTAAATTTTTGGCACCGGATCTTGACCGCCATCACTTCTATATGAAGAGCATCTATAGATTCGATTTAATCCCAACCCAACACCTTTTATAGGTCCAAATCTTCTTACGGCTACACACATGTATACAGAACAAGTTGGACTAAAAAGACAGCTTCTCGATAGACTTAGCACCCTGGCGCTAGTATTTCGGCGGTATACCAAGATCACACGAACAACAATCGTACTAAAAATATTTTTCATTGACTGTATTTTTTATATTAATTATATAAATTCAGGGTAAATACTAACCTATCGTAGCAATGCCTCCCGATCTCAAATCACCGAATAAACTGTTCCAATACCCACTTTGCAGGATTTGGCTATCTGACGAATACTCATCCCTTTTTCATGCATTGCCTTAATGGCTGATCTCATCCCATCATTCATCTTCGTTGGGCGCCCTATATGAACTCCCGCTGCTTTTGCCCTCAATTGCCCTGCAATGACCCTCTCACGAATCAAATTACGCTCAAACTCCCCTATTGCCCCAAATACTGAGAAAATCATTCGACCGCTTGGCGTAGCCGTGTCCATGCCTTGTTGCATAAAGAACAGATCTATCTTCATTGCCTGAAGTTCATTGAGAATTTCAACTAGATGCTGAAGACTTCTACCTAGTCTATCTATTGACCAACACATGACCATCTCAAACTTTCTTTGAGTTGCTTGTTTCATCATTTCATCTAGGGCAGGACGATCTTTTCTGGATTTGGCGCCCGATATACCGTTATCAATGAACTCTGAGACGATTTCATATCCCATTCGCTCTGCTACTGCTCGAAGCTCTCTGAGTTGATTCTCAGATGTTTGATGCGTGGTTGAGACTCGACAATACAGACAGACTTTTTTCATTCCTAAACCCCTTCTCAATGCGTTCTAGAAGGGGTGGAAGGTAAAGGATTAGGAGGGAATTACAAGTTTGTTCTTGATGTGAACAAATCCCACAAAAATATGGGTTGAATACATGGGTTGAAACAATAAAAAAAGTCCATGTAAACTATTGATTTACAAGGACTTTGCACTACTGGCGGAAGGGGCGGGATTCGAACCCGCGGTAGGCTATTAACCTACGCACGCTTTCCAGGCGTGTGACTTAAACCGCTCATCCACCCTTCCGTGAAGACCACGATTATACGGTTAACGGAGAGTGGGAGCGTAAATGCTTATAACGCCTCTTTCAATTGATCCAAAATCGCTGGATTTTCAAGGGTAGAAGTGTCTTGTGTAACCTCCTCGCCTTTAGCGATGACGCGCAAGAGACGACGCATAATCTTTCCAGAGCGGGTTTTGGGTAAGTTATCGCCAAAACGCACATCCTTAGGCTTAGCAATCGGTCCAATCTCTTTACCAACCCAGTTACGCAACTCGGTAGCAATTTTCTTGGCTTCATCACCAGTGGGGCGACCGCCCTTCAGAACAACAAAGACGCAAATCGCTTCACCGGTCATGTCATCTGGGCGCCCTACTACCGCCGCCTCAGCAACCAAAGGATTGGCAACCAAGCAAGATTCAATTTCCATGGTTCCCATGCGGTGTCCAGAAACGTTCAATACATCATCGATTCGGCCTGTGATGGTGAAGTAACCAGTATCTTTATTCCGAATTGCACCGTCCCCTGCAAGATATAGGTTGCCGCCCAATTCTTCCGGAAAATAGGATTTGACGAAACGATCCGGATCATTCCAAATCGTACGAATCATGGATGGCCATGGACGCTTCACAACCAAAATACCGCCATTACCATTTGGCACATCATGCCCTGCCTCATCGACGATCGCCGCCATAATGCCAGGTAATGGCAATGTGCATGAACCAGGAATCATCGGCGTTGCACCAGGCAATGGAGAAATCATATGGCCACCTGTTTCCGTTTGCCAGAAGGTATCTGCAATGGGGCAGCGAGAGCCTCCCACATTTTCGTAATACCACATCCAGGCCTCAGGGTTGATTGGCTCACCTACTGAGCCCAAGAGTCGCAAGGAAGATAAATCATAGCTTTTCGGATGAACAGACTCATCATTACTAGACGCCTTGATCAAAGAACGAATCGCCGTTGGCGCTGTGTAGAAGATCGTTGCTTTGTGTTTTTGGATCATGTCCCAGAAACGACCTGCGTTTGGATAGGTTGGCACACCCTCAAAAACAATCTCAGTAGCGCCAACAGCCAGGGGGCCATAAGTAATATAAGAGTGGCCAGTTACCCAACCGATATCCGCTGTACACCAGAACACATCCTCTGGCTTGATATCAAATGTCCACTTCATTGTCAAAATAGCCCACAGCAGATAACCACCGGTGGAGTGCTGCACGCCCTTTGGCTTACCTGTTGAGCCAGAGGTGTAAAGAATAAATAAAGGATGCTCAGCGCTCACCCACTCAGGCTCACAAGTAGTTGCTTCATTAGCAACAATTTCTTGCATCCAAACATCGCGACCGGCCGTCATGGAAACCTCAGTGCCAGTGCGCTTGCTGACGATGACATGCTTGACATTGCCGCACTCACCGGTTGAGAGGGCTTCATCACAGATAGCCTTCAAGGGCAATGATTTACCGCCGCGGAACTGTCCATCTGCAGTAATCACTGCTACTGCCCCAACATCGATAATGCGATCGCGCAATGCTTGAGCTGAGAAGCCACCAAACACTACCGAATGAATGGCGCCGATACGCGCACATGCCTGCATGGCAACAATTCCCTCGATTGTCATTGCCATATAAATAATGACGCGGTCGCCAGACTGGATACCCATCTTGCGAAGCGCATTTGCCATTTTGCAAACGCGATCATGCATCTCTTGATAGCTTACTTTGGTAACAGTACCATCATCTGCCTCGAAAATAATTGCGGTTTTAGATCCAAGGCCTTTTTCAATATTGCGATCTAAACAGTTATACGAAGCATTGGTGGTGCCGTCTTCAAACCATTTATAGAAAGGCGCTTTGGATTCATCTAGGACCTTTGTAAATGGCTTTTTCCAGAAGATGTTTTCACGTGCAAGACGCCCCCAAAACCCATCAAAATCTCTTTCAGCTTCGGCGCAAAGTTGCTTATAGGCTTCCATGCCGGGAATTGCGGCATTCTTTACAAAGTCTGCTGGTGGGTTAAAAACGCGATTTTCTTGCATTGATGGTTCCATGCTATACAGCCCTCTTTCTAATAATCAGTGGTCTATTTCTGCAAAATTGCAGCAGAATAGCGAGATTGCTCCCTCAAGAGTTATGAAGATAAGTGAAAACACTGGGGATTTGCTCTATGGCAAACCCTTAAAATAGGGGAAACCTTTACTAATAAAGTCCAAACCATGACAAATATCAAACAAAACGACCTCATTCAAAGTGTTGCAGATGCCTTCCAATTTATCTCTTACTACCACCCGAAGGACTTTATTTCTGCAATGGGTAAGGCTTATGAGCTCGAGCAAGGACCCGCTGCGAAGGATGCGATCGCCCAAATTCTGACAAATAGTCGAATGTGCGCTGAAGGCCACCGTCCACTTTGCCAGGACACCGGTATTGCAGTTGTCTTTTTAAAAATTGGCATGAATGTGCAGTGGCCAGACGCAACCATGAGTGTGAGCGACATGGTGAATGAAGGTGTACGACGCGCCTATCTCAATCCCGATAATATGTTGCGCGCCTCAGTTCTAAGTGATCCCGCTGGTAAACGCAAAAATACCGGCGATAACACCCCAGCAGTCATTCATTACGAAATCGTTCCAGGTGATGATGTTGAGGTGATTTGCGCGGCCAAAGGTGGCGGCTCTGAAAACAAGGCCAAGATGACGATGCTCAACCCATCAGATTCGATCGTCGATTGGGTATTAAAAACAGTGCCTACGATGGGTGCCGGTTGGTGCCCCCCTGGAATTCTTGGTATAGGTATTGGCGGCACCCCAGAAAAAGCCATGCTCATGGCCAAAGAGTCTTTAATGGGTCCCGTAGATATTCAGGAGCTCATTGCTCGTGGTCCACAAAACCGAATCGAAGAATTACGCCTTGAGATTTACGACAAGGTCAACAAACTCGGTATTGGCGCCCAAGGTTTAGGCGGTCTAACGACTGTTCTCGATATCAAAATCATGGACTACCCAACCCATGCAGCATCCTTGCCAGTGGCGATGATTCCAAACTGCGCAGCTACGCGTCATGTGCACTTCCACTTACATGGTGATGGTCCTGCCAAATTAGAAATCCCTTCCCTCTCAGACTGGCCGGATGTGACTTGGACACCAGATACTAAAAAATCCAAACGCGTTAATTTGGATACCTTAACTGCCGAGGAAGTAGCCGGCTGGAAGGAAGGCGAAACCCTCTTGCTCAATGGCAAAATCTTGACTGGTCGTGATGCTGCGCATAAACGCATCCAAGATATGCTGGCAAAAGGTGAAGAGCTACCGGTAAGCTTTAAAAATCGCGTGATCTACTACGTCGGTCCAGTTGACCCAGTTGGCAATGAGGTAGTAGGACCTGCAGGCCCGACCACCGCGACAAGAATGGACAAGTTCACTGAAATGATGCTTGCTAAAACCGGCTTAATCTCCATGATTGGTAAGGCCGAACGCGGTCCGGTGGCCATCGAAGCCATCAAGAAGCACAAATCCGCCTATTTAATGGCGGTAGGAGGCGCTGCTTACCTCGTATCCAAAGCCATCCAGTCCGCAAAAGTAGTTGGTTTTGCTGATCTCGGCATGGAAGCGATCTATGAGTTTGATGTGAAAGATATGCCGGTGACGGTTGCTGTCAGCTCAACAGGCGTCTCAATGCATGAAACGGGTCCAAAGGAATGGCAAGCAAAGATTGGCAATATTCCAGTCCACATTGCTTAAACATTTAACGACCCTCTTTCCGGCTTAATACTTGGCACTCATCGGAGTTTTTGATTCTGGCGTTGGAGGCTTATCCATTTTGGATGAGGCTCTGCGTCAACTCCCTGAGCACGACTTTATTTATCTAGCAGACTCTGCTCACGCACCCTACGGAGAGAGATCGGGCGCATGGATTGCCAGTCGCAGCCTTGCCTTATGCACCTATTTGGCCTCTCAAGGATGCGATGCCATCGTAGTGGCCTGCAATACCGCTACAGCAGAAGCGATTGCGCAAATACGCATCGAACTGAACACCATCCCCATTGTAGGAGTCGAACCAGGGATCAAGCCGGGTATCCAGCAATCTCAAAATGGTGTTGTAGGGGTGCTGGCTACTGAAGCAACCCTTAATAGTGATAAGTTCAATGCCCTATTGCATGCAATCTCACCAAACTGCACTGTAATCAAGCAGGCTGGTGCCGGTCTAGTTCCTTTGATCGAGGCAGGCCAGGCCAACGCCGACGAGACCCTAGCTCTCTTGGCTAAGCACCTAGAGCCGATACAGAGAGCAGGAGCCGATACCCTAGTCTTGGGCTGTACCCACTACCCCTTCCTCAATAAGGCGATTCATCAAATTTTGGGTGGATCTATTACACTAATAGACACCAGCGAAGCCGTTGTTCGTCAACTAAAACGCCAACTCAACAATCCAGAAAAAAAAGCTCAAACCATAAAAGCAGGTTCGATTACTTTTTTAAGCAGCAAAGATGAAAAGACCTTATTAAAAATGGCTAAAGAATTGATGCGTAGCGATTTAAACGCACATGCCATTGATGCGAAATTATTGCGAGATCATGAATGAGTAATCTCATTCATCGTCTTGACGCATCCCTGCCGTTTTCTAAAACTGAGCGGATCATTATTGCCATTGTGGTGTTGCTCCATGCACTGCCTGCCATCATTGAGCTGTTGCATTGGAACCCATCTGCACCCAAACCGGATGATGAACGTGTAATGGCTAACTTAGTTAGCCCAGATGCTGCCAAATCGGCCCAACAACAGCCACCTGCAGCACCACCCAAACCAAAACAAGAAGAACAAAAAAAACCTGAGCCCAAAAAGCAAGAA
>Ga0364893_10308_pt2 | contig 14951 bp, 7 predicted proteins | sample ExccelJu500001D3_FD_206943 | JGI IMG/M metagenome (GOLD analysis project Ga0364893, IMG submission 206943) | Enriched cells from Trout Bog Lake Hypolimnion, Wisconsin, USA - BchlTB.July16.5000.01.D3 | ecosystem: Environmental > Aquatic > Freshwater > Lake > Hypolimnion/Profundal zone | place: USA...
GTGTGGATTACTAATGCTGGTGGTGCGAATACTTCTGGCGATACAATTGCTACAACTCTTGCGGCGCCCTCCAACTTTAGCTCTCTTGCAAAGCGATAGAACTGAAAGGTATCTCCAAATCCTTGCTCTTGAAGCAAAATGATTGACTTGCCCTTAACGGCATCAGAAGCCGTTAATCTTGGCAGTGGTGTATTGGGAGTCACTACTCGGTCTATAGAAATTCGAGCAGGGTCAAATCGACACTCATAATTTAACCACCCAGCCCCCATCTCTCCAGTGGTAAGTTGCAATAAAGCCATATTCCAGCGGTGCTCTACCTGAGCTGGATCATTTATCATTGCCTGAGCCAGATATTCTTTTGCTTTTTTAAAATTGCCAAGATATTTATAACAGATACCCAAATTTGCCCAAGAAGGACCGCCCTTAGGATTGATCTTAATAGCCTTTTCAAAATGAATAATTGCCTGCTCTGGATTATTTTCGATTAGCGCTATTGCGCCATAACCCACTTCGACATCTTCACACCCAGGATCCAAGGATTCTAAAACGCGAAATGTTTCTTTTGCATTTTTTATATCTCGCCTAGTAATGTGTACACGACCCAGATTTCTATAAATTTCTGGAAAATTAGCGTTAATTTTTTTAGCCTTTTCTGCAATTTCTACAGCCTTGTCAAACATTGCTAAATCTGTATATGTAACGGCTAAGTTATGCGCAATATCTAGGGTTTGAGGATGTGATTCCTGTCCAGCCTCCAAGATCTTCATCGCCTCTTTAAGCTCTCCTTTAGCTCTTAACGCTATTCCTTTTAAGTTTATCCATTGGTCCTTGTTTGACGAGACCATAGACTCCATATCTTTTAGAGACTTTAGTGCCTGATCAATATGTCCAGTCTTTAATTCTATTGCCGCCCTGATAATAGCTATTCTCTCTATCAAAATTCCATCTGGATTCTTGATTAGACTTATCTCCTTAAGAGCTTTATCGAAGTTATTCTGATTAAAACTACTTAAAGCTATATCAAATTGTTGATTTTTATTCTGCGCCATATTCATAAAAAAACCCGGGCATAAGCCCGGGTTTTTACTAAAACATACTCTATTAACTGAAGTTTGTGTTAGCTAGAGTGTTGGTACCTACTACGCCAATCAACTTCAACTCAGATGCCGAGATACCAGCATGCGTTGTAGCGTTCGTTGTTGAGTACAAGAACAATGCTTCATGGCTATTTCCATCTGCAACAGCAATAATTGCTGTTTCATTAGCGCCCACTGCGGTAGTACCAATATTTGTGGTGATATAACTTACCGCCGCATTGATACCCGCTTGAGTTGTGAAGTTGGAGGTCGAAGAACCTGTCAATCCTACCTGGAATACCAGACCGGACTGGTTAGCACCAGATGTCAAGTCAACCAATGAAGTGCTTGATCCACTGATGAAAGAACCAGCTGAGATCGTACTGGTACCACTGACACCATTACCAGCAAGATAGTTAGCCAACAATGTCTGTGTTCCTCCAGCACCGTTTTTGAGTGTTACACCATTCACGTTAATCGTATCGTTTGCAGTGCCCCAGTTAGACTGGAATACGTTAGCCAATGTTGTACCAGTTGCTTGTGTATTAGCATTTACGGCAATCGTCTCGACACCAGTAAATGCTGCCGCTAAGGTAATCGTAGCAGGTGCATTAGTTGCATTGATCAATACGTCACTTGTAATACCAGATCCAATACTTGCGATGGTAATCACATCACCACCAGTATTTGCATTTATGGTAACCAATGCAATACCGCTTGTAGCTACCGCTGCATTCAAGATTGTGAACGATCCAGTATTGTTTACGCCAAGGTTAATCGTGCTAGCAACAGTATCACCAGAAGTATTCGCACCACCAGCATTAGTAATCCACACTGCATCACTTAGGATGACTGATGATGAATTTACGTTAATGGTATTTACACCTGTTGCTCTATAGCTACCAGCACCAACAATAGTTACCGTATCCGCTGCAGAGTTACCTGCAGTATTAGAGATTACGCTCAAGGTACCGGTTGTATTGCTGTTTTGGTTCAGTGTTACGTTAGCAACGTTTTGACCCAAATTGACAACTGAGTTTCCACTAGCACCTGTTACTGTAAGTGCGCCAGTTCCAGCTAATACGAAGCTCTCAGATAGTGCGTTGGTAATAATGCTGGTCGCATTTGTTACGGTAATACTATTTACGGCCGTTGTATTGGCAAGCGTTAATACATTTGTATTGCCATTTACAAAGCTAAATCCTTCATTAGAAGTAGAGCTTGTAGATGCACCGATCGTAATCGCCTGATTTCCAGCACCAGTTGCAATCACAGAGGAGATGTTATTTACTGTAACTGTACTTGCTGATGTACCGAATGTCAGCGTATCACCACCAGTATTTGTTGCAGTAAATGTTACCCCACTTAATGGAGCGCTATTTACCGTTACATTGGAGAAGCCGGTATTGCTGCCTAATGCAACAGTTGTAAATCCAGCTTTGGCAAAGTTAGTGCCTAAAGTCAGGTTATTACCTAATGCATTTGCTAATGTTAAGGTTTGGATACCCGAAACGTTTGTAAAGACCGTATCAACACCTGTAGTAGCCGCTTGCAATGTAATTGCGTTGGTTGTTCCTGCACCACCACCAACAATTGAAGCGCTTGCGGACAAGTACTCGAGTCCACCAACGACGGTTAACGTGTTGCTACCGCTACCAAATGTAATTGTGCTATTAGATGTTACGTTTTCAGTAACACCAACATTACCCACGCTTCCCGAAGCATTCAATGCAACTTTAGTTGCATCAGTCAATATCACTGACTCACTAGTGCCTTTGCCTGAAGCGTTCACGGTAATAGTTGAGAAACCGCTTGAAGTAACGGTTTGATTGAATCCAGAAAGAATCAAAGAATCGCCAGTATTAGCTGCAGATACACCCATTGCACCTGTACCAGTCAATGTAGCGGCTAACACTCCTGGGCCAGTAATCACTGTTGAAGCGATATTTTTAAGGGTAACTGTTCCTGAAGATGTACCGATTACCACTGAATCGTTACCAGAAATGCTATCGGCAATGGTTAAACCAGCAAGAGTCATGCCATTAAGAGTAACAGTATCCCCCGTTGTACCAAGGTTCAAGGTTGTAATGCCAGCCTTAGTAAAGTTTGTACCTAAGGTAAGGACGTTTGCACCACCGTTGGCTAAGTTTAATGTTTGGATACCTGAAACGTTGGTAAATACAGTGTCTGTACCAGTAGATAGTGCCGTCAATGTAATTGCGTTGGTTGCACTAGACACGCCAACGATTGATGAACTTGATGATAAGAAGTTAAAACCGCCTACTTTTAATAGGTTTGAGCCACCACCAAAGGTGATGGAGCTTGCTGAACTGACGTTTTCAGTAACAGTAGTACCAAACGCATTGCCAGATGCATTCAAAGTAGTCTTTGTTACGTCTGTCAATACAACAGCATTACCCGTTCCAGTACCGTTAACTGTGATGGTTGAAACGCCAGCAGCTGACAATGTTTCATTCGCGCCAGCAAGGATTACTGTAGCACCTGTCACACCAGTTGCAGTAACTGAAGTAGTGCCTGTACCAGTCAAGGTCTCAGTGATTACTGTTGTCGCTAGACCAGTAATGGTTGAGGCGGTAATGTTATTGAGAGTTACAGTACCAGAGGATGTGCCGAAGTTAACCGTTCCACCGGAGCTAATTGCGCTAGAAACAACCAAACCATTTAGCGTGTTGTTATTAATTGAGACTGTATCACCTGAAGTACCTAGGTTCAATGTTGTAAAACCCACACGTGCAAAGTTAGTACCGAATGTCTCACTATTAGCACCAGCACCAGACAAGGTCAAAGTTTGGAAACCTGTCACCTTGGTAAGTGATGTATCAGCGTTAACACCAGTGCTATCAGCAGCACTTAACTGGATAGTATTGTTTGAACCACTACCAACAACTGCGGTATCTGATGACAAAGCATTTAAACCAGAAACGATTAATTTGTTTGCGGCTGTTCCACTAAAAGTGATGCTGTCAGAAAGTGTGCTTTGCTGCGTAATTGTCGTCGCCCCTAGAGCACCGACAACTGTTGCAGCTCCAGAGAGCGTTGTTGCGAATGTTCCTGTTAATGCTGAAGCATTTACGTTATTAGACAAAATGTTTGTAGCTGCAGAACCAGTCAGTGTGATGTTACCTTGACCAGACAAGTTAATTCTTGCAGTTGCATCTGTACCAACAGAATCAGTACCAATAACAGTAACGTTGGCCGTTGTGTAGCCAGCATCGAGCGCTAATTTACTGTTACTTGTGTTATTTAGCGTTAATCCAAGTGCTGCATTAGTGATAGCGCCAGTAGCGCCAGTAATTGTTACGTTACCAGTGGTGTTATTTGTCAGCGTTACTGCTGCGCCAGCATTTTGCAAGCCAGTAACTGAAACTCCACCATTCATATTTTGAATCTGGATGTTAGCAACTGATGTGTCGTTTACAAGGCTAATCGTTCCAACTGCAGCATTGGAATTCGTTAATAAAATGTTTTGGATGTTAGTTAATTGAGCTGGCTGTGTTGATGTGCCATACAGATCAGCATTCAAAACGTTTTGGTTGGAGCTACCGATAAACTTGTCAGCATTATTTAACGTAGCCCACAAAGTACCATTCAAACTCACTACAGGAGCGTTAAATGTGTCATTACCCGCGATGCCAGTGAATGTTCCAGGAGCGTTTGAAGTTTTTGTAATCTGATTTGCAGTATTTACTAAGTTGTTGTTGTTAGCCAAGGTCACTGTAGCTGGATCTGCAGTAACACCTACAAATGCGCTTTGCGCAGTTGTTGCGTTATTGGACAACAGTACAGTTGCGTAATTCAAGCCAACCGAAGACTTGTTAAGTACCGTGTTACCGTCAGCAGTTGCAGTACCCTGGCTTACGCAAGAATTCAAAATACCAACGATGACTTGTGGCAATGTCAAAGTACCAGCTGTCAATAGACCAGACCAGTAATTTAAACCGCCAGTCTCAGCAGAGCGATTCAAAATGTTTTGATATACGGTATTTACTGCTGCTTGTGCGCCAGCAGTGGTGCTCACATTGAAACCACCGTATACGGAAGTGTATTCAGGAGAAGTCGCAAACTGGTTTGCAACAGTCTGCTGTGACTGTCCAAGGCTATAAATATCGTTCACCCACCAATTGAAGCCGTTAGCATCTGGTGCGCGGCCAAACATACCGACATACAGCTGAGAAACTTGTGACTGCGCTTGAGCCAGTGTTGTTGCCATCTTGTAAATCTCCTAAATTTAAAAACACAATTAATGCCTACATTTAACTATAGCCACATTGAATCACTACTCAACAAAACGTTTTAATGTGACATTAATCACATTAAAACCATAAATAAACGCACAAAATTCCAATTGTGACAAAAAAACAACTGCTAAATCTGTAAAAAATAGTCCCAATACGTTTTCATTACTTGAAGTCCAGCCTTAGAACGCTCACCTTTGCAAAAGCAAAAAAAATGAGCCCACACCGACCATCTTCCCAAACATTAAAGATGATTCATTTTAACCATACTTCTCGCCTAATCACCAAATCACACAACGTATTTATGGTTTTTGTAAGCGCTTGTTGCACAATAACCTCATTGGGCGCCGGCTAGGCCTAGGGGATACACCTAAATGGTGCAATTTTCTGCGATTTTCCCCAATTTAGCGCGTCAAAAATGATTAGTGCGCACACCAACCCCAGAAATACATGTCTTGCTGGCCTTATGTTGAGTCCCCATAAGGCCAGCAAATCACCACATAGGATCATAAAGATGCAACAGGAACCAGGCGGCGACCCAAAAAACAATCCGATTGAATAGTCTATTAAGCACATTCTTTAGCGCACAGATCCCCCCCCTAAGGACGAGAGTACGATGCACTAATATGCGCATAACCTGTTGTTTTTATTTGATTTTATCATTTTTCTCAACCCAATAATCGTCCGCATTCATTTTTGTCAAGCAAAATTGGGCCTTATTTATTTCATTTTTAAGCCTATTTCCCCAGCTAGCTCCTTGTTACCATAGCAATCGATGAGCGCACCCCTTCACCTAATACGCCAGATTCCCTTCTTTCAAGATTTGACGGTCAGGGACCTTGAAGCGATTGCAGCCCAAGCCCAAATCGGTATTGCCAAGGTGGATCAACAAATTCTCAGCGCAGGAGTAAGCATCCAATTTTTAAGCTTTGTACTCTCGGGTGAGCTGCAAATTAGCGAAGTTTCTGACCAGGGGCGCATCCTATCGATACAGATCATTGGGCCTGGAGAGCTTTTGGGTCTTACTGCGTGCCTAGATTCAATGCCATCAACACACACAGCACATACTCTCAAAGAAACGCACCTGCTGCTACTTCCTGCGATTTATGCAAGGCAATTATTTCGTCAGCGTGCAGCGCTAGCTGAGCGCGCTGCAAACCTTACAGCAAGAGCACTACGTCGTCACCTGCAAGAGCGTGCTGCGCTTGCAAACACGAATGCATTTCAAAGACTCTTTGCGCAAATTGAGCTGCTCAGCAATCAGCATGGCCTACACAAACCGCCCATCCCTCGTCAGCAAGACCTTGCACACATTTTGAACATCAGTCGCGAGACGGTATCACGCGGATTACAAATTCTGATTAAAAATGGCATTGCCATCAAAGATGGTCATCAACTAGAAATTAAACAGCCTCAACTGCTTTCTCTATTGGCAACACAAGGCGTTCAAGCGCTTGGCGGTGATGTTGCTCAAAATGAATCAACGCCCAATCACATAGACTCTTCTCACACACCGGAGTCATGAGTATTTTTTTTCGTGCATCGCATTTTTTTTCACGTCAATATTTTTGGAATAACGCCGGTGGCTTTTTGTGCTCGTTATTTATTGCATTGTGCTTTATTGATTTTGTTTTTCCCGTTCATTTTATCGATGGCACACATGCCTACTGGCAAGCGCAAACACAAGACATTACACAATATCAAGCAGGCCTTGCAGCCTTTATTCATGAGCCTTGGCAGCATCCTTTACTACGCATCAACACTCTCAATTGGCCCGACGGAACGCTAGCGACTTTCGCAGACATCATTCCGCTGTACGCACTACTACTTAAAGGGCTTTCACCATTTGTGCCTATGCCAATAAACCCGTTCGGATACTGGGTTGGTTTATGCCTAATCTTGCAAGCAATATCAGCCTGGTGGATATTGCGCGCAGCGCGTATCAATGATGGTGTTGCACTGATTTGCCTAACTCTTTTGTTACTTTTATTTCCTGCGTGGCTCTCACGTATGGGCCACATTAGCTTGCTCTCACAGTGGCTGATCACCTTTGCAATTGCACTGAGCATTCGAGAACATCAAGAGCAAAATAATTTTCCATATGCTTGGATTGCGCTGGGCGCAATTAGTGGCCTAATTAATTTATATCTATGCGCGATGGTTTGTGCAATTGCTGCTGCACAATCTTTTTATTGGTTCACGCGTTTAGGCATTTTAAAAAGTGTGCGCATAATCATTTGCGCAGTGCTACTAGCATGCATTATTTTTCTAGTATTGATGTGGCCGCTCCCTCCCGCAAATGGCGCGCCCGATGGTGGCTATAGCCTGTATTCAGCAAATCTTTTGTCCCCACTCTCGGGCAATCTCAACAATTTTTTTCACTTTAAATCTGCATCAAACGAGCAAGCATTTGAGGGATTTAATTACTTAGGCGCTGGTGGCTTGCTCATTCTTTTTTTAGCTAGCGCTGCACTTTTTTTAAAACCCAAAATTGCTCAGGAAAACGTTGTTTGTGATGCTCATGATGCCACTCAGAGCGCACGCCTTAACACCGTCACAATAACAACAAAAACCGCAGGATTCCCTCTTTCGGTACCGCTCATTTGTACGCTGTTGCTAATGGCCTGCTACAGCCTATCCAATGAAATCTACTGGGGCCAAAAACTGCTATACACGTGGTCCATTCCCTCATCGTTGCAATTTGTGACCGGACAATTTCGTGCTTCAGGACGTTTTTTTTGGCCCCTCGGTTATGCGCTACTCATCTGCGGGGTGATTGTTCTTTTACGTAAGCTACCACGCACCCTAGCACACGCAATCTTGATCCTTGCACTCTGTTTGCAGATCATCGATCTTTGGCCACAAATTCAATCTTTACGCCACATCCACGCACCGGAAAATGCACAGGTCATCGATGTAACGCAGTGGAGAGAAGCTATACCTCGGGATACTGAACACCTGTATTTTTTTCCCAAGATGCGCTGCGCGACGCAATCTGATTTGTATAAAACACTGCTGCCAGTGATGAGCTTTGCAACCAATGAGCATATGACTATCAACACTGCTTACTTGGCACGCTACACGCCAACGTGTCACGAAGAAGTTCGGGAAATTTTGCAATCGAATCCACAAAAGAGCGTCTACATCTTTACGCAACAAGACTACAGCGCGCAGCAGGTGCGTGAACTCTTTCCGCAAAGTTGGAACAACCTGTGTACATCTTTAAACTTTGCCTACCTTTGCATTGTTAGCACAAAATAAATGCTTCAATAAATTTACATCGTCTTTACTTTGACACTGCACTACACTAAGATCATGTCTAGCTTGCCTGATACCCAGCCGATTACCCCCCTCATCTCCTTGGTGTGCCCCGCACTAAATGAGGCCCACAGTCTTGCGATCTTTTTTGAGGCAATCGATAAAGTCATCTTAAGCAACCCGAACTGGCATTTTGAAATCGTTTGTGTAGATGATGGCAGCAAAGATAATACACTTGACTTGCTACGCAAAAAAGCAACGCAAGATTCACACTACAAGGTCATAGAGTTATCACGTAACTTTGGCAAAGAGGCTGCACTCACCGCAGGTATTGATCACGCATTGGGTGATGCAGTCATCCCTTTTGATGTGGACTTGCAAGACCCTCCCGAACTCATTCCCAAGATGATCACACTCTGGCAAGAGGATTTTGATATTGTCCTTGCAAGGCGCATTGATCGTGCGCACGATTCCTTTTTCAAGCGCCTGACTGCTCGCTGGTTTTATCGACTTCATAACCGCTTATCTGACACCGAAATTCCCGACAATGTGGGCGATTTTCGCCTGCTAAACCGCTCTGCAGTCAATGCACTAAAGCGGTTCCCTGAGCGGCAGCGTTTTATGAAGGGTCTATTTGCTAGCTTGGGCTTTCAGACGGCTACGCTTGACTATGACAGATCGGCAAGATCGGCTGGAAGTGGGAAATTTTCTGCATGGAAGCTATGGACCCTAGCGCTTGATGGCATTACGAGCTTTAGCACGGCGCCGCTCCGTATTTGGATGTACATTGGCAGCATTGGAGCACTATGCTCGCTTGTCTATGGCGCCTTCATTGTTGTGCGCACACTTATTCATGGCGTAGACGTTCCTGGTTATGCTTCAATCTTAGTAGCTATTCTATTTTTAGGCAGCCTGCAACTGATTAGCATTGGTATTTTGGGTGAATACATCGGGCGCATTTATGCAGAAAGTAAGCAGCGTCCACTCTATATCGTGCGCAATATTTACAATCAAAAAAATACATCATTGCCAGCAAAACTGTGATTAATAACTTACATTTTGCTTGCTAGATGACGTTCTCAGTCAGTGCAAATCAGAATCAGAAATAGTAGTGTTAACGTGGCTTATGGGCAAGCAAGACTAGGTTTTTCCCAAACCAATGGCCAACCAATCGATCTAGTAAGCGACTCAATGGGAAAATGTAGTAATCATAAATATAAATGGTCTTAGGATTTAAAGAGCCAGATGAATCACCAATGTATTTGTAAAGATAGCTAGCAAAAAACCCCAGTGAGTCAACGTAAGATGCACGCTCTACCTCAAACCCTGCCGCTTTTACTAAAGGCACTAAAGTGCGCTTGATATAACGGCGCCAATGTCCAACCTTATGATCCATGCTTGAAAACAGGCATTGAAAAGCTGGCACATAAATGAGTAAACGACCACCCGGTTTTATTTTGCAATAAATCTCTTGCAAGGCTCCTAAATCCTGTTCAATATGCTCCAACACATTTAAGGTGTACACATAATCAACACTCTCATTACTGAGCATATCTAAGTTGGTTACCGCCTTAATCTGGTGTTGTGCAATGGCGTTTGCTTGCGCGCTATCAGACTCCACACAGATCACTTCATGCCCCCGTTCCTTGAGCAAGATCGCAAAGGTGCCAATACCAGCACCAAAATCCATAAGCACATCAGCAGGTTTGATGGGCTGCAAAATCAATGCTAATAAAAAGGCATTGTAATTTTTAGCCTCTGCCATCACCTCCAAATTATCTGTGCCGCTATAACTCGTCATCAACTTTCCAATGGAAAATGGTTTAAATTCAGGGCTTCGTAATGCAAGGGCCATCTTTTATCAGGCGATCCCATAATTGCCGGGCACTTTGCGCCCATGAGAGTGGCGCAATCGATTGTGAACTTGGTGCCAAATGCTGCTCATTTAATGACAGCCATTGTTCAATTGCGGCGCACAAATCCTGGGGCTCTAAGCCTTTAAAATAAAATGCTCCTGCGCCTGCTACTTCTCTAAAAACAGGAATATCGCGTGCGATCAATGGCAATTCATGGTGTGCAGCCTCAATCAGGGGTAAACCAAACCCTTCAGCCTCACTAGCGGCAATCACGCAAGTGCTCTTGGAATATAAAAGGGCTAATGCCTCATCTGAAACTTCTTCTAACCAAAATAATTGCTTGTCTAGCTGGGAATTGATGCCTATGGCGCGGATGATTTGAGGAATAGTGCGCCTTTGCTGTCCTGTAAAAGAACTTGTCCAGCCCTCTTTGCCGACCATCACCAGATTGATTTGCACGCCCCGCTTCCACAGTAAGTCAAAAGCAGCAATTGTTTGCAAATATCCTTTGCGTGGTTCTAGGGTGCCTACCATCAAAAAGGTGGGGCGCTCTTGCACCGCGCGCATGATCTGCTCAATATTTTCTGGCAGGCCAGCGCTGGGAAAAGCCCGCTCAAAGTCTGCGCCCAAATGAAACCAACTCTGTTGAAAAGGCTTTGTTTTTGGGCCAGGTAAAGCCTCATACCAAACACGAAAATCTTCCTTAACCGCCTTTGAAATACTAATCATGCCATCAAGCTGGCCCACCGCATGAATCCACTCTTCAAACGGTGCAATGGCGTTAGGTGGAAAAAACTGAGGGTACTGCAAAGGTAATAAATCGTAGATGATCGCAACACTGAAAGCGCCCTTACTTCGCCAACGCTCAAAAAGACCTTGCTCAACAGCTTGTACTAAACGCCACATGGAAATATCAAGTATCAAACACCGATCGCCAGCCGCTAATTCAATAGGCTGCGTGCCATAATCAGGCTGCGGTGTATCAGAAATGCGCTGCACATACTCTTTGGCATATACATAGGTCCACTGCAAGTCAGCCGCGCGCTCTAGGCGCACTGGAATGACCTCATACCCTTTGGGGGGGCGTCGTATGAATTCCAATAAGAGCGCTTGTGCTACCCGCTGAATACCGGACTTGAGCTGCGTTTGGCTCGTTTCTGAAATATCGAGCAGTAATTTATTGGGCATTGGCTGGTGCAGTACTGTGCTCATCATATATTAGGCTTAGGTCACTGGTAAATCTAAGCGCTGATCATCCATCCAATGCAATAGAGCGCTCAATGTATTTTCATAAAGGGGGGTTAACTGGTCTTCATTTAAGGCTGCCCCATTGACCCATTCCCAAAAACGCGCATCAAAAGCTATCTTTATGTCTTGCGACACTAATGTCCTCTCAGAAAGCTTAAGCGAAGGTTGTGTTGCCCCTTGAGAAATCGATTGCATGGAATTATCACAGTAGATTTCAGTCAAGATATGCTGATGAAAGCAATCGGGTGCCAAACTTAGCTCATTGCGCTCACAATCGAAGTAAAGCCCCCGATTTCCCTGGCTCTTAAACAAATCTAACTCAGGAGTATGCGGTAATATAGCTTGTGAACCTCCGAACACCATCAATACATCCCCGGGTGCTACTTGAATTGGCTCATCACTCATCAACCCTGCAGGACAATCAAGCAAAGCAAGACAAAATTCGCGAGCATAGTATGAACGTCCATTGCGGTGATAAATGGGCTCGAGCAATATTTTGGGATGCGTCTGCAACAACCACCCCTGCAAAAACATTTTTAAGCGACTGGAGCGTATGCTTGAATCATCAATTAGGGCGGTGACATCGATTAAAAGCTGCCTAGACTGCAAAGGCGAAGTAAATGTATTGGCAACCGCAGTAGAAATATCTGCCAACAATAAAGGCGAGCTATCAAGGGGTAATTTTTCGGAGATTTTTGTGTGTAATTCAACTTGATGCGAAGGACTTAATCGATAAAAACGCTCGATGGCTTCAAAATACTGCTTGGCGCAATTTGCCGGGTCGTGCTGATGATCTAAGTAGATTTTGCCTGATGACCCCAAGGCTTTTCTCAACCCCTCATCCCGATGCAAAGCTTCCAAAGCGTCAACAAGTTGCTCATCCGGGTATTCCTCTTCCAGCTTCCAGACTACCTCTGGCGCAAAATCTTGCATGGTCCCGCTCGCATTAATCACGGTAGGTAAGCTATGATTTAAGCAATCCAACACCGTGCCCGAAGTTTCTCCGCGCGATAATGTGCGTAACTGTACTGCCATATCAGCAGCCTCTAGGTAGGTTTGAAAGCCCAGGTCGTCTACCCATCCAGTAATATGTACGCGCGCCTGCAATCCCTCACTCTTAATCAAATCCAAAATCTCTTGATGGTATGACTTTTCTGGACACTCCCCCACAAAATAGATTTGACAGCGTTTGTCTTTGATCAAAGTCGAACGAATAAAAGCTTTGAGGAGGCGTGTATTTGCTTTAGTCTTAAACAACAGTCCAAAACTGCATATCATAAAAACATCTGGAGCAATTTCAAGACGCTCACGCGCTGCTTGCTTTGAAAATGATTTTTTGGGGATACGTAGGTGGGGGATTACAACTGCTGCTTGGCGTGCCCTAGAACCATATAAATTAACCAGTTGACGCAAAGATGATGGAGAGTGAAAAATAACTCCATACGCATCTTGTAAGACCTGTCGATTTACGGGGTATGTCCAAGCAGCCAAAGACGGATCAGGATTCCTCAAGCCCATCCATAGAGCACCATAACCATGTGAGTCATACAACTGACGTAGCCAATTGTTCTGTGTTCCAGCCAACCAATCGAGATGTTGGATCAAATTCGAAATAAAAAAATCATGTTGCACTACCACTCCAGGCACCTGCTTAATTAGGGCAAACATGTGCTCGTGAAAAGTGGAATTTCCAAAATGGTAAAGGACGCGGTCATAGTTACTTGCTTGCTCTACAAAATGCTCAGGACTAACTAGCTTGCAATGCTGCGCTATCCAAGGGTCGCTCACTTGGACTTGCCGACTAATGACATCAATCTGGTAATACTCATTTAAGTAAGGTAACAGTTCAGCGCTATAGCTAGCAATGCCACTACGCTCATCGGGCAATGGAGAAATATAAGCTAACTTCAGGCGATTTGACTGATGGGGCAAAAGATTATCTGAAGGCACCTTACTCGCCAATGCTTGCATGGCTTGTAAAGCAATACGTGCACTTTTATCCCAAGAAAAATTCTGGGCCTGTACAAACCCATATTCCTCTAGGTCTTTTTGCCTGATGGGGTCTCGTAAAACCGCCTGCATTTTATTGGCAATATCTTGATCATCCTTAGGATCAAAAAGCATATCTTCACGTCCAACAACCTCAGGCAAACTGGAGCAGTTAGAAACTAATACAGCTTTTTTACAAGCCATTGCTTCTAATGCCGGCAAACCAAAACCTTCATGCACCGATGGGAATACGAATAGCATGCAGCTATTGTATAAACCTATCAAATCATCTTCCGAAACAAAGTTAGTGAAGATGACCTCATCCTTGCGCATTCCATGCTCTCGCGCTAGATTGCCTAAACGCCTAATCTCAGATTCTCCGAGAGAGCACACAATCACCAATTGATACTCTAATCGCAATGGATTATCTAACAGTGCATAGGCTCGAATCAGGCCTTCAATATTTTTACGAGAGTCCCCGCCACCCGTATACATTACAAAGGGTCGGGTAATGTCATAAGGCTTTAACAGGCGCTCTTGCTCAAGACCGGAAAGTCTTTTTGGATAAAAATGGGGGTCTGCCGCCGAGGACATGTTGACAACCCTATCAGCAGGGGTATCCAAGTAATCAATTGCTTCTTGGCGAGAAGAGTTTGAGATAGAAAGCAATAAGGAAGCTTGCTTGAGAAAGTCAATTTTTTCTAAATAAAATTCTTTTGCTTGAGGGTTGGGGTCCAAGTAACGTTCCTGATAAATCAAAGGAATGAGGTCATATAAGATGACCGCCACTGGCGTTGAGGTATCAAAGCGGTGGACGCTAAGCATGGGAACATCATCACCCTCAAACAAGCTAGTAATAAGGGTAATGTCGGGACGTAAAGACTGTATAAATGCTTCGCGTAAAATCCCCCCAACTTCTTTGCGAATGGGCCTTTCCTGAGTTGGCCCATCCTCCAATTGAGGTCCATCAAAAACCATAATATTTTCAGGAAAAAGTAATGGTGCCAACATCTCCCGAATTTGCGTAATTGCTTCAGGCAAAAGTGCGCACAGCACAATGAAGATTTCATGCTCACCGCGATTGCGAATGAGTGCCTGCGTTAAAGACATCGAATAACGCCCAATCCCCCTAAAACGACTAGAGGTTTGACACGCCTGTAGGTCGATGACAATTCTCATATTTCTCTTCTTCTTTGCAACTGCTTACCAGTAATTGTGCTGATTAATTGCTCAATCAATTTTGCGATTGTCTTTGTTTTGTTTCTGAG
>Ga0364893_10522_pt1 | contig 14852 bp, 12 predicted proteins | sample ExccelJu500001D3_FD_206943 | JGI IMG/M metagenome (GOLD analysis project Ga0364893, IMG submission 206943) | Enriched cells from Trout Bog Lake Hypolimnion, Wisconsin, USA - BchlTB.July16.5000.01.D3 | ecosystem: Environmental > Aquatic > Freshwater > Lake > Hypolimnion/Profundal zone | place: USA...
AAAATCTGTTTTCCTAGTGCATATATGCCTCAGGATCAAGCCGGTGCATTTCAGCCTCCATCCAAGACTCAAGTTCTGCCTGTAATTCATCCTCAGTTTTGCCTGCCACTGTAATGACGGGGCCGATAGATATGGTGATAAGTCCAGGACGCTTGAGCACGGTATTTCTAGGCCATACTGCTCCTGAATTTTGGGCAACTGGAAGAATGTCACTGTGAGCGCTTATCGCCAAACGCACCCCACCTTTACGATACGATTTAAATGAACCTCTAGGCGTCCGCGTGCCTTCTGGGTAAATGACTATCCATTCGCCCCTAGCAAGGGTTCTTTCACCCTGTAAAGTAACCTTAGCGCGCGCTTTATCGCGATCACCACGATTAATATGGATCATTTTTAGTGAGGCCAAAGCCCATCCAAAAAAAGGTAGAAAAAATAACTCCCTTTTAAACACAAAGCAAAGTTGTCTTGGAAAGATTGATGGGTAAGCAATGGTTTCCCATGCTGACTGATGTTTACCTAAAATAATTAAGGGCTTATGAGAATTCTGAGGAATATTGCTAAAGCCTTCAATTTGAAAGCGAATGCCGCACAGTAGCGTTAAAGCCTTCAGTGCAAGACGACACCAAGAGACTCCAATGTTGTAGCGGGTATGAACATTAGTAAACGGGATTACCAGCACAATAACTGACGCGTAAATGCTTACAGTCGTAAACAGGAAAAAATAGAAGGCAAGGGAGCGCAGCCAAAGAATCACGATTACAGCAGCCCTTTAAATATTGATTTACCTGTTCAATTTTATCCTAGCAGCCTTTGCTTGGCGGCATTGAACTCTACTTCAAGTTGATCAACAATTTGAGCTACGCTTGGTATTGTGTCAATTAATCCAACGCCCTGACCTGCGCCCCAAATATCTTTCCATGCCTTAGCACCAGAACTATCTTTACTTGCCTGAGAAAGCTTGGCAAATGCCTGAGGATCACCTTTGGGTAGATTATCGGGGTCTAAGCCGGCACTGAGGATGCTTTGCTTGATGTAGTTCCCATGAATGCCCGTGAAGTGATCCGTGTAAACGATATCGGCTGCCTGAGCAGAAACAATTGCCTCTTTATATTGATCGCTAGCATGCGCTTCTTTACTGGCAATGAAGCGCGTACCCATATAAGCAAAATCTGCGCCCATGGCTAAGGATGCCAAGACTGCATCACCAGTAGAAATAGCACCCGATAGAATAATCGGCCCTGAATACATTGCCCTCACCTCGCCAACGAGGGCAAATGGTGATAATCCCCCAGCATGACCGCCAGCGCCAGCTGCGACCAGAATCAAGCCGTCCACACCAGCCTCAAGCGCTTTTTCTGCATGACGAATACTAATCACATCATGTAGAACGATTCCGCCATAACTATGAACGGCATCGACGATCTCTTTGACAGGAGCTCTTAGGCTCGTGATGTAGATAGGAATTCGATGTTTGACACACGTGTGCATATCTTGCTCAAGACGGGCATTGGAGATATGCACGATTTGATTAACGGCCAAGGGTCCGATCTTGGCATTTAAATTTTTACTTTGATAATCTTTTAACTCAGCAGTCATTTGAGTTAGCCATTCATCCAAAAGCTCTGGTGGTCTAGCATTCAGAGCAGGAAAAGACCCAACAATTCCAGCTTTACATTGGGCTAGCACTAATTCTGGGTAGCTGACAGTAAACATCGGGGCAGATATGATCGGTAGTCTTAAGCCCTGCAACACACTAGGAATATTTGTGCTACTCATAATCCCCTTAATTCTCGACGGAGAATTTTTCCGACATTTGTTTTGGGCAGTTCATCTCTAAATTGAATAAATTTAGGACGCTTGTAATTTGTAAATTCTATTTTGCAGTAGGCGGAAACATCATCTTCAGTCAGATTAGGATCACTTCTGACTATAAAGATTTTTACGGCTTCACCAGTGTCTTCATTGGGCACACCAATTGCCGCACACTCTAAAACACCAGGCATCAAGGCAACAATTTCCTCTAACTCATTTGGGTAAACATTAAAGCCTGATACTAAAATCATGTCCTTTTTGCGATCCACAATTTTGGTATAGCCATCTGCATTCATGATGCCAATATCACCGGATTTAAAGTAACCATCCGGCGTCATCACGCTCTTTGTATCTTCTGGCTTATTCCAGTAACCCGCCATTACTTGTGGTCCGCGTATACAAATCTCACCTGGAGAGCCAAAAGGCACTTCGACTCCAGCATCATCCAAAATCAGGACTTCAGTCCCAGGAACGGGTAAACCAATGGTACCGGTGAATGCAGAGATTAATGGTGTGTTGACACAAGCTACTGGTGCAGTCTCAGATAAGCCATATCCTTCAGCAATGGGTACGCCCGTAATTTTTTGCCATTGATCAGCCACCCCTTTTTGCATAGCCATACCACCACCAATTGTGACCAATAAATTAGGCAAAACTCCTTTTTTAAATTCAACGCGATGAATCAATGCATTGAATAAAGTATTTACACCAGGGAAGATATTGATATTCGGATGAGTATCTAATAATTTGAGGAAGCCATCTATATCACGGGGATTGGGAACCAACACAAGTAAGCCACCTTTGCGCATACCAAAGAGCGCGCATGCTGTCAGTGCAAAGATGTGATACATCGGCAAAGCACATAGGAAGACCAGTTGCTCATCGCGGCGATTGCGCATACCTGGCTCTAGCCACAACTCCGTCTGAAAAACGTTAGAGAGGATATTGCGATGTAGCAAAATAGCGCCCTTGGCAACACCCGTAGTACCTCCTGTGTATTGGAGGAACGCAATATCGTCAAGGGATGTATTAGGCTTTAAAAAGTGGCTGCTAGCGCCTTTTTGCAAGGCAACCTTAAAAGAATCGTGAGCAAGACTCCAGGCCGGCACTGCCTTCTTCACCTTGCGCACTACAAGGTTAACAATTGCACCCTTTAAGCCAATCAACTCACCAAGACTGGTAACGATGGCTTTTTTCAAAGGAACGTTTGCGGCAATCTGCTCATACACATGCGCAAAGTTTTCCAAAATAATTAAGGCCGAGGCGCCACTATCTTTGAGTTGGTATTCCAGTTCCCTAGCGGTATAAAGAGGATTAACATTAACTACTACATATCCAGCGCGCAAGATACCAAGCATCGTAATCTGAAATTGCACTACATTGGGCAGCATGATGGCTACACGAGCACCAGGCTCTAGGCCAAGAGTTTGTAGATACGATGCAAAATTCTTAGAGAGATGATCCAACTCACGATAGGTAAAGAATTTACCCATGTATTCACAAGCATTACGACTGGGGAAGCGAGCAAAGGATTCCTCGAACATTTCCACCAATGAGGAGTAGGCGGAAATATTGACATCGTGAGGTACGCCCTCAGGGTAATTCTTCAACCAAGGCTTGCTGGGATTTAACATAGGCGAGAAATACAACTCTTTTTCAATAGTTCAAATACAGAAGCTAACAAGGAAAGAAAAAGCCCTCAAAGAGAGGGCTTTTCATCAAGCAAGTACAGCATTAGAAACGATAGCCTACACCGACAAGGAAGTCCATTCCAGAACCGCCAAACGTACCCGTAGCAGTACCATTGCCAACGGTTTTGTTTTGAACATTCAAAGTTGCTGTCTTATTGGAAAATCCTCCATAGTTAGCCTCAGCAAGCCAATACCAGGATCCTGAAAAAATTTGCTTATATCCAACACCTAGAGCATACCCGCTCAAATTTACTGTCTGATAGGCAACTGATGAGCCACTACCACCTACGCCTAAAGTAGCAGCATTACTATTACCACTAGCACCAAGAGTTACGCCTGTATACCCTACTTTTGCGTATAGTAGTCGATCTTTATCTAGGGCCCAACCAGGTTGCAATGTAATTGCCCAAAGATTTTTTAGCTGATAATTCAAATTAACCGCAGGGCCGGCACCTAAAACAGCTAAGGTAGGATTCATGGTTGCATTACCAGAGCCTGTGGCACCAGTGTAGTAACTTAATCCAATGCCAAGTAGTTTATCCGAGTCAATTGCAAAGTTGTATCCAACATCTATCGCAGCAGTTGCAGTATTAAGAGTGCTAGCTGACGCAGTGTAGGTACCTGGTAAAGCAGGAATACTTATGCTGGGATTTCCAGAAAACGCCAAAGTTCCATTGCCAACAGATGGATTAAAGGAAGCATAACCTGCTTTTGCTTGCGCATAGACGCCTGACCATGACTGAGCGTCATTAGACTGTGCCATAGCAGAACCTGAAGCAATACTCATTAATGCCAAAGCAAGTGCGCTGATCTGTAATTTCTTCATGTCTCTTCCCTTTTTTACTTTTGATTAATTGTTTTTAACTCTTAGACCACTTTTGTAACTCTAAAGATATTTATTGAAATATCTACCTCGGGTTTTCCCCGAAAAGTTTGCTGTGTTGCACCAATTACCTCCGCTCTTATCTTGAAATTTCATCAAGAGGCCTTCTGAGCTTGCCTATTGCTACTTAATTCTATTTTTTACTGCCATTTACTTTAAATAAATTTGTTGTAATATAAACGAACGATCGTATTATTTTTACAACAAAATGAATAAATGAGTAAGCCCATGCTGATGCAAAGGACTAGCAAAAAGGAATTGGCTGAGCCAAAAAAGGGGTTGATGACTAAGGCCTTAATCTTGCATGCCGCTCTAGGAATTGCTAGTAAATCAGGGCTTGAAGGTCTCACTATCGGCACTATTGCGGAGATTGTAAACATGAGCAAAAGTGGTGTTTTTGCTCATTTTGGCTCTAGAGAAGAATTACAAGTTGAAGTTGTACGAGCCTACCATCAGGGTTTTGAGGAGCAGGTATTTGCGCCTGCCCTATCTAAGCCCAAGGGGCTACCACGCCTTAAGCAAATGATTGACTCATGGCTCAAGATGAGTGTTGGTGGCGATACCTCCAGCTGCTTCTTCATTTCAGGGGCAGCTGAATATGATGACCGCCCCGGCATTGTGCGCGATGAACTGGTGCGAAGTGTTGAAGATTGGCGCGCTGCAATGCTCAGAGCTATTAAAGAATCGATTACAGCCGGCCATTTAAAAAAATCGGTCAATGCAGATGCCCTGCTGTTTCAACTCTACAGCATAGTGCTCGGCGTTCATCATGATTCGCGCTTTTTGGGTCACTCCAAAAGCCTTACCACTGCAAATGAGTTAATCAAAGAAATCTTTGCAAGCAACAAAGTAAATAAATAAACCTAACAACCATCTTTCTCGAAAAGTTATATGCCCCAATACAACCCTCCCTTGCGCGACATACAGTTTGTTATTCATGAGCTCCTCAATGCGGATAAAGCCTTTGCCGCCTTGCCGGCATTTGCAGATGTAGATAAAGACACCATCAATCAGATTATTGAAGAGGCCGGAAAATTTGCAACGGAGATTGCCTTTCCCTTGAATCAAGTGGGCGACAAAGAGGGTTGTACACGCCATGAAGATGGGTCTGTCACCACCCCCGCTGGATTTAAAGATGCTTATCAGCAATATGTGGACAGCGGCTGGCCTGCATTGTCATGTGACCCTGAGTATGGTGGGCAAGGATTGCCGCAGTTACTCAATAGCGCTCTATATGAAACACTAAATTCTGCAAACCAGTCTTGGGCGATGTATCCAGGTTTATCGCACGGTGCATACGAATGCCTACATGCACACGGGACAGATGATCAGAAGAAAATTTATCTTGAGAAATTGGTGTCTGGTCACTGGACTGGCACGATGTGTCTCACCGAACCTCAATGTGGCACCGACTTAGGTATTTTGAAGACTAAGGCGGAACCTCTAGCAGATGGAAGTTATTCCATCACAGGCACAAAGATCTTCATCTCTAGCGGTGAGCACGACTTTACCGACAATATTGTTCACTTAGTCTTGGCGCGACTGCCAGACTCGCCTAAGGGCACCAAAGGAATTTCTTTATTTGTAGTTCCAAAGTTTTTGATCAATGCAGACGGCAGCTTGGGTGCAAACAATCAAGTTTCTTGCGGCTCACTAGAGCATAAGATGGGTATACATGGCAATGCGACCTGCGTCATGAACTTTGATGGTGCGATTGGTACGCTTGTAGGAGAGCCTCACAAAGGTCTTAATGCGATGTTTGTGATGATGAATGCCGCACGCTTAGGTGTAGGCATGCAAGGCCTTGGCTTGACGGAGGTTGCTTATCAGAACTCTGCCGCCTATGCCAAAGAGCGCTTACAAATGCGCAGTCTTACTGGCGCTAAAGAACCTCAAAAGGCAGCTGATCCGATCATTGTGCATCCAGATGTACGCAGAATGCTGCTCACACAGAGGGCCTATGCTGAAGGTGGTCGGGCCTTTGCTTATTGGGTCGCCTTAATGATTGATACGGAACTGAATCATCCGGATGAGAGTGTTCGTAAAGATACTGCTGATATGGTCACCCTGCTCACCCCCATCATTAAGGCTTTCCTCACAGAAAACGCGTTCACGGCTACAAATGAAGGCTTACAAGTTTTTGGTGGGCATGGCTATATTGCCGAATGGGGCATGGAGCAATATGTTCGTGATGCACGTATTAATATGATTTATGAAGGCACTAATACGATTCAATCCCTTGATCTTTTGGGGCGCAAAGTACTTGGTGATATGGGTGCGAAACTCCGTAAGTTTGGCAAACTCGTTGAAACTTTCATTGAAGAAGAAGGTGTTCGCAAAGAAATGCAGGAGTTCATCGACCCCTTAGCCGACATCGCTACCAAGGTAGAGAAACTGACCAAAGAAATTGGCATGAAAGCCATGATGAACCACGAAGAAGTGGGGGCTGCGGCCGTTCCTTATCTTCGTACTGTAGGGCATTTGGTCTATGCATATCTCTTTGCCCGTATGGCCAAAATTGCTTTGGCCAATAAGTCAAGTAATGATCCTTTTTATCAGGCCAAAATCGCAACTGCCCGCTTCTACTTTGACAAGCTCCTTCCTGAAACTGCCACCTTGATTCGCCAGGCACGCGCTGGCTCGAAATCATTAATGGCAATGCCTGCTGAACTCTTCTGAAAGACTGGATATGACTGAAAATAACATCATTAAAAAAGTAGCCATTTTGGGTGCCGGAGTGATGGGCGCTCAAATTGCCGCTCAATGTATTAATGTTGGTCTCCCAGTAATTTTATTTGACTTGCCTAGCAAATCTGATGATGGCAAGACAGTGAATAAAAATGCTATCGCACTAAAGGCTATTGAGAATCTTAAAAAACTGAAGCCAGCACCCTTAGCCTTAGCAGTAGATGCAAATTTGATTATTGCAGCCAACTACGAAGATGATTTGGGTCTTCTGGCAGATTGTGATCTGATTATTGAGGCAATTGCTGAGCGTCTAGATTGGAAACATGCCCTCTATGAAAAAGTAGGGCCCCATATTCCGGCGCATGCCCTCTTTGCCACCAATACCTCTGGCTTACCGATTGGTGAGCTAGCCAAGGGATTTTCTGGTGACCTCAAGCAGCGTTTTTGTGGAGTCCATTTCTTTAATCCGCCAAGGTATATGCACCTGCTAGAACTTATCCCAGCAAGCGATACTGATCCAGCGGTATTAGATGCTCTTGAAACCTTCATGACCTCCACTATGGGCAAAGGTGTTGTTCGAGCAAAAGATACGCCGAATTTTATTGGTAATCGCGTGGGAGTTTTCTCGATTCTTGCTGTGTTTGCAGAGGCTCAAAAATATGGTCTGGGTTTTGATGAGGTAGATGCGATTACTGGTAGTAAATTAGGTCGCGCTAAATCTGCCACCTTTAGAACGAGTGATGTTGTTGGTTTGGACACCATGGCTCACGTCATCAACACCATGGAAGTCGCTTTACAAGACGACTCCTTTTCAACCTTATTCAAAACACCGGATGTTGTTGCCAAGTTGATTGCTAAAGGCGCTTTGGGTCAGAAGACTAAAGCGGGTTTTTATCGCAAGGATGGCAAAACAGTACTTGTATTAGATGCTACTACTGGAGAATACAAGCCCTCTACTGCCACAATCGAACCCATTATTGAGCGCATTCTTAAAAAGCCGATTGCCGAACGTCTTGAGCTTCTCAGAAACACCGATGATCCACAGGCGCAATTCTTATGGTCTATTTATCGGGACATCTTCCACTATTGCGCCATTCATCTAGGGAGTATTGCGGATTCTGCTCGTGAAATTGATTTTGCAATGCGCTGGGGTTATGGCTGGGATAAGGGTCCATTTGAAGATTGGCAAGCTGCTGGTATTACGCAAGTGGCTAACTGGATCAAAGAGGATATCGACACAGGCAAGACGCTCAGTAAAGAGCCTTTGCCAGCTTGGGTATTTAGCGGCCCTGTTGCAGAGAAGCAGGCTTTCCATACACCAGAGGGATCGTGGTCTGCAGCAGAAGGAAAATATATTCCGCGTTCCTCCCTTCCCGTCTACAAGAAGCAAGCATTTAGAGCATCTCTTCTGGGTGATGGTTCACCCGATCCAAGAACGGCTGGTACCACCATCTATGAGAATCCAGACCTGCGCGCTTGGGTAGATGAGCGTCAACCAGAGGTCTTGATTGCTTCGTTTAAATCCAAGATGAATACCTTTAGTCCTGATGTATTAAATGGACTTCAAAAGGCCGTTAAGATTGCTGAAGAACATTATTCTGGTTTGGTTATTTGGCAACCCACCTCATTGAAGTTAGGCACACCTGGCGGACCTTTCTCTGCAGGTGCAAATTTAGAAGCTGCCCTACCCATGGTTATGAAGAGCGGTCCGTCTGGAGTTGAGCCTTTTGTCAAACTCTTCCAAGATACTATGATGAGCGTTAAATACTCTCAAGTACCAGTGGTCGCTGCAGTATCGGGTGTTGCATTGGGTGGTGGCTGTGAGCTCGTGCTGCAATCCGCGCGTAGAGTTGCGGCAATGGAAAGCTATATCGGCTTAGTTGAAGTTGGTGTTGGGTTACTCCCTGCGGGAGGCGGCCTTAAAGAAGCGGCCATTCGTGCGGCTCAAGGTGTAAATCTTGCAGGCAACACTAACTTCCTAGATTTCACTAAAGCCTCTTTCGAAAATGCTGCCATGGCAAAAGTATCTTCATCTGCCCAAGAAGCAATGAAGATGGCTTACTTGAAAACAGGCGACATTATTGTCGCTAACGTCTATGAATTACTTGCGCTGGCGCAAAGCCAAGTTAAAGCAATGCGTTATTCAGGTTATAGGCCACCGATTCCAAAGCTTATTCCTGTAGGCGGACGTTCTGTTGCTTCAACTGTGATGGGCCAAGTGGTGAATATGCGAGATGGGGGATTCATCTCTGAACATGATGCCCATATTGCTCAAAAAATCATTGAAATTATTACTGGTGGCAATGTTGATGCAGGCACCCTCGTAACTGAAAAGTGGCTCCTGAAACTAGAGCGTCAAGCTTTTGTGGAATTGATTGGGCATCCCAAAACAATGGAGCGCATTATGGGCCTGCTCCAAAACGGCAAACCGGTTAGAAACTAGGCACTCAAACACAATACGAGAACATATTCATGATTAAAAATATTCAAGACGCTTATATTGTTGCCGCCACTCGGAGTGCTGTTGGCAAATCAGGTAGAGGCTCTTTACGCAACACTAGACCGGATGACTTGTTGGGCAATGCCCTTCAACACGTTCTTACACAAGTACCTACACTGGATCCTGCTGCGATTGAAGATGCCATCATCGGCTGCGCTATGCCAGAGGCACAACAAGGCTTAAACATTGCACGTATTGGTCTACTGCTGGGTGGACTGCCCAATTCTGTTGGCGGCATTACCGTAAATAGATTTTGCTCCTCTGGATTAAATGCTATAGCAATGGCTGCTGATCGCATTCGGGTAGGCGAAGCTGACATCATGATTGCTGGCGGTGTCGAATCAATGAGTATGGTTCCTATGGGCGGCAATACTCCGTCCATGTCTCCAGCAATATTTATGGGCGATGAAAATATTGGAATAGCCTATGGTATGGGTTTAACCGCCGAAAAAGTAGCTCAGCAATGGAAGATCAGCCGTGAAGATCAAGATGCCTTCGCTCTCGCCTCCCATCAAAAGGCGCTTGCTGCTCAAGCCGCTGGTGAATTTAATGCTGAAATCTTTCCAGTAAAAATAGCCAATCGAGCTATGAACTTTGATCAAGGTCAAGTCGATATCAAATGGAGTGATTTTGCAAAGGACGAGGGTCCGCGTATTGATACCTCTCTTGAAGGTCTAGCCAGACTAAAATCGCCTTTTGCCGCTAAAGGTAGTGTTACTGCTGGCAATAGCTCACAAACATCGGATGGTGTTGGTGTTCTTATTCTCGCTAGTGAAAAGGCCATTAAAACTTTTGGCCTCACCCCTCTTGCACGCTTTGTGAGTTTTGCGATCAAAGGTGTTCCCCCTGAGATTATGGGTATTGGACCCAAAGAGGCTATTCCCGCAGCACTGAAGTTGGCAGGACTCACTCAGCAAGATATTGATTGGCTTGAGTTAAATGAAGCTTTTGCTGCCCAGTCACTAGCAGTTATTCGCGATTTGCAGCTAGATCCGAGCAAAGTCAATCCATTGGGAAGCGCCATTGCATTGGGGCATCCCTTAGGTGCAACTGGAGCTATCCGTGCTGCAACAGCAATACATGCGTTACAAAGACGCAATCTGAAGCATGCAATGGTGACCATGTGCGTTGGCACAGGTATGGGCGCTGCTGGAATTTTTGAACGTTGTTAAAACGATTTGGAGACTCAATCATGATAAAAAAACAATTCTCTATCTTCTCCATCTGTTTGGTTAGCATAGTCTACGGCAATGCTTATGCTCAAAGTGCAGATCCTGCTATTGGTGTCTGGAAAACGATTGATGACAAAACTAATCAACCTGCTTCTTTAATCAAAATTGAACAAGTGAATGGGGTTTTGGAAGGAACCATCATTAAGACCTTTCCAAGACCTAATGAAACGCCATTGGTTTACTGCAATCTATGCAAAGATGATCGCAAAGATAAACCGATTGTTGGCATGAAAATCATGACCGACTTGAAGCAAGATGAATCTGGAGCTTGGTCAGGAGGAAAAATCCTAGATCCTAAAGAAGGTGAGATCTACAAGGTAAAAATTGTGACTGAAGATGGGAAAAAAATGGATGTCCGTGGCTATATTGGGATTCCCCTCTTAGGCAGAACCCAAGTTTGGTACAAGGCTGAACAGTAGGTTTTTCTAATTTGAAATATAAGCCAAGCTAATCTAGATCTTTAAATTTTGGAACACGTTTTTCCATAAAGGCGCTTAATGCCTCTTTGGCTGCTGGGCCTTTTAGCCTTTCCATAAATAAGCTCGCTTCAGCATCTATTTGCTCAAGTATTTCTGATTTCAATCTACCGCTCTTTAATAGTGCTTTGGTCTGTAATAGCGACCCAAAAGACATCGCTGTCAGCGCCTTTGCCCGCTCCTCTGCATAGTGAAGTGCGGAGGATTCCAATATTACCTTGTTAACAAAACCCATTTTGTGGGCCTCCTCTGCTGACAAAGGTTCGCCGAAGAATAAAATTTCTGAGGAGCGTTGGTGCCCAATAAGACGTGGCATCAATAAAGTGATGGCGCCTTCTGGAACCAAGCCTAATGCGACAAATGGAAAAATAAATCTTGCAGCTTTTTGGGCGTAGACCAAATCGCAATGAAATAACATGGTTGAGCCAATGCCCACTGCAAAACCATCAACGGCAGCAATTAGCGGCTTTTTGAGCTCAGCAAGAGCCCTAAGTAAATTAATGGGCGGAGCATGTTCGAGCGTAATCGGCGAGTTTATAAAATCCTGAATATCGTTACCAGCTGAAAAAGTATTGCCTGCTCCTGAAAGCAAAATGACCTTAACCTCAGGATCCAGATCTGCAGCAATCAGTACCTCCCTCAACTCTCGATACATCGCACTAGTAAATGAATTTTTTTTCTCGGGACGATTAAATACTATCTTCAGTATTCCTTCTTGCTGTTGATGCTCAATCATGCGATGAATTGCCTTCAGTTGTATCAATGGGATCGAATCATATCAACTGCCTTTTCGGCAATGGCCATGATAGGAGCGTTTGTATTGCCGCCAATGAGCGTAGGCATGATCGAGCCATCAACAACGCGCAAGCCCTCGATCCCGTGAACCTGAAGTTTTGAATTCACGACAGACATAGCATCATTACCCATCTTACAAGTACCTACAGGGTGATAGACAGTATCGGCCCTATTGCGGATGATCTGGCGAATATCATCATCAGTATGCACATTCGGTGTAAAAATATCTTTCTGCCTAATATTGGCGAATGTGGGGGCATCCATCAGTTTTTTGGTCAACTTATAGCCTTTCACCAGGGTTTCCAAGTCATCATCCTCCTTTAAAAATCCAGGATCGATGAGTGGTGCTTCATGCATGCTGTTGCTAGCTAATGTGAGTTGCCCACGACTCTTTGGCCGAAGCACACATACATGGCATGAGTAACCGTGAGCCATATGTAATTTGCGTGCATGATCTTCAACCAAGCTCACTACAAAATGTAATTGCACATCCGGTGCATCTAAATTGGGGTCTGTTTTGAGAAAGCCTCCCGCTTCTGCAAAGTTGGTAGCAATCATGCCTTGGCGCGTGCGGATGTATTTCATGATTTCGCCAGTTAGTCTTACCGTTCCACCCAGAGAGATGCCAATCAGATCTAAGCTTTTTGCAGAATAGCCAAATATAAAGTCTGGATGGTCTTGCAGATTTTTCCCTACCCCTGGTAGATCGTGAATCACCGGAATTCCGAACTTCTGTAATTGCTCTGCAGGCCCAACTCCTGAAACCATTAATAATTGCGGTGTGTGAAAAGCACCAGCGCACAAAATCACTTCTTTGTTGGCTCGAATGATGTGCTGCTTACCTCCCTGGGTATAGCTCACACCAGCCGCACGACGACCTTCGAAGAGAATGCGCTCAACCTGCACTCCAGTTTGGACGTGAAGATTTTGACGCTTGTCCATATGAGGGTGGAGATATCCACGAGCAGCGCTCCAGCGTTCGCCATTTCGATGCGTTACTTGGTAAATACCTAAGCCCTCTTGGCTCTCGCCATTGAAATCATTGTTTATTGGGAAGCCTGCTTCTTTTGCAGCATTGAGATAAAGCGCTTGAAAAGGATTGTGAGATTGCAAATGTGAAACGTGCAGTGGCCCATCATTTCCGTGGTATCCACCCTTAAATGAAGCGTTATTTTCGCTTTTCTTGAAATAAGGCAGCATATCATCGTATGACCAACCGTCATTACCAAGGCTTGCCCAGTGGTCATAATCTACTCTATGCCCTCGGGTATAGATCATGGCATTGATTGCGGAAGAGCCCCCTAAACATTTCCCTCTAGGCTGATAGCCACGGCGGCCATTCAAACCAGGTTGAGGCACTGTTTCAAAAGCATAATTATTAATCTTGGTTGGCAACATCGCCACTGCTGCTGCTGGCGTATTAACCAACCAACTATCGCCCTTACCTCCTGCTTCTAGCAATGCAACAGTTGTATTTCCGTCCTCGCTTAGACGACCAGCCATGACACTACCACCAGATCCCCCGCCGATAACGACATAGTCAAATGTATTGCTAGCCATATTTGCCAGTCTTGTTGTGAGTAGTTATTCGAGTAAAAATGCTGAGTTCAGCCAGCGCCTATAAATTCTTGCACGAGCTGATGGCTGCAGATTTATTTTGTTCAAGTCGCCCGCATAGTGCTTGACTACACGATGATCCATTAAGGCAAACCACAGGGGTGGACAGTACGCAACCGTAATCATGGATGCGTATCCTCCAGGCAGTTGTGGCGCCTCATCAAAGTGCCGCAAGGCTTGATAGCGGCGCGTAGGATGGGCATGATGATCTGAATGTCTTTGCAAGTGATAGAGAACAATATTTCCAACAATATGATTGCTATTCCATGAGTGCTCAGGAGCGCAACGCACATATTGACCATTCGCATCCTTCTGACGAAGAAGACCGTAGTGCTCAACATAGTTCACCACTTCGAGCATCGAGGCGGCATATACACCCTGCAGCACAAGAAAGATGAGGGCGGTCCAACCAAGCCAAGTAATTAGGATGCCATAAAAAAGAATGCTTAAAGACCAAGCCTGAAGGTTTTCATTATGCAAACTCCAAACGCCTTTACCTTGTCTTTGGAGGCGCTCACGCTCAAGACCCCAAGCAGAAACCAAGCTATAGAAAACGGTGCGCGGTAAAAATATCCAGAAGCCCTCACCCATTCTTGCGCTTGCTGGATCTTCAGGTGTGGCAACTCTTTTATGATGCCCACGATTATGCTCAACAAAAAAATGGCCATACATTGATGGTGCCAAAGCAATTTTTGCAAGCCAGCGATCCAAGATTTCTTGTTTATGTCCAAGCTCATGGGCTGTGGCTATGCCGATACCATTAATCGAGCCCACTGAGAACACTAAAGCGATGTAGGCATACCACTCTAGGGACTGCGTTGTTGCTAACCAAGCGCCGTATATCGTGCCAGCAATTTGAAACGGTACATAAGCCCACACCAATACTCGATAAAAAAAATCTTGATCAAGTTGTGCAACAGCTGATTCTGGCGGGTTACTGAAATCTTCACCGAATGTGAGATCAAGTAAAGGAATAATCAAATGAATAAAGATAGGGGCAAAAAGAAGATAGAGCCACTGACCAGTCCATGCGTAAGTAAGTAAGGATGCGGTAAATGCCGCTGGGATGGCTGGACTAAATAGCCAGAACCAGCGCTTGTCGTTCCAATTGTTATCACTAGACAAGGTGAATGAACTCATTTGCGCGCTCCATTTAAG
>Ga0364893_10526_pt1 | contig 14768 bp, 20 predicted proteins | sample ExccelJu500001D3_FD_206943 | JGI IMG/M metagenome (GOLD analysis project Ga0364893, IMG submission 206943) | Enriched cells from Trout Bog Lake Hypolimnion, Wisconsin, USA - BchlTB.July16.5000.01.D3 | ecosystem: Environmental > Aquatic > Freshwater > Lake > Hypolimnion/Profundal zone | place: USA...
AAGAAGTCATTCCCAAGATGCCGATGTGATTCAAGGCCTCATGAACTTCGTCTAATTTAAAGGGCTTAATGATTGCAGTGATGAGCTTCATGGAGATCCAAACGATATCGATTTGTAGTTCAATACATATGTGACATTTTTATTAAACAGCATTACTGCTTTGCACGCCCCACTACTTGCACTCATTAAGTGCAAGTAGTTGCTTAAAGTCAGCAGTAAAGGGCGTCGGCAGCCTTTTAGATATTGGGTTTATAAGGAATATCAAGCTAAATCCCCAAATGGTGCATAAGGTTTTCTCAATTGTGCAGCCAGTCAAATCATGCTAATTTTTGGAACTTATGATGTGACATGCGTATCAAAATTATAAAAAGTCTTGAGCACAGTGCCCAAGCCTCGAATAGAGATAATCCACCAGAAGATTCCTTTCCTGCCGGAGAGTATCTTGCGAACCTCACTCCCGAAGGGAAGATTGAGGTGATCAATGCCAAAAAGATTAAGGCGCTTTTTTCTTTTTCTCAGTTTAGAGAAAAGATTTCGTTGGGTGAATTTATTGTGATTGAAGCCTAAGGTTTTCTAATAAGCAAGCTAACCAGCTCATCAACTACCTCGGACCAATCAGAGTCTTGCGCAATGGCTTCCCTTAAAAAATTTCTCTGATCCGAAGTCCAGAATATTGCAGTCACGAGCTCTGAATGAGGGTTGAGCTGGTGCCGCTCAATAAATCGATCGATATGCATCTTCTCAGCAGAGAGTCCCAGCTGCTTAAACAGCTCAGCCAGGGTAGGATTATTCAGGCTCATCGTACTCTCTTCAGATTTATTTGGTCAATCCCAGACACTGGTTTTTCAGATCAAGCTGATGAATGGAATAGCAATAGGTTCTCTGACTATGCACTTGCGCAAGGCAGAAGTTCTTATCATCTCCAGCGTGAATCGAATAGCAATAGCTTGCCTGACGATGGCTCATTGCCAAGCAGTAATTCTTACGGTCAGCATCTTGAATTGAATAGCAATTGGTCGCCTGAGAAAATGCCAATGAATACTCCAATATCAAGAGCAAAGGGATGAGATATCTCACCTAATCTACCTCGTCGATATGGGGTTCATCAAAATGCTCTTTATGCGTCTTTAACTTGGCTTCTAGCTGCGTCCACTTGCCCTGCTGCTTCCGATATTCACAATCATTAGCATGATTCTCTAGTAAGCCAAAAATTACCGTGGTCGGTATCTTGCAATAGGCGCAGCGATACGCGTGCTGGTGCTCCTCTATCTTCTCTTGCGGGTAATCGATATAAAAGGGTTTCATAGAATAGGTCTTGTTTTTAGTGGGATGCTGGGGCGCTTAAGGATTTAGCTAATGTCAGGTCGTAACGCAAGATATGACTCTCAAACCAATAACCGATATACCGAATGAGACTGTAGAGATCGCTATTGTTAGATGCCATTTGACCAAGGGTTTGAGATACTGTTTCCAGCATTTTTTCATGGGCGTCTTCGTGGGCAGAAAAATCAACACTTGCTGAGACGGCTAAGCGCTCTTCAGTTTTAAAATGACTTACAAGTAGTCCATATAAAGCAATACGCTTTTCTTGCGGGATTGGAGAATGCTCAAAGCAGTACTCCTTAAAACCCTCCAGGAATACAAAAAGTTCATCATGCTCAACATCAATCTCAGGAATATTCACCTGGAGATTGTGGGGAAGCATGGAATATTGGCGCGGACTCACAAGGTTTCCTTTTTAATCACTGCTCTAGCCTCTCAATCTACTCTTCTGACTCATTTATTTCATAGAGAAATACCATTAGAAAGAGAAATAATTTTTGCGGCATTGCGGTAAAAAAACCACCCATCTGAGTTATCTAAAGGCGCATTTGTCCTGAGATGTGATATTTTTATTCACTTTTTACTTTTCTCCAGATTAAATCCATAGAAGCTATTTGCCATGATCAACACCAGCCGACCCAGACGCTCCGTACTCTTTATGCCAGGAGCCAATACCAGAGCCCTGGAAAAAGCCAAAAGCCTGCCGGCTGACTCGCTGATCCTAGACCTGGAAGATGCGGTTGCTCCAGATGCTAAAGCCCAGGCAAGAGAGAACATTCGTACAGCGTTGGCTACTGGCTTTGGTCATCGTGAGGCAGTCGTGCGCATTAACGGCTTAAATACCCAATGGGGTTTAGATGACTTAAAGGCTTTTGCTGACACCAAGGCTGATGCTATCTTATTGCCTAAAGTGGAATCAGCATCCCAGATACAGAAAGTGGCAAGCTTATTAAAGCAATTCAACCCAGCAAATACTATGAAGATCTGGGCGATGATTGAAACGCCGCTGGCTATCTTTCATCTTCCAGAAATCGCAAGTTCTCATCCCATGCTTGAAGCATTAGTCTTAGGCACTTCCGATCTAGTCAAAGATCTACACGCAAAGCACACGCCAAGCAGAGTAGAAACCCAGACCGCTCTCTCGCTCTCGGTATTGGCGGCTAGAGCGCATCAACTTTGTGTATTGGATGGCGTACACCTCGCTTTAGAGGATGAGGAGGGATTGAAGCAGTCTTGTGTTCAGGGTCGGGATATGGGTTTTGATGGAAAAACATTAATACACCCAAGTCAGATTGCCTTTGCCAATGAAATCTTCGGACCATCGTCAGAGGAAATCGAAGAAGCCAAGCAAAGGATTAATGCCTATGACGCTGCACTCAGTTCTGGTGCAGGTATCGTCCTACTCAATGGCAAGTTAGTTGAAGAATTACACATTCAAGATGCCAAGAGAATCCTTGCACTTGCAGATGCAATTGAAGCATTCCTAAAGACGAATTAAATCATTGAGTGCTTTCAGAATGCGGAGATATTTAGCACTGTAAAAAGGTAGAGATACTAAAAAGCCCAAGCCAATGATGTACAAGGAGAACATTTTCCTTTGCTCCTCTGAGTAATGCTTTCTGAGGTATTTGAATTCATATAAAACTCTTCGTACTAGGCGGTATAAAAATTCAAACACAACAAACAAAACAAAAATCACGCCCAACCAAGAATACGGGAGTTCAGAGATGAAAATTAAAACGCCATCCATACTTGAGCCTTGTGTTTAATTTCTTTTGATAGCTTAAGAGTACCATCTCCTCATCATAATAAGTCAATAATAGTTTCTATCGACCCCGATGATTGACCGTCCATTTTGCAAAAGAGTTCTAAAACCAGAAAGTCCAAATGCAAAATCGCCCGAAAGGCGACCTTGCATTTAGTGATACTCCTCTAGCTATTGATCATGCCAAGCTGAGATTCTCTTTATAAAGCGGGAAGTTTCGAACAGGCCTACCGATTGCAGCAGAAATAGCATTAGCTACTGCTGGACCGACCACGCAAATCGTTGGCTCACCCACCCCACCCCAGAAGTCATACGTAGGCACAAGGACTACTTCAACGCGAGGAGTTGAAGACAGCTTGAGCAGCGGATAAGAATCCAAATTCTGCTGCTTAATGCGGCCATTCTCTACTGTTATCTCTGGATTAAAGATTGCCCCTAGCGCCATCACTACAGATCCTTCGATTTGTTCGCGAGTCAAATACGGATTCACAACATGTCCAGAATTCAAAGCAAATACTAATCGTTCAACGGTAACGATATTGCCCTTCACTGAGACTTCAGCAACCGCAGCAGAATAGCTCGCATAGCCCATGAACTGAGCAATACCACGATGCACTCCTAGCGCAGTAGGTTTACCCCAATTACCTTTCTTGGCAGCCGCATTCAGCACTCCAAGATGCTTAGGATGGTTTTGCATTAAAGCTTGGCGGAACTGCAGTGGATCCTTATTGGCCGCTTTAGCACACTCATCCATAAAGCATTCCATAAAGATGCCGTTCTGATTCGTGTTCACGCCACGCCATGGTCCCACTGGTACATGTGTATTTTTCATCACATACTCAGTTAATAGGCTTGGGAACTGATAACCCAATTGCGCATCAGGACCCTTCTCATATAAGCCTTGCAGTTGGCGCTCATCCTTACCATTTTTAATCGCCATCGGTGCAAGCGTGGCATTAATGGATTGGCCAGCAACCTTGATATGCATACCAGTCAAATTACCAGCTGCATCTAAGCCGGCAGTCATCTTAGCCATAGCAATCGGATGATAGTAGTCGTGCGTCAAATCTTCTTCACGACTCCAGATCACCTTCACTGGCACACCAGGATATTTTTGCGCGACTTTGGCTGCATAACTCACAAAATCCTGTGTTCCTCCACGGCGACCTAGACCCGTACCAGCATCTAATTTATATACCTCGCACTTATCTAATGGGATACCAGTTGCTTCTGATAAGGCAGCATGTGAGCCTTCACCATTTTGTGTTGGCACCCAAGCCTCTACACGATCGCCAGTAATTTTGACGGTGGCATTCATAGGCTCCATATTGAAGTGAGCGCGATATGGTGTGAAATAAACAGACTCCACTTTTTTATTTGAGGCTGCAATAGCGCCTAGAGCATCACCTTCTTTGCGCTGCCAGAAATCACCTTGCTCATTTAATCCATCGCTCAACATTTTATTAATGTCAGATTGTGAAACATTCGCAGCTTGACCTTCATCCCACACAATTGGTAATGCATTCAATGCAGTATTTGCGCGCCACCAAGTGTCAGCTACTACCGCGACTGTACTGTCATTAATTTTGACGACACCTTTGACACCCCGTAAGTTCTTCACTTTAGCTTCGTCATAGCTGACTAGCCTACCCCCAAATACTGGGCATGATTTAACAGAGGCGCAGAGCATTCCTGGAAGCTGTAAATCCAGTCCAAAGATTTTTGTGCCATTTACCTTATTCGCGGTATCAATCCGCGCATATGGCTGACCAGCAACCTTCCAAGTTCTTGGATCTTTTAAGGTGATTGACTTTGGATCGGGAGGTGTCAAAGTTGAGGCACGCTCAGCCACCTGTCCGTAAGTCAATTTGCGGCCTGTCGGTATATGTGTGATAACACCCTTGTCGACCTTTAATTCACTAACAGAGACATTCCAAGTATCTGCCGCAGCTTGAACCAGCATGATGCGCGCAGCAGCGGCACCACGACGAACATAGTCCTCGGAGATACGTATGCCTCGGCTACCACCAGTACCATGCTCGCCCCAAGCACGCTTACGCGCCAAACTTTGACCTGGTGTTGGAGACTCTGTTGTGACTTTCTTCCAATTACATTCCAACTCTTCCGAAACCATTTGCGCCAAACCCGTGCGGGTTCCCTGACCCATTTCTGAGCGAGCAATTCTGATTGCCACGGTATCGTCAGGCTTAATAGAGACCCAAGCATTCACTTCAGGCTCACCCGCCTTCATTGGAGTGTTTTGGTCGTACTTGCTATTAGATTGCGCTAGCGCAAGATCAGGCAAAGCACCAAGCCCAAGGATCAAGCCACCACCAGCAAGAGATCCCTTAATGATGAAGTCACGACGAGAAGCGCTTGCCAACATATTAGTATTTTCTGTATTTGTAGTCATGTTGCGCCCCTTATCCACGTGTCTTAGTTGAGGCATCGTATTGCGCAAGAACATCCTCTAACTTCTTCTGTCCAGACGCTACATGAATACCATCGCGTACTTTTTGATAAGTGCCACAACGACAAACGTTGGTCATAGCATTATCAATATCTGCATCCGTTGGCTTGGGAATCTTTTTGAGTAAAGCTGCTGCTGCCATCACTTGACCAGATTGGCAGTAGCCACACTGAGGCACATCCAAGGCGATCCACGCCTTTTGTACTGGGTGGGAATTATCTTTAGACAGTGCTTCGACCGTAGTGATCTTCATGCCGCCTACCGCTGAGACTGGAATCGAGCAAGAGCGGACAGGTTCGCCATTCATATAGACGGTGCAGGCACCACACTGAGCAACCCCACAGCCATACTTAGTACCAGTGAGCCCAACGACTTCTCGAATCGCCCATAACAAAGGCATATTGGGTTCCACATCGATATTATGGATTTGCCCATTAATGGTTAATTGCATTACTGTCTCCTTGAATGCTTTTCATTACTAAATGCTTATATTTATTTCAAATGACTATAAATCATTCTGTGAATAAATTCAGAGCCAAATCGGCAACCTAGTAGAAACCCTGAATACGATAAAGCCACCTGCTGAATTGTCTAACGTTTATGGGTCGGTTCAGCAGGTGGCTTTATCTAGATGAACAGCACAGCGTTAGGCGCTTATGAGATCCCGCTTTCTTTGTAAACCATCGCAGCGTTAATTGCGGCAATATTGACAGCGCCCATTTGTTGCATGGTGGACCTAAATTCGGTTTGCAAGATCTCCATCACCCGCTCAACCCCTGGTTGGCCAAATGCGCCCAATCCCCAAAGGTAGGGTCGACCCACACAAACTGCGCTTGCTCCTAATGCCATCGCCTTAAAGACATCACTGCCTCTGCGTATGCCACTGTCAAAGAGGATGGGTACCTTGCCTTTTGCGACCCTGGCAACTTCAGGCAAACATTCAATTGCACCGCGTCCGCCATCCTCACTGCGGCCCCCATGATTAGATACATGGATACCATCGACTCCGTATTTCAGACAAAGCTTCGCATCTTCCTCGGTCAAAATTCCCTTAATGATGATTTTCATCTTGGTTGTATCGCGCACCTGCTTAATAAAATCCCAAGTCATATTGGATGAGGCCATCTTGACGCCCGTCATATCAATGCCATCGTAATTAGGGCGCTCGTGGGCACTTCCAAAACCATGCACATGGCAACCAGCACAATTGCGTGGATCGAGTTTTTTAGACGAGCAAATGTTTCTTGATTTCTGCCACCATTGCGATCAACTGTAATTTCTAAAACAGGAGCGCCCGCTTTCTCTACGCGCCGAATCACCTGCTTAGCGACTTCGGGACTGGAGGTTGCATATAACTGAAACCACACCTCCCCTTGCCGAGCGGCAATGACCTCTTCAATCGTTGAGGCCCCGGCATTCGAAAGAATATTCAAGAACCCACCCGTTCGCGCAGCTCTTGCAACGGCGACCTCACCCTCAGGGTCATAAGCTTTGTTACCACCTGTTGGCGCAATGATGATTGGAGATTTCCACCGACTACCAAACAAGGTGATGGAGGTGTCTATTTGACTGACGTCACGAAGACGGCGGGGGCGCAATTGATATTTCAAGAAAGAACTGCGGTTAGCTCGCAATGTCACTTCATCATCGATTCCTGAAGCCATGTAAGCAAAATGTGCTGGTGGAACTTTAGTAAAGGCTACCGGCTCAAAATCAAACACATTGATAGCATCTTTAGGACTGGAGATCAGATCTAGAGGTGTATTGGGTGCCCAAATCATGGGGTCAGGACGTTTCGTAAAATTTCTAATAAGTTCTTTTGACTCGTCTGCAAAAGCATTTTGGTTTCCCGCCAACGCAAACAAAGGGCTTGCTGCAAGCCAAGTTAGAAACTGACGACGTTGATCGTCTTGATCACCGTCATGATGATTGCTATTACTCATGTCTCCTCCATTTTTTATATTTTTATAAACCACATCAATTCATCAAGCTCAATTTACCTCAATTTAAAGCATCCAGGGCGAGCGAGTCTCTCATGACCAATGGAAGTAGTCTTTAGAGTGATAAAGCGAGGACACCCTAAACGCCTCCCTAAAACCCCCATTTATTTGCTATTCTGAGGGTTCAACCAAGGATGAATATGACTGACGAAAATCAAACCCAAAACGACGAAGATTTCGACTACGGGTGTGAGTGCGCAATGACCCTCTTGAATGAGCCAACAGAAGATTGCTTAAATGATCTGATTGATGAGCTTGATGAGGGCGGTATGATTGCGACTGAAGTGGTCTACGGTCTTTTAGCAACGATCTTAATGAGCATGAACGCAGAAGAAGGTGACGAAGAAGAGCATTAAGCTTCTAGTTTATTTATCGAACTGTAGGGCAAACTGATCCATGGCCTTAGCCATCGCCAGGTCCAGATCTGTAAGCCCCTGTGTTGAGTGAGTAGTTAGGCGCACTTTCACCTTGTTCCAAGAGTTTGACCAGTCGGGATGATGATCAATCTCTTCCGCATATCGAGCTACCAGCGTCATGAACTCAAAAGCATTTTTAAAATCTCTAAATATAAATTCCTGAGATAAATTTTTTGCGTCGGCACTGATCTTCCAAGCAGGAAGGGCTGCTTGAAAATCCATATCTTCTGGCAGTAGCTTAGGCACGCTCAGCATCCACGCTTTTAGAAAGTTTTTGCAGATCATCTGGGTAGAGCCAGCGCCACTCACCTTCTGCTAAATCGGAAGGCATAACATATTGACCGATCTCGGTGCGATGTAATTTTTCAACATGATTACCCACTGCAGCCATCATGCGCTTCACCTGGTGATAGCGGCCCTCAACAATCGTCATCGCTAAGGTGTTTTCATTGAATAGTTTGCACGCAGTTGCAAGACACGGCCTAGGATCATCATCCAATACCACTCCTTTTAAAAGATGATCAATTTGCTTTTGAGTGATAGGTTCGGGAGTAGTAATTTCGTAAACCTTGCCAATGTTTTTTTTGGGTGTTGTCATTTTATGAATAAACTGCCCATCATCCGAAATTAACAATAGGCCAGTGGTGTCGTAATCCAAACGACCGACACACTGCAGGCCACGTTCTACAAATGGGCGTGGCAATAAACTATAAACACTGGGGTGGTGCGAAGTCTTATGGGAGCACTCGTAATTAGCTGGCTTATTAAAAGCGATATACGCCTTTTCATGAAACTCCCAATCCCTTCCCTCAACATTCAACACCAAACCCTCAGTGGAGATACGCTCCTCGGGATCCTCGCATAGGACACCTTTAATGTTGACTAAATCGGCCAATACCAGATCAGCACAATAACGCCGAGTGCCAAAGCCTTGACTAAAGAGAATTTTTTCTAAGGAAATTGGTTTTGTCATATGTCTTGGTGAGCATACTACAGCGTTTTGAATGATTTAAACTACTGCCATGCTTTCGACTCCAACAGCACGCACTCCACTTCATACCCGTGAAATTACCTTCTCAGGATATGCTCGAGAAGATGGGCTATGGGACATTGAGGCGCACCTCAAGGATGTGAAATCACATTCCTTCACCACAGGAAATAGAACCTGGGCTCCAGGAGAGGCGCTGCACGATATGTGGGTACGCTTAACCTTGAATACCGAGTTAGAGATTAAAGCGATTGAGGTAGCAATGGATAGCCACCCTCACCCAGAATGTCCAGAAGTCATACCGCCAATGGATGCTCTGATAGGGGCTCGGCTAGGTAAAGGCTGGCGCAAAGTCATTGATACTCATCTTGGTGGTATCAAGGGATGCACCCACTTACGTGAAGTATTGGCCAGCATTGGAACGGCGGCATATCAATCTATTCCGGGGGCACTTTTTGACCCAGACGAAAACAAACCACCACGCTATTTAGGGCAATGTAAATCTTGGGACTTTGATGGCCCAGTAGTGATGCGCCAATATCCCAAGTTTTACAAATGGAAGCCTGATCTTACTTAAACTCGCCTCGATGAACGCTGAAGGGGGCGCTCGCCTGCTGCACCGGCATCACCTCTAATACGTTGATGTTCATATGACTTGGCAAAGTTGCTGACCAAAAAATAGTCTCAGCAATATCATCTGCACTTAAAGCTTGCACGCCGCTATAGACGCTTTCTGCTTTACCATCATCACCCTTAAAGCGTACATTCGAAAACTCTGTTCCTGCGCACATCCCCGGCTCGACACAAGTGACGCGTACTGGTGTACCCAATAAATCCGCCCGCAAGTTCAAACTAAATTGTTTTACAAAAGCCTTAGTGCCGCCATATACATTACCACCTGGGTAGGGGTAATTGGCCGCAACAGAACCTAAGTTAATAACGTGGCCACGTTTACGCTCAACCATACCGGGCAAAATGGCGCGTGTCATATGGACAAGCCCCTTGATATTGGTATCAATCATGCGATCCCAATCGGAAAGTACAGCTTGATGTGCTGGCTCAAGACCCAATGCAAGACCAGCGTTATTCACTAAGACGCTGACCTTAGCAAATTCAGCAGGCAAGGCAGCAGCCAAATGGTCAATCTTAGCGCTGTCGCAAACATCAACCGCTAGCGTGAGTAATTTTTTTTGTTGGTCAGCAGGCAGCGATGCCTTTAAAGCCTCGAGGCGTTCAGTTCTGCGTCCTAAAGCAATGACTTTATGACCCTGAGCCAGAAAGCGCCGTGCAGTTGCTTCACCAAAGCCAGCCGTAGCACCAGTTACTAAAACAGTGTGTTCCATCATGATTCCTTCAAGTAAATTTTATTTTTTAAGTCGATTGTTATTCTGAATGCCAAATCTTAATCGACATTGACCAAGCGCTCGCCTTCTAGCTTGGCGGCATCCGATTTCACAAGAGCCTGCGGCAACCACTTCACAAACTCGTCCATTTCCATGTTGAGCTGTTTGGCAGCAGAAACAAGTGCAGGTGTGGTGGAAATCCATTGGATAACCCTATCCATCCCCATGCTACGCCATTCAAGTAACTTGTACTTCAGTAGCACTTTGGCCCCATGGCGAGAATTTCGATCGCTATCTGAAGCTAGGTAATCCAATCTTGAACGCGCTACGCCTAGGGCTTTAGCAAGATCGGCAAAAGGACGGCCATGGCCAGGGATGACCAAGTCAATCTTTAGCCCCTCAATCAAATCTAAAGTCTGCGCCACTTCTTCAAAACCACTCTCACCCCACAATTCAGGAAAGATCACCCCAAAACCTTCTTCCCATAAAGCATCTGCCGAGATCAAGATACGATGCTCAGCCTGATAGAGCATGACAGAGTGTGGATCATGCCCTGGTGCGGCCAAGATCTGCCAAACATATCGCCCTAAAGAAATTTCCTGCCCAGGGATTAAGAGATGCTTATGTGAAAAACGTGGGCAGTCTTGCCCTAGATTGCGGTAGCTTAATAAATCCTCGTTCCAAATCTGCACCGCGGCATCTTCTGCGCTCGGAATATAAATCTCAGGATGATAAATTTTTGATAATGCAGCATTACCGCCGCAATGATCTGAATGCAGATGAGTATTGATGATCTTGTTTAGTGTTGGCAGGCCATGCTTAAGTAAAGCATTTTTCACCAAATCCAAGGTGAGATTTTCATGGGCACAATAACCAGTGTCGACCAATGAGACATCGCCCTCACCACCATTGCCATACAAAAAAATATTGTTTGCGGACAGCCAACCTCTCTCGAAGATCTCCATTCCAGGCGGCAAAGTAAAAAGATTCATGCTGATGGTATTGATTGAATGATGTATTAATTCTGCGACGTTTTTTCTAATTTGCGCACATCAAATTGCTGTTGCTGTAGACGTGTAAGTAACTCGTCATACACCTTGGGATCCATTTGCGGTGTTCTGGACAGCACCCATAAATAGTCGCGCTTAGGATCGCTAACCGCAGCGACCTGATACTGAGCATCCAGGTCAATCACCCAGTAATCACCCCAAACCAGCGGCAAAAATGAAAGCCACTCTGGTGCAAAACGTACTTCTAACCTGGGAGAGTCTTTGGCTCCGATCTGTTTTGCAGCACCCTCAGCTAAGGAAGTATCACCATTCGCAGTCTTACAACTATTAAGCACTTCCAAATTGCCATCCGCCTTGATTGTATAGACTGCCTTGGTATTGCCGATGCACTTTTTCTGAAACCAATTCGGAAATTTGGCAATCTCATACCAAGTCCCTAGGTAACGAGGCACATCCAGCGATGCAATAGTCTTTACTGGTACTGGAGTTACTACAGTTTGACTATAAACATTCGCCTGGATCAGCAAGGAGCTAAGTACTAACAGGGAAATCGCTAATGTTGAGTATGGGATTTTCATCTGACCTTATTTGAAACTGAGTTTGCTTCTAATCATAGGGATCCTACAGCACAAGAGCAAAACTACTACCACCGCATATATCGACACAGTATCTAGGTCGTTCTTACCAGCCTTATGCCACCAGTAATGCAGTATCACACTGCATGCTATGACATAAATCAAGCGATGTAATTGGGCCCAGCGCCTCCCCAACTTTCTTTGCATCCAATGATTGGAGGTCATGGCAAGGGGGGTCATCATGAGCAAGCTCAGAAAGCCCATGGTGATGTATGGCCTCTTGATCACATCTTTAACCATCGCTGTTAAATCAAAGTTTTGATCCAAGTAAATCCAAATGAGAAAATGGATTGCTGCGTAAAAGAAACTGAACAGTCCCAGCATTCTGCGGATTTTGATCCAGAACACTAAGCCTGTTAGCAAACGCAATGGCGTCATTGCCAAAGTAAGGCACAGCATGACTAAAGCCCATGTACCGGTAGACCTAGTAATGAACTCAATCGGATTGGCGCCAAGACCATCGGTAAACCCCAACCAAACTAAACGATCTAGCGGCAATAGTGCGAGGAGAAAAATCACCACCTTCATCAAATAGCGCTTAATAGAATTTCTTGAGATCCATGCCCGAGTACATGCTGGCGACTTGATCGCCATACCCATTAAACATTTCTGTTTTGATCTTTGGTGCAAATACACCCTTGTTTTCTGCGATGCGACGCTCGGTCGCCTGACTCCAGCGAGGATGATCAACCAATGGATTTACATTGGAATAAAAACCATACTCACGAGCATCAAACTGACTCCAGCTAGTCTTTGGGATTTCTTCGGTAAGACGAATTTTTACAATAGATTTCGCGCTCTTAAAGCCATACTTCCACGGTACCACGAGACGCACTGGTGCGCCATTCTGTTTTGGTAATACCTCGCCATACAAACCAAAGGTCAGAAGAGTTAATGGGTTCATAGCCTCATCTAAGCGTAAGCCTTCCTTGTATGGCCAATCCAGAATATTACTTTTGACACCCGGCATTTGCTTGCGGTCTGCTAAGGATATGAACTCGACATACTTGGCAGAGCCCAGTGGTTCGACCTTACTTAATAGCTTTGATAAAGAATAGCCATCCCAAGGAATGACCATCGACCAGCCTTCTACGCAACGCATTCTGTAAATACGCTCTTCCATGGGTGCTAGCTTTAACAAGGCATCGATGTCCAAAGTCACTGGTTTTTTTACCAAGCCTTCAATGGAAACCGTCCATGGCCTAGTCTGCAAAGTGCCGGCATTCGCAAAAGGATCTGTTTTATCCGTCCCGAACTCATAAAAGTTGTTATAGGTAGTCACGTTCTTATAGCCGCTCAACTCATCCTTGGCCACATATGTAGGATTTAAAGTGGCAGCAAGCTTTTCTGGGTTTGATGCCAATGCCTCACGCGAGAACCAAGGTGCCAATGCCAGACCAAAGCTGCCGGCTGCAGCCGCTTTAATAAGTTCACGACGACCCTCGAAGACGTTTTTGGGGGTGATATCAGTTGGCAGAATTGTGTTGTCTATAAAGCGCATGGGGATACCTTTAGCCTTTTTCAAAGAAATCCAAAACAAGACTCATTCTCCTACTCTTATGGATTTATTGCACAAGCCTAATTGACAGGCCTTTGTGGCAATAAAAAAGGCAAACCTTACGGCTTGCCTTTTTAGATAAAGCGCAGTCAACCTAATTAAGCGTGTGCAGCTTTCAATACTGTGTTGAATGTAGCGCTTGGACGCATTACTGCTTCGCACTTTGCCGTATCAGCCATAAAGTAACCGCCAATATCAGCTGGTTTACCTTGAACTGACTTCATCTCATCGGTAATCTTTTGCTCATTCTCAAGCAAGGATTTAGCGAGAGGAGTGAAGTAGGCTTGCAATTCTTTATCATCTGTTTGAGCTGCTAAAGCCTCAGCCCAATACATCGCCAAATAGAACTGGCTACCACGGTTATCCAACTCACCAGTGCGTGGAGATGGTGACTTATTGTTATCCAATAATTTACCAGTAGCTTCATCCAAAGTGCGCGCCAAAATTTTCACTTTAGCGTTGCCGGTCTTATCGCCGATATCCTCAAGCGATACCGCCAAAGCCATGAACTCACCAAGTGAATCCCAGCGCAAATGATTCTCTTCAATCAACTGTTGAACGTGCTTAGGAGCAGAGCCGCCAGCACCAGTCTCAAAGAGTCCGCCGCCAGCCATCAAGGGAACAATCGACAACATCTTCGCGCTAGTGCCTAATTCCATAATCGGGAACAAGTCAGTGAGGTAATCACGCAAGATGTTGCCGGTTACAGAGATAGTATCTTTGCCGCGGATGACTCGCTCTAAGGTGTAGCGCATTGCACGGGTCTGGGACATGATCTGAATATCAACACCTTTCAGGTCGTAATCTTTTAGATAGGTATTGACCTTCTTAATCAACTCAGCCTCGTGTGGACGGTACTCATCCAACCAGAACACTGCAGGAGTATTAGAGAGGCGTGCACGATTGACGGCTAATTTAACCCAATCGCGAATCGGCGCATCTTTTGCCTGGCACATACGCCAGATATCGCCCTCTTCAACATTCTGCTCGAGCAACACAGTGCCATCGTCAGCAACAATGCGTGCGACGCCAGCTTCTGGAATTTCAAAAGTTTTGTCATGTGAACCATACTCTTCTGCTTGTTGCGCCATCAAGCCCACATTTGGCACAGTACCCATAGTGGTTGGATCAAAATTACCGTGGGTTTTACAGAAATTAATGATCTCTTGATAAATACGCGCAAAGGTACTTTCTGGGATCACGGCTTTAGTGTCATGCAGACGACCATCAGCGCCCCACATCTTGCCGCCCACTCGAATC
>Ga0364893_10527_pt1 | contig 14753 bp, 9 predicted proteins | sample ExccelJu500001D3_FD_206943 | JGI IMG/M metagenome (GOLD analysis project Ga0364893, IMG submission 206943) | Enriched cells from Trout Bog Lake Hypolimnion, Wisconsin, USA - BchlTB.July16.5000.01.D3 | ecosystem: Environmental > Aquatic > Freshwater > Lake > Hypolimnion/Profundal zone | place: USA...
AAACAATATTGTCGACCCAGAAAATCGTTACGCCCAGATTTTTAAAATTCAGGTTGAATTGCCCGCTGATATTTCTGCCAAAGATCGCGAAGGTATCTTGCGCTCTATCGAACGTTGCACGGTCAAAAAAGTGGTGCAAGAAGGTCCTGAGTTTGTCATTGAAGAGGTAGAAAACCTGGATGCCGATGCGCAGGCTTTACTGACCTTAAGCCCGGGTGCTGATGCAGCAACATACATCCTTGGTAAAGATCTACCGCTGGAACAAACCATCGCCAATATGTCTGGCCTGTTAGCAGGTTTAGGCATCAAAATTGAAATTGCATCGTGGCGTAATATTATTCCGAATGTGTGGTCGTTACATATCCGCGACGCCCATTCACCGATGTGTTTCACCAATGGCAAAGGCGCTACCAAAGAAAGTGCGCTGGCATCTGCGTTGGGTGAGTACATTGAACGTCTGAGTTGCAACCATTTTTATGCAGGCTCGTTCTGGGGCGAAGACATCGCCAATGCCGATTTCGTGCATTATCCGAACGAACGCTGGTTTAAGCCGGGTAAAAAAGATGCGTTGCCCAAAGAGATTCTGGATGACTACTGCCTCGATATCTACAACCCTGATGGCGAACTACGTGGATCGCATCTGATCGATACCAACTCGGGCAATAAAGAGCGCGGTATTTGCTCTCTGCCCTATGTGCGTCAATCGGATGGTGCGGTGGTGTACTTCCCGTCCAATCTGATCGAAAACCTGTTTGCCAGCAACGGCATGAGTGCGGGTAATACACTCGCTGAAGCGCAAGTCCAATGCCTTTCAGAAATTTTTGAACGCGCAGTGAAACGTGAAATTCTGGAAGGTGAAATTGCCTTACCTGATGTACCACAAGAAGTGTTGGCGAAATTTCCAGGTATTCTGGCAGGCATACAGGGCTTGGAAGAACAAGGCTTTCCAGTGCTGGTCAAAGATGCGTCACTCGGCGGTCAATACCCGGTCATGTGCGTGACCTTGATGAATCCGCGGACTGGCGGCGTGTTCGCTTCATTCGGTGCTCATCCAAGCTTAGAAGTCGCGCTGGAGCGCAGCCTGACGGAATTGCTACAAGGTCGCAGTTTTGAAGGCTTGAACGATTTGCCGCAACCGACCTTTGTCAGCAATGCGGTGACTGAGCCAAACAACTTTGTCGAACACTTTATCGATTCCAGCGGCGTGGTGTCATGGCGCTTCTTCAGCGCCAACGCAGATTATGAATTCGTGGAATGGGATTTCTCCGGCGAAGGTGAAAATTCTAATAGCGAAGAAGCCGCAACCTTATTCGGCATCCTCAAAGAAATGGGCAAGGAAGTATACACCGCTGTCTATGACCAGTTAGGTGCCACAGCTTGCCGCATCCTGGTTCCTGGCTATTCGGAAGTGTATCCGGTCGAAGACTTAGTCTGGGATAACACCAACAAAGCCTTATTGTTCCGCAGCGATATTTTGAATCTGCATCAGTTGGACGAAGAAGGCCTTGGCGACCTGTTGGATCGTTTAGAAAATAACGAGCTGGATGATTACAGCGACATCGCCACCTTGATCGGCATCGAATTTGATGAAAACACCGTCTGGGGTCAACTCACGGTACTGGAATTGAAACTGCTGATCAATTTAGCGCTGGAAGAGTTTGAAGAAGCGCATGAACTCGTCGGTGCCTTCTTACATTACAACGACAACACCGTCGAACGTGGCTTGTTTTATCAAGCCTTGAATGTGGTGCTCGAAGTCATGCTGGATGATGACCTGGAGTTGGCCGATTACGAAGCCAATTTCCGTCGCATGTTCGGCAATGAACGCATGGACGCAGTTTTAGGCTCCGTGAACGGCAGTGTACGCTTCTACGGTTTAACCCCAACCAGCATGAAACTAGAGGGATTAGATCGTCACGCCCGCCTCATCGATAGCTACAAAAAGCTGCATGCAGCGCGTGCTAAAGCAGCAGCAACATCGAAGTAACATCATTGCTTTCAGTCTGCATCAGTGACAATAAATTTCAACCCCGGCTTAAGCGAATGTTTAAGCCAGGGTTGTTTTATCAAGTGTTAACTTGCTTATTGTATTGGATCAAACTAGATCAAACGGTACTTAAAGTTTTAACCCCCTCGTATTCAACCCTCATTCGACTGATATTTTTTCTATCCATGCTTCAATCGCATGAAGCAAATTGATAGCTATATTAGTCCCTCAAACAGCACTATCGCCACTTTATCACCAGCCGTCACTTGCTCCTGATCGTGTTCTAACACAATCATACAATTGGCCTCTGACATCGAGCGTAGTATGCCGGAGCCTTGCGATCCTGTAATGCTGACTTCGAGTTCACCTTCTGAATTAATTTCTGCGATGCCGCGTTGATACTCAGTTCGACCAGCGCGCTTTTTGATCGCATGTTTGGCGCTCGCCTTCAACATCAGCGGTGGTGCATGTTCGGCTCCCTGCATCTGTAGCAGGGCTTGTCTGACGAAGAAATAAAAACTCACCATCACTGCAACCGGATTGCCCGGCAATCCAAATAAATAGGCGCTCTTACCATTGGAATTGATTTTTCCGAACGCCATGGGTCTTCCGGGGCGCATGGCGATAGACCAGAATGCTACCTCACCTAATTGCGCCATGGTTTGTCGGATATAGTCGGCATCTCCGAGAGAGACACCGCCGGTAGTAATAACAACGTCTGCATGTTCACATGCTTGTCTGAAACTCGCTTCCAGCGTCACGGTGTCATCCTTAACGACACCCATATCGATCAGTTCACAACCCAATCGCGTGAGCATTGCATGCAGCGTATAACGATTGCTATCGTAAATGCAGCCTTCATCCAAAGGCTGATCGACCGAACGTAGTTCATCACCGGTGGAGAAAAATGCCACGCGCAGCCGACGCTGCACCGGAACGGTCGCAATACCTAAAGAAGCCAATAAACCCAGGTCTGCCGGGCGAAGTACTTTGCCACGGCGTAAAGCGATTTTACCCAGCTCCAGATCCTCTCCGGCCATTCGTCGATTGCTGCCCGGCTGGATGCAACCTGGCGCAACGTGAATACTGTCTTCACTGGCGTTACTGATGAACTCCAGAGGCACGACGGTATCGCAACCATCGGGCATGACTGCGCCAGTCATAATACGAACGCATTCTCCCGCCGCTACTACCCCTTGAAAAGCCCGACCAGCAAACGCTTTACCGATAATCCTGTAATTTGTTTCTTCTACAGTGGATAATGTATCCCCAGCAAAAGCATAGCCATCCATGGCCGAGTTGTCATGGGCTGGCACATTCATTCCGGAGACAATATCTTCTGCCAGCACGCGCCCAAGGGCTTGTTGGACGGGCACATGTTCAATAGTGCACATGGGCTGAATTGATTGGCTCATCAATTCCCGGGCTTTGCTCACAGATAAATTCTGCGGGTCATCATATCCCATCGTACTGATCGTCTCGTTCAACGATATGGTGGGTGTAACTTGTTGGTTCATGTCAGGACTCAAGTTGCTTTAATTCTTGTAAGGTATTGATATTCACGAAGCCGGAATGATCTTCAAAAAGTACTTCAGCAACAGCTAATTGCTGAAACCAGGCATCAACTTTACGCCCACCACTATTGAGAAAATCATTCAGACCAGGAAGCACCGATAATTTCATGAGGGCAAAAACCGGATGCCGTTGACGATAGCTTACGCCGTTTTCTGATTCTAAGGTAACAGCGACGGCAAGATCCGCGTCGTTCACCATTAAGCCTTCAGACAATCGAGCAACCAGGTTCAAAGGCAACATTGGCGAATCACACGGCACCGATAACAGATACGGCGTCTGACAATGGTGTAATCCGGTTTGCAGTCCCGCTAATGGACCGGCAAAACCCGCCATCTGATCGGAGAAGACGGGATATGAAAAAGCCCGATACTGATCGATATTCTGATTGGCATTGATAATAACAGCACCGACTTGCGGTGCTAACCGCACGAGGACATGACGCGCTAAGGGCATATTACGAAACACCTGTAAGCCCTTATCAACGCGCCCCATTCTGGTACCTAAACCACCGGCAAGCAATAAGCCTGTTATCTGGTGTTGATCAATCATACGCATTTCTGTTCTCCTTTAGCATATAAGTTTGCCTCAAGAACTCTGGTTATGCATGGATTGATTTTATGGGAGGGTTACAGTTTGTGAACCGCCCTCAATCATTGCCAAGTACTACATTAGATGAAGCTACTGATGTGGTTGCTCCAAATGGTCACCTGGAATGTGCAATGATTTTCGGACGGATACACTCAGAGCTATTCTATGTCCGAGGGAATACTTGAATCAATGCAAATAAACGCCTTAAACAGTTTGCTGAACATCGATTGCTATGTCTTTATATATTTTCCACTGCTTTTCTCCATTTTGAAGAATCGGCGTTTCATAACTAATTTCGCCCTTCTTAAAAAGTTCATGCATCTGCTCAAATGACTCTGGACCTTTTGGGTTCCGTTCGACGTCAAGGTAATGGTATTCAGTAGTTTTGAATTGCTTTACTTTTTCCTGAGCACCTTCGATAAACGTCTTACCTTGCACTTTCGCAATGCTACTGACATCGCGGCTCAAAGAGATAATTTTGCTACCAGCACTTGATAATAATTCATTGAGGCGCTCTCCATCGTCGCTGGTAACAGTTTTTACTATGCCAGTATCTTGTGAATCAATTGAGTCAAAGTCCAGATAGGGCGCAGAATTAAACCCAATAAATTTTGAATAGAATACATCTGGAATGCTCGTGCGCTGAACGTTATAATTTTTTGCTGCGGCATTGTAACGAGCTCGCTGTGCTTCAAGTTGGTTTTCAATAGATTGTATGCTTTCCATGAGACGATTATATTGTTCATTCGACTTCAAATCTGGAAAACGTTGCGCCATATTTGCCACTGTTGACAAGACAACCCCTGATTGCTGGTGTAGGTTAGAAATATTTGCAAGTGAGTGATCATCTGAAACTTTTAGCATGACCAATTTTTCGCTTTCCTGATATCCCTTAACCGCTTCAATCAATTGATTAATCAGTGAAATTTGTTTCCGTGCGGTTACTCCAATATTTGATTTCGCTTCCTTTACACTTTCTGATAGCGAGCGAAGTTTGTTATAGCCAAAAAATGCGACTATCGCGACAACAATTGCCAGAAAAAAAGCGAACTGAATGATTCCATAAATAAAACCGAAAAAACCCGACATACTAAACCTCGTTTATATAGTTGAAAACTGAGCTCGCACAATCATCTAATTAAAGCTGGGGCAAGAGCAGATTTGTGGAGTAATAATTTACTAAATTGCTATCAATGGAATTGTTGGTCTACGTTAGCCACATTTCCCCTGTCCGGTTTAATGAATTGGATTCAACAATGCAGGCTGACCAAATTCGACGAGGTGTGCTTTTGACTTTTCTAAATAGGTTTTCCAAAACGTCGCCAGGGCTTGCATGGTTTTAGGATCGCGATAACTATTCGAGCGCTTAACATCGTCCGGAAGAATACCTGCACCTATCACATATAAACGCGCGCCGCCGAAGTCACCAAGCAATTGATTATCATCCACCAGTTTCATTTCTTTCACTGGATCAATTTTTCTAACTGATAAACCATGATCAGCATAAAAACTTGAGATGGATGAATTTTCAAGCATATCTGAAACGATTAGCACAATTTTATTTTGTGCTTTCGAATTCTGAACCAGGGTTGAAATGGATTTGATACTTGCAAGCACGTCCGACTTAGCGATTTCACTCGTCGTCCCGTCGTAGGCAGAACGCAAAGCACTTCCTACTAGTTGAGCAGCCTGTTGTGGTTGACGAGTTATGCACTGATCAAACTTAGCGAGAGCTAGCTTAGGGATATCATTGCGCTTCGCCTGATCTACAGGCGCATCCAATTTGCCAGATGCCAATACCTCGGTATAGTGTCCTTGCGTATAAGCCGAGAACGTCAAAATGGCGAACCCCATGTTAGGCTGCAAAAATGGCTTGATGTTATCGGCGACAAGCTGTTTTAAACGCGTGTCTAAAACGGTTGTCTGATCGATGGCGACAAATAATTCTGTATCAATGGGCACACCACCCGACTGAATGGATTTGTCGTAGCAAGTATGGATTGCATCAACCTGACTCGCCAGCACCATGCTGGAAAGAAAAAATGAAGCGATAAATACGCCTAACTTCATAGCAAGTCCTCCAACTCGGCATCCGCTTCACGCGCCTTACGATCTTTCTCTTCCTTCTGTTGCTTTAAAGCCACTTTAACCAGGTCACTCAACTCGGTTGGCAAAGCCAAAATCAGGTTTTTCTTTGCTACTTTGTCTTCGCCCAATTGATCAAGCTGATCAAGAATTTGATCGACTTCCTGATTATTCTGACTTGCTATCGGTGCCAATGGAGTCATTGCCGCCTGTTGCGCCGTCGTTGTTGCCGGTGCTGACACTATCGGTGTTGGCCCTGCTGGTGTTGCCAGAATAGTCGTGGTTGAGTGCTTGGTTACCGCAACGGCATCAGCATGCTTACGTTCATTATTACGCTCTTGTTCATCGATAAGACGCGTCTCTTGAATATAGTCACGGAATGTTTTACTTAAATGCTGACCAGAGGTACCTGTAACGCTGTTTTTGGCCATTAATTTTTGCTGCAATACCGCCAGCTTAGCCTGTGCTGTGTCGGCAATTTGTCGGTAATGATCGCGCATCGCTGCATAGCTTGAATAGCGACCATATCCGATATCTCGGAATGCTTCTGCGCTGTTTTCTCCAGCGAATCCCCAACGATAACCAAAAATAACTCCAAGTATTTGCAAGAAAACGAACACAAAAGCAAGAACGATGAAAGTAGCCCATCCACCATGACGATCTATATTTGCCTCATCTGTGGCCACCTTTTTATCTGCATCACCATTTGCTGCCGCATCCGCATCTGGTAACTTGACGTTCTTCACTGACATATCAAGGCTATTGTTCGTCGATTGAACAGCAATGTCTACTTGTGCGTTAGTTTGCGTTACGCGCGCGTCAAGTTCGCGCTCCAAAACCTGGCCACGAACATATGTTGCCAAGCAAGCGACGAGCAAGACGAAAACAACAGTTAAAGCGAAAATTTTATACGTTGGATGTGCGCCAACCCGATTACACAACTGCGTATATCCAGGCATGTGATCGTCACTTGACTGCGGACGCGCCAGAGGAATTGTACCTGTTTGCAGCTTATGAGCGCGCTTATCTTCCACCCACTCACGGCGTGCGTTCTTAATCCGTTCGGATTTGTAAAGTTCATGACCAGCCATGTGCGTGAACGCAACTAAAATAACGGAAATCAAAAATGCAATACCGTACGCACCAGTCTGCTGCAGATTCTCACTTGCACCTGGCAATGTGTAACCCGCAAGAACGTAAGAAAAACCCATTGCCTCAACAAAAACCATCGATACGGTTAATAACCAGATCCATTTGGGCGTATCTTTGCGCCCATTGTCACCCGCCTTGGTCAGATAACTGACTTTCTCGTTAAAATCATGCTCATCCTGAATATGAACAAAATTTTTATACTCCTGACACAAGGTTCGTTCACCAGAAAACCAGCCCGGATAGACAGTGTCTTCGTTATGGTCGCCAGCCAATCTTGCTATGCGACCGATGAATGGAAAACTGACCCATGTGTTAAACCACCACCACCGCACTTTTTCCCATAATGAGGCAATAACTACCATTGCCAGCAATACACTGACGATACTCCAGGCGGCTAATGGGTAAGTTGCAAAAAATTCTTTCATTTTATCTTCCCTGTTTTATGTTTATCGTTATCAATACATTTGGGGTTTAAAATCCGCCATATACAATTTATCAGCGTGGGCATAGATAAGCTTCCCTGCCTTAGCTACCTTGCTTCCATCGGCAGCAAAGACGACGTCTACACACTGCATACCGGCCTGGCCATTAATGAACATCCGATATAGCACCCCTTTACTGCCTAAGTAGGTATTAACATCAGGTTTGAGCGAAATATCTGGCTGTACGGTCCGGCTCTTGGATTCATTGTAGTTTTTGTAGACTTTAAATTCAGGTGGATTAGCCAAACTCCCATCGCTGGAAAGCACTGCGACTTTATTCATCACAATCTGATGACCATTAACCTGATCAGTCCAGGTTTTGCCGTACAAACCCGGAATATATTCACTGGTGCGATATGTTTTACCGTCCGACAACGACTTCACTGCATTTGATGAACGAGGTCTGTCAAGGGAGCAGTCAGAAATCACTGGCGGCTCATCTGCGTATGCCGTGCTAATCAAAGAAAAGAGAGATTTTTTTGTCTCAACTTTGCCGATATCAGGGAGGACAGACGTATTACCCAGTGTAACTCCACCGAAGTCAATGTTGTTTTCAGGAGCGGTAGCTTTCTTGTTTCCTTTTGAACTTGCACTTCCGGTCTGAATCGAAGATGTTGGCGTCGCTACCTGCCCGGCACTCGCTAAGCTAACTGCACTTTTACCAGTGGTATTTTTATTCGAAGCAACTGTCTTTGCATTGTTTGCATTGAGTTGACTGCTAGTTGTCTGAGACGACGAATCGATTTTCTTAGTATTGCTATTTGCTATCGAGACGGTAGCATCATTCGGCCTGTAATATTCGTAACGCGGTTTGCGTGAAGTGAGAAATTTGTCGAACGCAGCAGCGTCAGTCACTTCAACAATTTCTACCCTCCGGTTTTTAGCGCGCCCTTCTTCGGTCTCATTGGATGCAATAGGATAAAACTCACCAGCACCTTGATAATACAAAGCCCCCCTTGGAATACCCCGATCCTCCATAAATTTAGAAACCACTTTTGCTCTGCGCTCAGACAATTCTGCATTCAACGCCGACGACCCCGTGTCATCCGTGTGTCCGACCAAAAAGATTTTACGGTTAGCGTATTGCGCTATATAGGCAGCACGTGCTTTTGGATCTTGTATTTGATCGGCCGAACCACTCATTTTGTAAGAATCCGCAATAGCGGCAAAATATTGCTGTGCTCGTGGCGTTAATTGATCTGAATTAGTTTCAAAGTGACCGCCGATAAGAGATTGATCACTGACCTCTACGGTCGACCCCAATGCCGCCTTTTTAATAGCAGAAGCATTTGGATCATTTTTCAACCTTGCATCATCAATGACTTCACCAGCAGCGCTCACGGTCGCAACTTGAATATCCAGATTATATTGCTTAGCAATTTTTGACAGCTCACATCGACGCTTATCCATATCGTGACCAATCAGGCCACCAGCTAAGCCGCCAACAGTTGCTCCCAAAAGGCGCGATGTGTTTGAGTGTTGTAATTGATTGCCGACAACTGCACCCAATATCGCCCCAGCGGCAATACCAATATTGCGCGCATTGTTTGAACATGGATCGTCGCTGGCGAACGTTTCTCTCAACGAGGGTTGCCCAGTTTTAGGATCAACTGCGCACCCAGACGCAAAAGTAGCGCAAAGAATAGTAAGGATAGGTTTCTTTAAAAGAAAGAACTTCTTTTTCACATTGTCGATTGTCATTGATGGTGAATTTGCGTTGAGTGAAATGGAGTGAATCGATGAAATTACCAATTAAAGTAAAAAAATAGCCTTCAATTTGCCGTGCCTGGTTATCTTTTCGCAAACGAATTTAGTTTTCATAATTGCAATTAAATGATTTTATAGAAGTTATGCTAATTTGTATATCACGCTGCGCACTCGTGCTTTAAAACAAAAAACTAATTCATTTATTGTTAAAAAATTTATTTAAATACTCTTTATTAACAATATTTTGTAAATTTAATATCCAAGATGACTATTCATTTAATTTCCAGATTTCAATAGTATTGCATTTAAACATCAATGTAAATTATTGTAAAATTTGTTGTACTGTAAAAATGCATCTACGTCTTTCAAGGGATATTGAATTTCACAGTAGCAAACACCACCGATACCTCGTAAAAAAATATCTTCAACTTTCTATTTTTTAGACGTTCATTTGCATATTAGTTTGCCTATATCTGCCTCCAGAGAAATCAACCTTTTTCCTTCAACGGATGTTCCCAACCACCAATTTTTTCAATCGATTGTTAATCATTTATTAACCACAAGACATGCAGAAGTTAGCAATCAAATGCTTCGGTGCTGAGCACCAAGTCAGAAGCGAAGGCCGACAACAGTATCAACGCGGTCAAGATAGCCGTGACCGAGTAGACCGCTCTTGGCAGCACAGACAATCGCAACACGAGAAAACAGCGTGCGCAAAATAGAGCCGCGGATGCCGCCACCACCACATTGATAATCATCAGATGTGAGAGAACGAAGCTGCAGAGTCCGTCGATGGGGAGCGACTCCTTGGCGAGTTATTCCCCAGCCCTCGTGAGAATCCAGCCAGAATCGCTCTTGACGATCCGCCCCGAGCTACCCACGACCATCGCCAGAGGTTCGGCTCCGGTCCAGTCGCAATTGAAGCCATTTTTTTGATAGGCCTTCTGACATCCAACCACTTTGATCTTCGCCAGGACCTTATCAAGCTCTTTCGACTCCTTGTCAGTCATCTTCCAGTCACGAGAAATTGACTCATTCAACGAGACCACCCTCCCCCTCAACGCCTCTCGGACTTCCGCATCACCCGGCGCCTGTTCACAGCCGGTGAGCACTTCCATGGCCGCGATGGCTAACACTGCAGCGATGATTGTTTTAGACTTACTCATTTGCGCTTCTCCTTGTATGTCGACCCGATGAGCCGTCGGTTTGCCAACCGATCTCTTCGATCGACGCTACCAACCTCTTATCGTCAGATATCCAGAGCTAAGCAAAACTATTAACTCTATTACCAAGACTGCAACAAAAGTGGGGAAAATATTTTAGAATCGATATTTTTCAAGCTGCTGCATGCGAGGCAACTGTACCAAATGACAACTCATAAAACTTGAATCCTTACGACATGGTAAAAAAGCGACTTTCAACACCCTGGCCGCGTGATGTGCATAAGTTAATTTGAATCGCCATAGCAAATTGGTGACGTCGCGTCGCGACAAGACGGCTTGGTCGAAAGAAAAAACAGGTGATTCTTGCTGTAAGAATATGCTTCTGTTGCAATTTTAAAAATGTCGTATAGATTCAATTCTTGTCAGAATTTTTCTCTAAAAATGCGTTTGACTATCAGTTGTGAATGAGATGTCGATATGTGGTCATCGCTTGCTTGCAGGAGCAATTAGTCTTTTAGAAGACTTACATTTAATTATTAATTTAACCACGCAAAGTACAATGACATGTGGCATGCTAAAAATTAAATTAATTTAATTATTCAATATGAAGTAATGCTATTGCGATACTCGCAATACTTAGTAGTCAGAACGGGTCTGTTCTTTAGCGTAATAAAACGTAGTCAAATGCAAGGGGATGCACGTTGTCAGTCAATGGCTTGGCCTATCACACCGTTGTCAATGCAATGGAAGCTGCGTCAGGCTGGACGCCACAGCTTCGCTTTCGCTCAGCGGTTCTCAGTTCACTCGATGGACATCTTCCTTATGAGCGTTACTATCGTGCTGGTCACGCACGGAGGAAAGCAAATACTGGTGCGGATGCAGTTGAGCGCGATGTACAAGATTGGCTTTCCATCGATCTTAACCCTGTCGTTCAGATTATCCGAAGTCAATCCAATTCATCTCAGGTCGTCCGTCTATTTAACACCTACAATGCCATGGCTAAACTGGGCGTGAGGACTGTCGCCGCACCGCAAGAGGGTTCATCCGTAATGCCACCAACGATCAATAAACGAAGTAGGTTCACAGACCTGGAAGACCAGGAGCATTGCCGCTTAGGTACCTATCTGGTGCTCAGTTCGTCTATCGATATAGTAAGCCGGAACAATAAAACCCAGGCACTACCCAAAATTCACAGCTTATCTGATATCGCGACAAATTTAGGCGTCGCCCATTCGGCAAGTGCGGAAACTGCGACCGTTTTTGAAATGGAGGGATATATTTCCGTCAGCGAAGTCGCTCGTAAAATTGGCTGTCATCAACGCACTTTAGAACGACGTCTTCAAAAAGAAGGATTAACGGCAGAAACGATTCGCACCGCCACTCGCCTCAATCGTGCCACGAAACGTCTACGAAGCGACGATAGTTTGACTGTCATTGCAATCGAAGAAGGCTTTTCCGATCAAGCACAGATGAGTCGTGCATTTCGCCAGTCCTGTGGCATGACACCAAGTTCATTACGAATGTCGACTGAGTTGGACTTCTGAAAAAAGCCCCGACGATTTCTCGTCAGGGCTTGATTCAAATACTAAAATTCTGGTGGGCCTCCCGTGAGTCGAACACGGTACCAACGGATTATGAGTCCGCTGCTCTAACCAACATGAGCTAGAGGCCCATTTTTCTTCACGTTTCCTATTTTTTTTGATTAGGTTTTCTGTTTAGAGAAACTAAAAAAAATAATAAAAACCGTTCGCTACTACAAATCATTTACACCGAAAAATCGGCGCAAAAAGACGCATTGGCACTGAAAAAAATCAGCGCCAATTATACAACATTAATTCCCTTCGAGGAAGCTCTTGAGCTTGTCTGAGCGCGATGGGTGACGTAATTTGCGCAGCGCTTTTGCCTCTATTTGGCGGATGCGCTCGCGGGTGACGTCGAATTGTTTACCGACTTCTTCCAGCGTGTGATCGGTCGACATTTCTACACCAAAACGCATACGCAATACCTTGGCTTCGCGTGGCGTTAAGGAATCCAACACGTCCTTAACCACGTTGCGCATCGATGCATGCAGCGCTGCATCGGCTGGTGCCAGGGTGTGGTTGTCTTCGATAAAATCGCCGAGGTGAGAATCATCATCGTCACCGATCGGGGTTTCCATGGAAATCGGTTCTTTGGCGATTTTCATGATCTTGCGGATTTTATCTTCTGGCATTTCCATCTTGATCGCCAGTGTTGCAGGATCTGGTTCTACGCCTGTTTCTTGCAAAATCTGGCGTGAGATACGATTCATTTTATTGATCGTCTCTATCATGTGCACCGGGATACGGATGGTACGCGCCTGATCGGCGATGGAACGGGTGATCGCCTGACGAATCCACCATGTTGCATAGGTCGAGAATTTGTAACCACGACGGTATTCAAATTTATCCACGGCCTTCATCAAACCGATATTGCCTTCCTGAATCAAATCGAGGAATTGCAAACCGCGGTTCGTGTATTTTTTTGCGATAGAAATAACCAGACGCAAGTTAGCCTCGGTCATTTCGCGCTTGGCTTTACGGGCTTTCATTTCACCGGCAGACATGCGCTTGTTGATGTTGCGCAGATCTGGCAACGGCAATACAACGCGTGATTGCAGGTCGATCAATTTTTGTTGCAACTGCTGCACAGCGGGTACGTTACGACCCAGGATTGCGCTGTAGGAATGACCGGAGTTAACTTCGCCTTCGACCCATTTCAGGTTGGTTTCATTACCTGGGAATACTTTGATGAAGTGCGAACGTGGCATGCCGCAGCGATTGACTGCAACTTCCAGAATTTGCTTCTCAATATGGCGCACTTCATCGACCTGACCGCGCAAGGTGTCGCATAATTTCTCAACGACTTTGGCGGTAAAGCGAATGCCGAGCAATTCGTTAGAAATCGCTTCTTGCGCTTTGACGTAAGACTTAGAGTTGTAGCCTTCTTTTTCGTAGGACTTGCGCATTTTGTCGAAGTTAGTGGCAATGATTTCAAACTTTGCCAACGCATCGCGCTTCATTTGCTCTAACTGTTCAGCAGAGATGGCGGCTGCGCCTGCGGCACCACCGTCGTCATCTTCTTCCTCTTCGTCCTCTTCGTCTTCTTCATCCTCTTCGTCTTCGTCGGATACTGGAGCGACGACGACAGGAGCAGGTTCGTCGTTGGCATTTGGGTCAACCAAACCATCAACGATTTCATCGATTTTCATTTCATCGGCAGCGATTTTTTCTGCGGCCGCGAGAATTTCTGCGATCGTGGTCGGACACGCGGAAATCGCCTGAATCATATCTTTCAGGCCTTCTTCGATTTTCTTGGCGATGACAATTTCGCCTTCGCGTGTCAGCAACTCTACCGAGCCCATTTCGCGCATGTACATACGCACTGGATCGGTAGTACGACCAAAGTCAGAGTCAACGGTGGACAAAGCGGCTTCAGCAGCAGCTTCTACTTCATCATCATCCGTCGTTACGGTAACAACGTTATCTGACAACAGCAAAGTTTCTGCATCGGGTGCTTGTTCATAAACAGCGACACCCATGTCGTTAAACGTGCCGATAATGCCTTCGATTGCTTCTGGATCGACAACGTTTTCTGGCAAGTGATCGTTGATCTCTGCGAACGTTAAGTAGCCGCGATCTTTACCAAGCTTGATCAGCGTTTTGAGCTTCTGACGGCGACGTTCGAGTTCTTCTTCAGTCGCTTCCGGATCAGAAGAAAACGCGTCTTTCAGGAGCGCTTTTTCTTTGGCTTTGCGATCTTTGGCTTTGGCCTTATCAATTGCCTTCATTTCAGCGCGTTCGACCGCGTTCAATGCTGCAATTTCTTCGTTTTCAGGCTGATATTCTTTTGGTTTGCGTCCGCGACGGCCAGGCACTTTCACACCTGGTAAAACATAACCAGACGTATCAATTGCGGCCAACACCGCAGCATCGGTCGTCTGAGAGACGGTCGGTGCAGATCCTGTCTTGATTTCCTGAACTTCAGGAGCAGCTT
>Ga0364893_10530_pt1 | contig 14720 bp, 5 predicted proteins | sample ExccelJu500001D3_FD_206943 | JGI IMG/M metagenome (GOLD analysis project Ga0364893, IMG submission 206943) | Enriched cells from Trout Bog Lake Hypolimnion, Wisconsin, USA - BchlTB.July16.5000.01.D3 | ecosystem: Environmental > Aquatic > Freshwater > Lake > Hypolimnion/Profundal zone | place: USA...
ACCGCCAAAGCGGCCAGTTCCTCCACTGTCGCAGACAAAGCAAACACAGATAAAAAAGAAAAACCTGCTGTCAAATTGCTGATTGCTCCTGAAGATACGGTCAAAATCAGCTCGAATGCGATGGTATCTGGTCCGGTGGTAACAGGATCAATACAACCCGAACGCAAAGCCGATTTACGCGCCGAGGTACAAGCCATTGTTCTGCAAGTGTTAAAAGAAAATGGAGACGTGGTCAAACGCGGGGATATTTTAGTCAAACTCGATGAAACATCGATCCGCGATAACCTGAATTCCGCAGAAGACAATGCCCGTAGTGCGGCACTCTCTCTGGAACAAGCCGAACGCTCTCAGCAACGCCTCAAAACCTTGCGTTCATCCGGTATGGCATCACTACAAGCACTCGATGATGCGGAAGTGAAAGTCGACGCTGCCAGAAGCGAATTGTCGGCATCAAAAGCCCGCGCAACGACGGCGCGTCAACAATTACAACGCACCATTGTGCGTGCACCTTTTGACGGTGTCGTCAGCGAACGCAAGGTTTCTGCCGGAGATACGGCTTCATTAGGTAAAGAATTAGTCAAAGTAATCGACACCACCAGCATGCGTTTTGTCGGCAACGTCTCAGCAGATCGCATCGCCCAGGTCAAGGTCGGTCAACCAGTCAGTTTCAGAGTCAATGGCTACGCTAATCAAGAATTTCACGGCAAAGTAACGCGCGTCGATCCTGCAGCCAACGATGTCACACGTCAGGTTGAGGTGTTAGTCGGTTTTGCCGATAGCAATCAACCCAAAGTCTCTGGATTGTTTGCAGAAGGCAATATTGAATCGACGACTGTCGATGCATTGACACTTCCCGAAGGTGCTATCGTTAAAGCAGGAGATAAAGCCTATGCCTGGCGTGTAGCAGGCAATAAATTGAAAAAGATCGATCTGGTGCTGGGCAAGCGCGATCAACGTTCTGGTAATTTTGAAATACGACAGGGATTATCTGCAGGAGATCTGGTGATGCGTAGCCCCGGTTCTAATTTCAAAGACGATCAGGACATCGAAATGGCTGTAACGAAAGTTGCCGCCTCTGCTGCGGTTCATTCGGAAGGGAACTGATTATGTTTTTATCCGATTTCAGTATTAAACGGCCGATTGCGACGATCGTCATGATCATCGCTTTGATGGCGATGGGGCTGTTGGCGCTCAGCAAATTACGGGTCAATCAAAATCCTGACGTAGCAGTTCCTGGTCTGTCCGTCATCATCAATTACCCCGGAGCATCGCCTGACACGGTCGAGCGGGACATCATCAATCGCCTTGAAAAGTCATTGATGAGCATCCAGGGTGTCAGCGAGCTCGATGCTTCTGCCAATGAGGGCGTGGCCACCTTCGACATTATGTTTGATTTTAAAAAGAACATGATCGAAGCTTCTGACGAAGTACGGAACGTCATTTCTAGCGTGCGTTATAAGATGCCAACAGAAATGCGTGAACCTGTTATTCAACGTTGGGACCCATCGGCAGAGCCCATTCTGAATCTGGCATTGTCTTCCAGCAAAATGACGCATGCTGAAATTTCCCGACTGGCAGAAGATACATTAGCGGACAAATTGCGCGGCGTTCCGGGCGTTGCTACCGTGATTGTCAATGGTTCTTTGAAACGTGAATTATCTGTTTTAGTCAGAGCAGAGAAATTACGTGAATTCAATGTCTCTATTGGCGAAGTAGTTAATGCTCTGCGCAATCAGAACAGCAACGCTCCTGTGGGTAAATTGCGTGGCGACCTTGAAGAAGAAAGCATACGTCTGGTGGGGCGTATTGAGTCACCAGAAGAATTCCAGAGCATCGTTGTCAAACGTAATGGTGATCAAATTGTCCGCCTCGCACAAGTCGCTACGATTGAGGACAATTTTGCGGATATTAATGGTTTGTCGATACGCAGTGGCAAACCCAATGTCGGTATTCAAATCACGAAATCACGCGAAGCCAGTACGGTTTCAGTAGCCAAAGAAGTACACAAATTAGTTGATGAAATTAATAAAGATTTTGAAAAAAATCATCCTGGAACCAAAATTGAAATCACCCGTGACGGTGGTAAAGAAGCGCAAAATAGTCTGAACAATGTCGTCGATTCATTAGTACTGGGTGCCTGCCTGACGATTTTTGTCGTCTACGCTTTCTTGAATTCCTGGCGTTCAACCTTAATTACCGCGTTGAGCTTACCGACCTCTGTTGTAGCGGCCTTTATCGCGGTATGGTTGTGCGGCTTTACCTTGAACTTCATGACTTTGCTTGGTTTGTCATTAGCGATTGGTGTATTGATTGACGATGCGATTGTGGTTCGTGAAAATATCGTACGCCATATGCAAATGGGTGCTGATCGTCGCAAAGCGGCGCTTGAAGGCACCGCAGAAATTGGGCTGGCGGTCGCCGCAACAACATTCTCAATTATTGCAGTATTTATTCCGGTCGCATTTATGCCTGGCATGCCAGGGGAATGGTTCCGTCCGTTTGCATTGACGGTAACTTGCTCGGTGCTGGTCAGTCTGGGTATCTCATTTACACTTGATCCTATGTTGTCAGCGTACTGGGGTGATCCGGTTGATCATCACACTGCACCTAAAAAAGGTATCAGCAAGGTATTAGCGCGCTTTAATGACTGGTTTGATAGCCAGGCTGACCGCTATAGCCGCGTGATCGCCTGGGCCTTGCATCATCGCCGTTGGATGGCTGCGATTGCCTTCATTAGCCTGGTCACAGCATTAGGGCTGCAAGCGAAATGGGGCGGCACCAGCTTCTTACCACCGACCGACTCTGGCAACTTAATGATACAAGTCCGTACGCCTGCTTCCTCCTCGTTGGAATACGCCAAATTGAAAATGGAAAGAGCCGCGGAAATAGCGCGCTCCATTAAGGAAGTCAAAGAAACCAATAGCAATATTAATCCTGCTGGTGGTCGCATTTATGTCGACATTGGCAAACGCACCGAACGCAAACGTACCGCGAAAGAAATCGCTGTTGAATTACGCGAAAAAATCAAATCTCTGGTAGGGGCGGAATATGTGGTGCTGGACGATCTCAACAATGGTGCGCAAAAACCGGTACAGATCGAATTTACCGGCCCGGATTCTCGTAAGCTGTTAGAGATCACCGGCGCCTTTATGGAGAAGTTACGTGACGTGCCCGGTGCCGTTGATATTGGCTTGTCGCAGCAAGATCCTAAGAAAGAGTTAAAGATAGAACTCAATCGCGGTCTCGCCAATTCGATGGGTATTTCTTCCAGTGATGCAGCGCAGGCATTACGCGTCGCATTTGCTGGTATTGAAGTTGGAGACTGGGTGGATCCGACTGGCGAAACGCGTGATGTTGCGGTACGTCTGCATCCGGATGATCGCATCAGCAAAGAAAATATCGAACGCTTGCCTATCGCAGTGACCGGTACTAACCAGATGGTGCCGCTGGATCAGATTGCGACGATCAGCATGGGTAAGGGTCCATCTGGCATTGAGCATAACAAAGGAAAACGTACCATTACCGTCTCTGCCAATGTACAGGGCCGCTCGAATGGTGAAGTCATTGCCGAAGCGAAAAAACTGGCTGAATCGTTCGACTACCCACCTGGTTATGGACTGGCAATTGCTGGTTCTGGTCAGGATCAGGAAGAAGTATTTGGTGCAATGGCTATTGCCCTGCTGTCAGGGATCGGCTTGATGTATCTGATATTGGTGATGCAATTTGGCTCGTTCACGGCACCAATGGGTGTGATGTTATCCCTGCCATTATCATTGATTGGTGTCGTGTTGGCTCTGCTAGTGACTGGTAGCACGATCAATCTGATGAGTCTGATCGGGGTGATTATGTTGATGGGTCTGGTGGCAAAAAATGCGATTCTCTTGCTCGACGCAGCGCGTAAAAATGAAGCCGAAGGTATGGCCAGGGAAGAAGCTTTGATGCAAGCTGGACGGGTACGTTTGCGCCCGATTCTGATGACCACCTTTGCATTGATCGCAGGCATGATGCCAGTGGCTCTGGGCTTGGGCGAGGGTGGCGAGTTTTACCGCCCTCTGGCGATCGCAATTATTGGTGGCACCATCACTTCGACCTTACTGACTTTGTTGGTGGTACCGACGTTCTACGACAGCATAGAAATTGCACGTGAAAGCATGATGCAAAAAATGCGTGCTCGTATGACCCGTTACAGCTCTATCGTTGGTTTTGCGATGACAATGTTGGAAGCACTATGCACACTGCTGTTGCTGCGCTTTGTTTATCGCACACTAAGCAAATTGTTTGGGTTGGTTTATAGCAGAAACCGCCGCACCAACGGTCTCAGTATGAAGCCATTGAATACAGAAGCAAGTTAAGTACCGGAATTTCAGTTCCCGCTAGAGAGATCTCCCATTTTCGCTCTCTGGTTTTTGATACCCGCAAATGAAAGTTTGCGGGTTTTTTTTGTCTTCATTTTTGCTCCTGATTCACTCAAGCAGGCAAAAAAAGCTTAGGCAATCAACTTTAATCTGGGTGAAGCGATGCGTTGCGTGGAAGCCTTCGCTGGTCCGCCTCGCTCTGCGACACCGCCTAAATGAAATTGTCTCACGACATTTTCAAGGGAAGCCGCCTGCTCCTGCATGGATGCTGCTGCCGCAGCGGCCTGTTCAACCAAAGCAGAATTTTGCTGCGTGACACCATCCATCTCGATAATCGCCGTATTAATCTGGTTGAGTCCGGTAGATTGTTCCTGATTGGCATTGGCAATTTCACTAATGATGGTCGTCAGGCGTTTAACACTGGCAACAACCTCTTGCATCGTTTCACCAGCCTGATCTACCAATTTGGTACCCGTTCCAACCTTCTCGACGGAATCATTGATGAGCGCTTTGATTTCTTTGGCCGCACTGGCAGAGCGTTGCGCCAGGTTGCGAACTTCCGACGCTACCACAGCAAAGCCTCGCCCTTGTTCACCCGCTCGCGCGGCCTCAACTGCGGCATTCAAAGCCAGAATATTGGTTTGGAAAGCAATGCCATCGATCACGGCAATAATATCGACAATTTTCTTCGATGAATCATTGATTGAGCTCATCGTACTGATGACATCGCCCACCACGGCGCCACCTTTTTGTGCGATATCTGAGGCATTATTCGCCATCGATTGCGCCTCTTTCGTATTGTCAGAGTTGTGTTTAACGGTGCTGGATAACTCTTCCATGGCGGCGGCAGTTTCTTCCAAAGACCCCGCTTGTTGTTCTGTGCGCGAAGACAAGTCTAAATTGCCACTGGCAATTTCAGATGATGCTGTTGATATCGTTTCTGTGCCAGCCCGTACCTGACTCACGATCTTAATCAAACTACGGGTCATTTCTTCGAGCGCAGTGAGCAACTCTGCTGTTTCATCTTTTCCTACCAATTCAACTTTCGCCGTCAAATCCCCGGCCGCGACGGTTCTGGCAATATGCACGGCGTGTGCCAGCGGACGTGTAATGCTACCGACAAAGTAGTACGTCATCACGCTTCCAAGCATAAAGGCCAGTATGATACCCAAGAGAGACAACAGACTGGCACGATGGTAGGCCGCGGTTTGTTGTTCACTGGTTTCTGCCATCATGTGTTCAGATTGTTCCAGCACGTATGCGACAATGTCACCAATCTGCTTCGTCGGCGCACGATCCATACCTTTCACCAAGGCATCAACAATATGGGCGCTTTCTGGATTAGCGGTATCGTAACTTTTTAATGCTGTTAAATATTTACCATTCAATTCTTGCAAAGATTGCTTTGCGACATCAGTTTGATTTGAATCCAGACCCAATTTGCTGAGTAAAGTTTTCAACTTATTTAAGTCTGCCTGAGTTTCATCACCTTTGGTCTTGAAGGCATTCTGGTATTTTTCGAACGCAGCCGGGTCATTGCCACGGAGCAGCAAATCCTTCCACTCCTGCACTTGGATCTTAAAATCGACCTGCGATTTTCTGGCTGCATCAACAGATTGCTCTAACAGCAATGAGCGTTCCATTGCCTCGTTGACACGAATGTTGCTGTTTCTGAGATTGCTCCAGTCATTGACACCCACAGCCAGCATTGAAAGTAACAAAAATCCTGCTAACAAAGCGAGGCGACTACCTATCTTGATATCGCTGATTTTCATGGATGCACTCCGAAAATGTACTACCCACCGCATGTGGGTAATTCATTTTAGGAGTATTAATGAAAATCAATTGTGAACGTTTGTGAATGTTTATGAATGTTTATGAATGATTGTGTAGCTCTATGCCCTCTTTCATTGCTTCATAGATAAAACACTATCTACCCACGAAATACATTCATGGCAATGTCGTATGAACGTAAGCGTGCCTGATGTTCAAAAATATTGGAGGCGATCATCAATTCATCCGCACCAGTCTGAGCAATAAACGCATGCATTTGTTGTGCGACGGTATCTGGCGATCCAATCGCGGAACAAGCAAGAATCTGATTCAGCAATGAACGTTCCGCTTCACCAATTTGCTGCATAAAATTCTCTACGGGTGGCGGGATCTTGGCCGGGCGACCGCTACGCAGGTTGATAAAGGCTTGCTGCGCTGAACTCGCCAGATAGTGCGCTTGTGCATCCGTTTCTGCGGCAAAAACATTAAAGCCCAACATCACATACGGCTTCTTCAAATGAACCGACGGTCGGAATGTGGCTCTGTATAAGGCAATGGCTTGCATCATTTCTTGTGGTGCAAAATGAGACGCAAATGCGTATGGCAAACCCATTGCTGCCGCTAATTGTGCGCCGTATAAGCTTGAACCCAAAATCCACACCGGCACATGCAAGCCGGTACCGGGCACGGCGCGTATGGACGATTGTGGCTCATCAGAAAAATAATCAATCAGTTCAGCGACATCACGCGGAAACTCATCGGCGTCAGAACTCAGATTGCGGCGCAAAGCACGGGCGGTTCTCTGGTCGGATCCTGGAGCACGTCCCAAACCTAAATCGATACGTCCAGGAAAGAGGGATTCCAGCGTGCCAAACTGTTCAGCAATGACCAAGGGCGAATGATTCGGCAACATAATACCGCCAGCACCGACGCGTATGGTTTTGGTGCCACCGGCAACATGGGCAATGAGCACGGACGTCGCTGCGCTGGCAATACCGGGCATACCGTGATGTTCTGCCAGCCAGAAACGACGATAGCCCCAACCCTCTGCATGTTGTGCCAGATCGAGGGAATTTTTGAAAGATTGTGCGGGCAAACTACCCTGCGCGATGGGTGCGAGGTCAAGAATTGAAAGTTGCGTCATGGTACGGTAATCCTTTGCAGATATTCCGACCTGTAAAAAAGTCGGACGAGATAGCGCTTATTATGCGCCATCTGATCCGACTTCGTTTTTGAGGCTGTTTTTTACCAGACTTTAACGCGTGCCTTAGGTTCCAGATACAGCGCTTCACCGGGTTTGACATCAAAAGCCTTGTACCATGCATCCAGATTACGCACGGTTTGCACGCGATATTGTTCCGGCGCGTGTTCATTGGTAATCACGATGGTACGCAAGACTTCATCACGCACTTTGCTGCGGAAAGATTTCGCATAAGCCATGAAGAATTCTTTGTCTGTTGCTTCGTTCGGCTGTAATCCTTTTTGCTTCATCGCTGCATGATAGGCATCGTAAGACGCCATCAAGCCAACCAGATCAGCAATGTTCTCGCCCAACGTTTGCTGCCCTTTCACTGCCAGATCAGGGAAAGGCCGGTATTGATCAAACTGCGCTACCAAGGCCTTGGCTGACGCATTAAAACGTGCCAGGTCGGCCTTGGTCCACCAATTGCGCAGTTCACCTTTGGCATCAAACATGGCGCCGGTATTATCAAAACTGTGGCTGATTTCGTGGCCGATTGTCGCTCCTAATGCGCCATAATTGGTCGCGATGCTGGCATTGAGATCAAAGTTTGGTGATTGCAAATACGCGGCCGGGAAATCAATCGCATTTTGCAATGGCATATTGACTGCATTGACCAATTGCGGGTTCATGCACCATTCAGTGTCATCGATTGGTTGACCAAATTTTGCCAGAGCGCGTTGGTACTCAAACGCACTTGCTCGCTCAGCATTGCCATACGCGTCATCTGCTTTGACTTCTAAGCCTGAGTAATCGCGCCATTTTTCGGGATAGCCGACACCGACGTAAGTATTTTTGATTTTCTGCAGCGCTTCTTTCTTGGTGCTTGCTGCTAACCATGTGTTGCCTTGAATCCGGTCGCTCAGTGCAGCGAGCAGGTTCGTCACCATAGATCGGATACTCTCCTTGGCTTCTGGTGAGAAGTTCTCAGCGACATATAACTTACCTACTTCTTCACCCAATGCATTATTGGTTGCATTGATGGCATATTTTTCGCGCGCCTCGGGTACGGACGTTCCTGATAAAGCACTATAAAACTTAAATTTTTCATTGAAAAATGCCGAAGGTAAAACACTAGCGCGTTGATTGATGGCGTGAAAACGTAAATAGTCTTTCCATGTATCTAATGAGATCGACGAGACCAAATTGGCGGATGCTTTTAATGCAGTCGGGTGCCAGATCAGGAATTCCGTTTGCTTATCCAGGCCTGCCGCTGAAAAGTAAGCATTCCAATCAAGGCCAGGTGCTTTTTTGTTGAAATCTGCTTTACGCCAGGTATTGTCCGCTTTCAACATATCGGAAGTATCTTCACGCGGCGCATGGCCTTTAGCGATTTTTAATTCCAGATCAAAAACGCGCTTCGCCGCCAGATCGGCATTTGGTACATTCGCCATTTTCAACACGGTAGCGATATAGTCCTGATAGTTTGCACGCAACTTGACCATATCTGAACTGTTGGCCAGATAGTATTCACGGTCTGGTAAGCCCAGGCCTCCCTGCAGCAAATACCCCTGATACTTGGAGTGATGGTGGAAGCCCTGTGAAACCCACAAGCCAAACAAATTTTCAGTATATACATGCGTGTTGTTAATAGGATCAACGTCGGCACGTAGGTTTTTTCCCAGATAAGTTGCCAGCGCAGCTTTATCATTCAGCGCGCCAATCGCATCGAGACGCGGCTGAATAGGGGCTAATCCACGTTGGTCGATTGCGGCAGTATTTAAATAAGCCTGATAGTAATCAGCGATTTTTCTGGTGGCAGTACCTGGTTCGGCTTGCAAAGTTTTTTGTATGATGCGAGCGACGGCATCATCCGACTCTTCCGCCAACATATCGTCCAAACCAACACCTGATTTGTTTTCAGGGATTTTAGCGTTTTTTTCCCAGCCGCCATTGGCGTACTTGTTAAAGTCCTGACCCGGCCGGACTGAATTGTCGATGCCATCGCCTTTGACTGCGGCGATTTCTTCAGGTGTCAGATTAGCGGCCTGCACCAGATTAGCGCTCCAAGGTAGTGCCAGTGCCATGCAAAGTAGGGCGATTGGCTTTAATCGGGGTAATTTTTGGCTTTTCATGCGAGATTTCCTAATCTTGTCTCAAAATTTCTTGTTCTATATGCGGTGTTTTCCACATCACGGTTTCGATTGCAACACGGGAATCTGATTGCAAATTCCTGACTTAGTTCGATACTACAATTCAAACACCGACACGATTGCAACGTTTCCGTAAAAAATCCCGGTTCATTGGGATGAACAGGGATTTTTAATCCAGGCGCAAGACCTGATACGCTTTATGCCAGATGACGCAATTCACGCAAAGCAACAGATACGGGTGCCAAATCAGCAGATTGGGCACTGATCAGGCTGAGCAAACTGGTTAAGCGATCAATCGCCGCCGCATTGCGAGCATGCCAGGCTGGAATGTCCTCCTGACGGGTCAGCAGACCACGAGTGATCTGACTCGCGATTGAGTACACATCATCACGTGCACTACCGCGAGCCTGGGTTTGCCACAAAGTATCAGTCGGCAAGCGATTGATTTGTGTGCGCCAGCCGCTTAACCCAAGTTGATCATCCACACCAAAATAAGCACGGGCAACTTGCTCCAGATTTGCATTGGTGCTTGCTGCGAGATCAACCAGATCAAGTGCCGGGAAGATATATTCCAGCGCACTCAGGTTTTGCGCCAGGGTCGGCTCAACGCCAGCTTTTACCAGCACATCGGCTTCATGCTGCCATGCCGCGTGTGCATTGGCTGGCAACCAATCATCCAACTGCCAACGTAATTCACGTGCTGCTGGTTGATAGCGTTGAATCAAAGTTGGCATATCCGTACTTTGCGAACGGATACGCAAAATCCAGCGTGATGCGCGCTGGGTAATCGCGATCAGTTTGGATAACAAATCGAGTTGCAAATTAGACGCTACTTTGTAATCAAGCACGTCGATCTGATCCCACAAAACTTCCAGATCAAAAATCTCTCGTGCCAGCGTGAACGCACGAATCACGTCTGCGGCGGTAGCACCCGCTTCAGAAGCGATGAAGTTCACGAAGGTTGCGCCAGCACGATTGACGACTGTGTTGGTGATGTAAGTAGCGATAATTTCACGCTTCAAAGGATGTTGCGCGATGGCATCGGCAAAACGCTCCGACAAGACTTGCGGGAAATAAGCCTTGAGCGCGCGGCTGAAGAAAGGATCGTCAGGCAAGTTGCTGGCAACCAGATCATCAAAGACCGACATTTTAGCGTAGGCCAGTACGACGGCGCCTTCCGGTGCAGTCAAGCCTTGCTTACGTGCTTTGCGATGCAAAATTTCATCATCGCTTGGCAGGTATTCAATCGCACGATTTAAGCGACCTTGTTTTTCTAATGACTGCATCAGACGTTGCTGACCATCCAGCACATACAACGGACGATGTGCGGCGATATCCAATGCTTGTGATTGATAGTAGTTATCGGTCAATACCAGGTGACCAACTTCATCGGTCATAGAAGCTAACAGATCATTACGTTGTTTAAGTGTGAGATCGCCGGCTTCCACAATCGCACCCAACAAAATTTTGATATTAACTTCGTGATCTGAGCAATCCACACCCGCAGAATTATCGATCGCATCGGTGTAGATACGCCCACCTTTTTGTGCGAATTCGATACGGCCATTTTGGGTACAACCCAGGTTGCCGCCTTCTGCCAGCACTTTACAACGCAGCTCATTACCATTGACTCGGAACGCATCACCAGCCTTATCACCCACCTGCGCGTGGGTTTCAAATGTCGCTTTGACATAAGTACCGATACCGCCGTTATACAACAAATCAACAGGTGCTTGCAGAATCACGCGTAATAATTCGACGGGTGTTAATTCTTCGGTTTCTATGCCTAACACCGCACGGGCTTCAGCGCTGAGTTTGATGGATTTTGCGCCACGTGGATATACACCACCGCCAGCAGAAATCAATTTTTTATCGTAGTCATCCCAGCTGGAGCGCGGCAGATTGAACAAGCGTTGGCGTTCAGCAAATGACACGGCAACGTCTGGTGTCGGATCAATAAAAATATGGCGATGATCAAACGCAGCAACCAGTTTAATGTGCTGAGATAACAGCATACCGTTACCAAACACGTCACCTGACATATCACCAATACCAGCGACCGTGAACGCAGTATCCTGAGTATTGACGCCGAGCGAACGGAAATGACGCTTAACGGATTCCCACGCACCGCGGGCTGTGATACCCATTTTTTTATGGTCATAGCCAACCGAACCACCGGATGCAAATGCATCACCAAGCCAGAAGCCATAATCAGCAGAGACGCCGTTAGCGATATCTGAAAACGTTGCCGTACCTTTATCCGCAGCGACCACCAGATAGGGATCATCGACATCATGACGAATGACTTTCACAGGCGGTACCACCACACCTTTCACGATGTTATCAGTGATGTCTAACAAGCCAGACAAGAAAATTTTGTAGCAAGCCACGCCTTCGGCTTGATAGGCTTCACGATCGGACATCGGTGGTGCATTTTTCAGTACAAAACCACCTTTAGAACCCACCGGTACGATCACTGTATTTTTAACTTGTTGTGCTTTAACCAGACCCAGAATTTCAGTGCGGAAATCTTCACGACGATCAGACCAGCGTAAGCCACCGCGGGCAACCTTGCCACCACGTAAATGCACACCTTCAACACGCGGTGAGTAGACCCAGATTTCAAACAAAGGCTTAGGTTCTGGCACGCCTGGTACTTCGCGTGGATTGAGTTTAAAACTCATGTACGGTTTGAAACTACCATCGGCGTTGGTTTGCCACAGGTTAGTACGCAGCGTTGCCATGATGGTGGCATAAAATTGACGCAGGATACGATCTTCATCGAGGCTGGCGACGTTGGCCAAATGCGCTTCAAGAAGTTCTTTGATGTGTTTTTGCGCCGCTTCACGATCACCGGCATAGTCAGGTTTAAAGCGTGCGCCAAACAATTCTGCAATCAATTGGGTAATGTCAGCATTTTTATTCAATGCCGATTCAATATAGGTTTGGCTATACGCAAAACCCAGTTGTTTGAAGTAACGTGAACAGGCGCGCAAGACGGCAATAGAACGTGCATCCAGCGCTGTATTCAACACCAGACGGTTCAGATCATCACTTTCGACTTCACCTTTCCAGATCTGCGAGAACATGGTTTCAAAGCGTGCCTTAATCGCAGACAAATCAGTATCGGCGGGCAGTTGCAATCCAAGATCATGGATCCACAAATTGTCTGTGCCATTGACGATCTGGTAAGGATGCTCATCGAGCACGCGCGCACCCATGTGCTCCAGCACTGGTAAAGAATCTGACAGCGCAACTTTGGTGGTATTGTAGATCTTAAAGCGGAGCATGCCATCATCAGCATCGAGCGGACGATACAGTTTGACCACCATCGCTTGCTCAGGATTTAAGCTCGCCAACATTTCTGAATCTTCCGCCCCAACCAGCGCAGAAAAATCTTCACGGTAAGCAGTCGGGAAGGCATTTGCAAAACGATTTGCCAATGCGAGCCCTTGACCTTCACCGTGGGTGCGCAGCAATTCGGTCGTGCAATCATCTTCCCAACGTTGTGCGAGCTTGGCGATACGTGCTTCTAAAGCACCCAGATTCACATTCACTGGCGCACGATTTTTTGCGCGAACCTGATAATGAATACGAGCCAACGGGCTATCTGTCAGCATTGGTGTGAATTCTATTGATTCGCCATCCAGCGCAAACATCAGTTCATTGCCCACTTTGACACGCAATTCTGTGTTGTAGCGATCACGTGGTACAAAAACCTGCGCTGAAGTAAAACGACCAAACGGATCACGGCGTAAAAATAAACGGGTGCGTTGACGTTCTTGCAAACGCAAAATACCGATCGCATGATCAGCGAGCGTCGGTGTGTCAATCTGAAATAATTCATCACGGGGATAATCATCAAGAATCGCTTGCAAGGCTTTAGCAGCATGGCTTTGCGGCACAACACCGGAACTTGCCATGACTGCTGCCACGCGCTGCCGCACTTGAGGAATTTCATCCACAGGAGCCGAGTAAGCAGACGACGTGTACAGACCCATAAAACGTGATTCGCCGATCACCTTGCCGTTATCATCGAAGCGTTTTATCGCAACATAATCCAGCCAGGCCGGGCGATGCACGGTGGAGCGTGTCATGGCCTTGGTGACCAAGACTGTTTCGTCAGATTCCATGATCGCCAATACTTCTGGCGGCAAATAGGCAAGTGAGGTCTGGACTTTGCCGCGCAAAATGCCGAGGCCAGATTCAGGAATCGCGACCAGACTGACTTTGTCGCCATCGCGTTTCAAATCGTAGTCACGGGCACCGAGGAAAGTGAAATGACGTTCTTCCAACCAGCGCAAGAAAGCCACACCTTCGTTACCACTTGGCGACGGCGCATGTTTTTCGCAAGCACTGCACACTGCATGTACGCGATCCAACATCGGCTGCCAGTCGACCACGGCACTCAATACGTCCGCTAACACGTGTTTTAATTCTTCTGCCAGCGCCTGCTGTTCTGCCACACTGACGATACGATCGCATTCAACCATGATCAACGATTCTACGGGATCATTTCTGCCTGCCGCTTTCGCCGCAGCGACGGTACTCACTGAAGCGATACCATCTTTGGCGTTACGCGTGACGCTCATCAAAGGATGGACGATCCAGTGCGCTGTGCGACCACTTCGGTTAATCGCCATCGTGACCGAATCCACCAGGAAAGGCATATTGTCATTGACGATTTGTACAACGGTATGTTCGCTGACAAAACCATCCTCGGCCAATGTGGGATTAAACACCCGAATCTTCGGCGTATGATCGGCACGCGGTGCATCGAGCAAACGCCAGTGCGCGTTTGCCTGCGCAAACAAGGTCGCCGGACCGCGTGCGGTAATTTCGTCGGGATCGGTGTTTTCAAAGTAAGCTGCGATGAAAGGACCTTGACGGTCTGCAGCTGGGCCAGGGTGGGCTTGCGCATAAGCGAGCAGCTCAGCGAAGTGCGTTGTGGTCATACGTTCTCCTATGGATGGGAAGACACGAGAAAAAGCTTAGCAAGATCATTGCAGCATAGGCTTGCAAGTATCCTCCAATATCGGTTCGGGGACAAATTTCTGTGCTATTTTGTTACAGATTTCATAAGTTTATTGACGTATAGCAAAATTTTAATTGACAGGCTGGGGATACATCAAATCAAGCCCCCCTGTGGCCGAATTCGCGTTATTGCATTGGAGGCAATACTATGCCGCCAGACTCTTCTACGTTAAGACTACATTGCTGACACGTTAGCCACCGCAGTGCCAGAAGTTGCAAGATGTA
>Ga0364893_10538_pt1 | contig 14634 bp, 14 predicted proteins | sample ExccelJu500001D3_FD_206943 | JGI IMG/M metagenome (GOLD analysis project Ga0364893, IMG submission 206943) | Enriched cells from Trout Bog Lake Hypolimnion, Wisconsin, USA - BchlTB.July16.5000.01.D3 | ecosystem: Environmental > Aquatic > Freshwater > Lake > Hypolimnion/Profundal zone | place: USA...
GCCAGCCAGAAGCGACGAACTAAGCGAAGCCGGAGCCCATTGCAGCGGGGTCGGCATCATGAAGTCCATGCCTGCGTTCATCGCGCCGACAGTGGTCTTGGCTGCGAAAAAGTCAGACTGGACGTAACCGGTGAAACCCCAATCGTTGCGAAGAATGTCCGTCAGTGTTTCCTTGTTCTCGCATGACGAGACGCCGTTCACGTAGTTATACGCGCACATAATGGAGGCGACTTTACCGTCCTTGACCGACATTTCGAACGGTAACAGATAGAGTTCTCGCAGCGCCTGACGGTCCACGGTCTCTTGGATGCTCGTACGATTGGTTTCTTGCTCGTTGCCAACGTAGTGCTTGGCCATGCCGATCATTCCCTTGGACTGGATTGCCTTGATCTCGGCCACAGACATCGTACCGGACAGGAATGGATCTTCGCCAAAGTATTCGAAGTTTCGGCCGAGGATGGGCAGGCGCGCCAAGTTCATGCCAGGGGCTTCGAACTCGTGCAGAGCGAGGTTCATCATTTCGGTGGCAATTACATCACCGTAAGCACCTGCCACGGACGGGTCGAACGAGGCCGCAGCCGCCATTGCCGAGGGCAATGCGGTTGCCTTCGCTGAGGATGGATCGGTGTACGCGGTCATATCGAATGTCGATCCGCCGAACGTAACCATATTCGGGGGCACCGACGCCGAGACACAGTCGTTCTGACCCAGCCCAACCGGACCGTTGGTGATGCGGAACGTAGGAATGTTTAGCGCGGCGATTGCGGATACGTGTCGTGCCCCTTTACATTGCGGCAGTTCAAGAACGGTCTCTGGAAACGCGCCGGTCAGTTGCTGCATTTTCTGTTCAATCGTCATTGCTGCGATCAGTAGTTTGGCGCGCCTATTAGAGACTGCATCCTTTGCCGCATCCGTGTTTGCTGCGGCTTGTTCAGCGAGGATGGACGGACTGCTCCAGGCGTTGGTCGCAGCTGAGGACTCACCTCCGGCACCCAGCGCGAGCACCATACCGACCGCGACGGCTACGGCAGATTTTTGGGCACTGAACATAGCCTTTCTCAACGTGGTTTCCTTGGCATTCTGATTCCAAAGTGATTTACTGTCTTGGAGTGTGAGTCCACTGCTTTGTTGGAGTTGAGGATTCATGATGGGTTCTTTAAGTCAATAAGTCGTTGTTGGATTGGGATATAGGTGTGCGAAAGCGTTGTGCCTGAGTGGAGCTTTATTCGGTGGATTCATCGTGCCCGGACGTGCTAGAGGTAACTGCCCCAAGGCGCTTCTCTGCGCTTGTGTAGTCCAGCGTCACGAACCCGCCGCCCTGGTATTGCTGTGCAATGGGATCGAGTGGGTTGGTCTGTGGAAGAATACGGGCGGCATGGTCTTCGGCGTTATGCTTTGGCTCGTAACCCAAACGTGCAGCCGCGTTCTGCGTCCAATAGCTGCGCGTGTTGTTCGATACAGCCCACACCGCAAGGTAGCCCACGTCCGTCGCCGTGATGCATTGCATAACAAGCTGCACTGTGTCCTCATGCGAAAGCCAGGTACTTAGATGGCGGAAATTTGCCGGCTCTTTCTCGCAACTACCGATGCGCAGCGAGATGCCCTCGATGCCGTGTTTATCCCAATACATCCGCGCCATCAATTCGCCCCAGGCCTTGGACAGTCCGTAAAAGCCGTCAGGACGAAACGGCGCATCCAGGTCGAGCTGGTCATGCACCGAGTGCATGCCGAATGCATGGTTCGAACTTGCGAAGACAATGCGGCGGACCTTGTTGCGGCGCGCGCCTTCGTAAATCTGATGCAATGCGACGAGGTTGTTCTCGATAATTTCGGGCAAAGGTCGCTCCACGCTGGTGCCGGCCATGTGGATCAGCACATCGACACCATTGAGCAGGCGGTCGACCGTGGCAGGATCCCGTAAATCACCGTGCATCACGTCTTCGCCGTCGTGCAGTGGAACGAGAGGCGTCCTACCGCCGGCACTGCGAAGATCGACGCCGAGCTTTTGCAGCTCGATGCGCAGCATTCGGCCCATATTGCCAGAGGCACCGGATAGAGCAACTTTTGTCATAAAAGAATCATCCTTGTTAATTACTGTTAGAAGGCTGGTGGAGCGTCGGCGGCACTGACTTCGAACATGAATACACCTTCGGCCTTTGACTTAGAGCCCGGTTCTTTGGTCGGATACCTTTCGCAGTGCCCGCCGTTGTTATCGATGCTCAGGCCCTTGGCGGCCATCGAGCGCAAAAGCCTACGTGGATCAGGGTGCTTCATGGAGAGTATTCAAGTCCATTGATTCAAATGAAGGCGTCAGACCTTGGCGATTTCGTGATTGCCCATGATCTCCAGCGCTCGTACGAGTGCGGAATGATCAAGATCGGCCATGTCATTTGCAGCACATACCTGCATTAGTTGGGCCGCACCGGCTGTCTGGGGTAGGGCCAAGCCAAGTTCTCGGGCACCTTGCAACGCCAGACCCAGATCCTTCTGGTGGAGACCTATGCGAAAGCCTGGATTGAAGGTGCGCTTGATCATGCGTTCACCATGCACCTCCAGAATGCGCGAAGCAGCAAAACCACCCATGAGAGCCTGGCGCACCTTTGCAGGATCGGCTCCTGCCTTGCTAGCAAACATCAACGCCTCACCGACCGCAGCAATATTGAGCGCCACGATGATCTGGTTGGCCACCTTGCAGGTCTGGCCGTCACCGTTGCCACCAACTAGAGTGATGTTCTTGCCCATGCATTTCAGAAGTGGCAGCACTTTCTCAAAGGTCTCCTCACTGGCGCCACACATGATGGTTAGGCTTGCGGCCTTGGCCCCCACTTCGCCACCAGAGACCGGGGCATCCACGTAGTCGCAACCCAGGGTATTTATGCGTTCAGCAAAGACTTTAGTCTGCATGGGCGAGATGGAGCTCATGTCTACCACCGTCTTGCCGATCTGAAGGCCTGCGGTCACGCCGTTGGTGCCAAACAGCACGGTTTCAACGTCGGGCGTGTCGGGCAACATAAGGAAAATGATGTCGGCCTTTTGTGCCACTTCGGTGGCGTTGGCACAGGCTATGCCACCTGCACTTAACAACTCGCCAGGAGGTGTGCCGCGTGTGTTCAGGTACACCGTGTGGCCGGCGTCAATCAGGTGCCTGGCCATGGGTGCGCCCATGATGCCCAGGCCGATAAATCCAAGTGTGCTCATGCTGTGAAATCCAGAAAGTTAAGAAAGATAGTTAGGCGATGTAGCGGTCTTTGAGGGCCTGCGTGGCGCTGCGGAACACGCCCAGGTCGCTGCCCACGGCCACCAGGGTGGCGCCCATGTCCATGTAGCGGCGGGCATCCGCCTCCACTGGCGCGAGGATGCCGCTGGCAATGCCGGCGCGCTTGCAGGCGGCAAAGATGTGGGCAATAGCGGTTTGCACGTCCGGGTGGGCGGCATTGCCTAGGTGGCCCAGGGTAGCGGCCAGATCAGACGGGCCGACAAAGATGCAGTCCACGCCAGGTGTGCTGGCAATCGCGTCGGCAGCAGACACGCCCTGCGGGCTTTCGATCTGCACGGCCATGGTGATGTGGCGGTTGATTTCCTGGAAGTAGTTGGGCACAGTGCCGTAGCGGTTGCTGCGCTGCACGACCGACACGCCGCGAATGCCTTCGGGCGGATAGCGTGTGGCAGCCACCGCATCGGCGGCGTCTTCGGCGCTGTGCACCATGGGAATCAGGAAGTTGTAGAAACCGGCATCCAGCAGGCGCTTGATTTCCACCGCGTTGTTGCTGGTGGGGCGCACAACCGGCGCACTGCGGCTGTCCTTGAGAGCCATAAGTTGCGGAACGAAGCTGATCACGTCATTGGGCGAATGTTCGCCGTCCAGCAGGATCCAGTCAAAGCTGGCCACGCCCAGCACCTCGGTGGCAATCGGGCTGGCCAGCGAGCACCAACAGCCGATCAGCGGCTGGCCAGCCAGCAAGGTCTGCTTGAAGGTGTTGGGAAAGGCTTGATAAGGAGTAGTTTGTTTCATGGGGGCAATTTTTGATGTGTCTGACATTGGGTTGAACTGGCGCCGTGCTTCGGATTAACGGTGCCAAGCTAAACAGCAGGAGGGCGTCGCGTAACTTGAATTGAGTGGCCTGCACGGTACGCGTGACCGTCAGGCATGCTGTAGTCCATTGCCGCACCTTTTGACAATGAAACCAGGATCACGATCGCGTCGCTCATAGCACCACGTGTCCGGTGATCAGGGTGGGAAGCCAGGTTGAGAACGCAGGAACATAGGTCACCAGAGTGATGGCCACACAGATCGCTATGTAATATGGCCAAGCGGTCTTGGTGGCTTCACCGATCGAGATATTTCCGATGGCGCACCCAACAAACTGCACAGTGCCTACCGGCGGATGCACGAGACCCAGTGCACAGTTGAGCAAAAGCATCATGCCGAACTGCACCGGGCCCACGCCCATCTGGATGGCAAGCGGCAGGAACAGGGGTGTGGTGATCAGGATGTGCGCCGCCATGTCCAGGAAGATGCCCAGCACGATTTGGATGATATTGATGTACAGCAGCATCAGCCAGGGCGACTGCGTGGCCGACAAGAGCGCCGCTTCAATCGCATCCGGGATTTCCAGATAGGCCATCTGGTAGCGCAGCATGTTGGACACGCCGATCAGCAGCAGGATCACGCCCGTCGTCTTGGATGCCTTGGCCAGTGATTTCAGCAGCTTTTCCTTGTTCATGGTGCGGTAGATGAACACCGTGAGCAAGAGCGAATAGCTCACCGCAATGGCGGCCGCCTCGGTGGCCGTGGCCACGCCCTTCATGATGCAGAACAGAATGATCACCACCACCATCAGGCCCGGCATGGAGGCGATGAAGGTGCGCAACACGGCTGACCAGCCGGGGAATTTTTCCAGCATGGTGGAGCCATCAGCGCGCTTGGGGAAGCCGAACTTCACTGCCTGCCAATAGGCCGTGGCCAGCATGCAGACCATGATCCAGAAGCACGGGATCAGGCCGGCAAACATCAGGTCGCCAATCGACACACCCTTGATGACATGGCCATCGATCATGCCGGTGGCGGCTTGCGCTGCAAAGGCGTAGATGATCATATTGTGCGAGGTGGGCATCAGCGCACCCGTCAAGGACGCATGCGTGGTGACGTTGACCGCATAGGCCGCGCTGTAGCCTTCGCGCTTCATGATCGGAATCATCACGCCGCCCATGGCCGAGGTGTCTGCCACCGGAGAGCCGGAGACGCCGCCGAACAGGGTGGAGGCCACCACATTCGCCAGCCCCAGGCCGCCGCGCCAGTGACCGACCAGGCTGCGGGCAAAGTCCACAATCTTGTCGGCAATGCCGCCATGCAGCATCAGCTCACCCGAGAAGATGAAGAACGGAATGGCCAGGAAGGAAAACACATTCATGCCCGAGACCATCATCTGGATGGCGGTCTCAAACGGCAGGCCTTCGACGGCAAAGGTGGCCAGGCAGGCCAGGCCAATGGAAAACGCTACGGGCACGCCCAGCAGCAGGAAGGCGACAAAGCCTAAACAGAGTACGGTCAGTGCCATGAGGGGACTACCTTTTCGCCGGAGAACTGGGCCAGCAGATGTTCAATGGAAAAGAGAATGATGAGCACGCCCGAGATCAGTACCGGCAGGTAGCGAAAGGCTTCGGACAGGCCCAGCGTGGGGATGGTGCTGGCATAGGTGGAGATGGCCATCAGCGTGCCGCCGCCCAGCAGGGCCAGGGCAAAGCAGATCACCAACAGGAAGACCACCACCTTGCACCAGAACTGCACTGCTTCGGGCAGCACCTTGACCAGCGAGTCCAGGCCGATATGGCCGGCATCGCGCACACCGGCGGAGGCGCCAAACATGGCCACAGACACCACCAGCAGCAGGGCCACCTGTTCCACATAGGGCGGGGCATCGTTAAACACATAGCGCAGTACAACGCCGTAGATCACGACACTCAAAAGGCCTGCCAGGCAGGTACACGCTAGGTACAGGGTCCAGCGTGACAAGATACAGTTCAGCCGGGTTAGAGGTTTCATTTTTAGACTCGGTTATGGTCGCATTAGTTCAAAACCACTGCGACCCGTTCGCTGAGTGCGAACGAACTTATTTGGTGTTGACGATTTCTTGCACCAAGGCCTTGAGCTCGGGCGTGTTAGCAAACTTATCCCACACTGGACGTTCCGCTTCGACAAATCCCTTGTGATCGATTGCCGAGGCTGGAACGATGGTTGCGCCACCTTTAATGACGGCCGCCTTGGCATCTTTTTCCCTTGCTTCCCAAAGCGTCACGTAGTAGGGAACCGAGGCCTTGGCTGCCTTGCGGATTGCCGTCTGCTCTTCTGGCGTCAGGGTGTCCCAGATCTTTTTGGAGAACACCAGAACCTCTGGGCCCATGGAGTGCATGGTCTCGGAATAGACATTTGCCGCTTCGTAGTGTTTGGCCTCGTCATACGAAGGGTAGTTGTTTTCGGCAGCGTCTAACAAGCCAGTTTTAAGGCCGGTGTAGACCTCAGCAAAGGGCATGGGCGTGGCCGACGCGCCCATGGCGGCTATGGTGCTAACCCACAAGTCCGACGGCTGCACGCGGATCTTCAGACCCTTGATGTCGGCCAGGGACTTGATAGGCTTGTGCGCGTAGATGGAACGGGCACCACTTTCATAAAAAGCCAAACCAATAAATCCGGACTTCTCAAAGGCGGCCAGAATTTTGTCGCCTTGCTGGCCGTAAATGGTTTTTCGGAAATGCTCAATGTCGCGGAACAAAAAGGGCAGTGAAGGAATCTTTGATTCCGGCACGATGCCGTGGAACGATGCGGTGTTGACGCGCACCATGTCGAGCGCGCCGATTTTTACCTGCTCAACGGTATCTTTCTCGGAACCAAGGGCACTATCCCCAAATACCTTGATACTGTCCTTCCCACCCGTGGCCTTGCTAAGTTCTTCTCCCATGTGCTTTACAGCCATATTGGTCGGGAAGTCCTTGTTGTGATCATCGGCAGAACGGAAGGTTCGCGCCATGGAAGCTGTAGCCGTTAGTGCCAGCACAGCAATGGCAACTTGTGTGGTTAGAGTTTTGAATGGGAAGCGCATGATTTCTCCTTTTGGTGGTATTGGGTAACGGGTGAGGGGGATAGAGAACTAAAAGGTGCTGCATGCCGGTTCGGGGAAACCCTGAACAGAGGGCAAATGAATGGCGAACAGGCCGCCGTCCAGCGCGTCGGCAGCGCAATCTGCAGGGCGTCCGGAGGTGATGAACAAGGTGCGCATATCGGCGCCACCAAATGCGCACATGGTGGGCTTGACTACCGGCACAGCAACGGACAGGTCCAACACGCCTTTGGGTGTGTAACGGTGCACCAGGCCAGCATCGATGCCGCAAATCCAGTAGCAACCATCAGTGTCCATGGCCGCGCCATCTGGACGTCCAGCAAAGCCGGCCATATCAATAAAGGGACGTGGATTCGAGGGCGTGCCCTGCTCGGTATCGTAGTCATAGGCCCAGACCTTGCGCGCGCTGGCGTGAGAATCCGACAGGTACATGGTGCGTCCGTCTGGACTAAATGCCATGCCATTGGGAGTGACAAAGCCGCTTAGCAATTCGCGCAACGAGCCACCGCGCTCTATCTGATAGACCTTGCCCACAGCTTTGGCAGCTGCCATATCCATCAGCATGGTGCCAGCCAGAAAGCGGCCTTGGCGGTCGCAACGGCCATCGTTGAAGCGCATGTCGTCCAATGCGTGTTGTACGGTAGCGAGGCGTACGAAGCCCAATGCGTCTTCGTGGCTTGTGTCGAGCGTGAACATGCCGCTCTCAGTTCCGGCTATCCATTGCTGCTCACTCGCGCCCCGCACCATGCAGGCCAGCATTTCGGGTGCAGACCATTGCTGGTGTTTGCTGGATTGCGTCTGATAACGATGCAGCTTCTTATCAGGTATATCCACCCAGTACAGGGCCTGTTCATGGGCATGCCAGACCGGGCATTCGCCGGTTCTGCTTTGCACGGCCAGCACCAGCTCCGCCATTATGTTGATTAGAGACATGGAGTCACCCGGCTTTCTTGTTCGTTTGCACCCATGTTTACGCTGGCGTCGCATGCCTTGAATATGTCTGATACCTGGTTCGCGTCCGCCATTTCGACGAGTACGATGCCTTCACCGGACCGGGCCGACCTGAAATCCCGGCTCGCAGACAGGCTTGGCATCTCGCAATTGGCTTGTCGATGCTCCCTAAGCGTTGTGCCCACTCCGCCCGTGGAACCTGGCAGGGGCAAAGGGTGGTGTACTTTGGTAGTCATATACGTTTGAACCTCTGTGGGCAAAGCCGGTAGCCGCTGTTAACGCTTTGAAGTGCATGCATGCTCCTTCTGAACAGATTACCTGCCCAAAGGGATGGGGAGCCTGCGCCTCTATAGGTCACTTTCAGCAAATGACAAACTGAACGCGATGTTCTGATTGCCATTTGCTGTATCGCCTGGACTTACTTTGTCAATGGGGAAATTTCGTTTAGAAGGAAACCATAAGACCTACGTCGACGGCGTTAGTCTTTGTGAGATTGGGGCCATCTGCGCTGCCGAAGTCAATATAGACCTTCGTGCTGTAAGACTCAGATGCTTCTTTCACACGCTTAAGCCAGTAGTGATACCCGACACCAAATTTCGTCAGATTTTGTGAGCCAGGGCCGCTTTGGTCTGACTGGGCCGCAACAGCCTTGAAGTCGCCCCGGCCAATCGGAGCAGTCAGGCCTAGTGAATAGACATTGGTGGTGAGCGACCCAGTTGCAACCCCTACATTGGTTTTTGTAAATGAGAGTACTGGCTTGACCACGCCAAAATCATATGAAACCGTACCAATACTGAGATTCTGTCCCGCGCTTGCATTCGTACCGCTTGCATTTGAAGAGGTTTCATCATATCCAAGCCCAGCATACAAAGGGCCATTAATATATTCCAGGGTACCGCCGACCTCTCTGCCGACGCCAATCTTTGGCGGCGTTGCGGCACTGCTGGTAGTTGCCGGCAATCCTTCTGTATTGTCTTGTTCAAAGCTGTATGCCAGCACACCCTTGAATCCATTGAATGAAGCAGACTTCAAGTAGATGCCGTTTTTGTAACGAGGACCATCAGTCGCAGTGTATCCATTGTAATTTTTCGTCGCACCAAAGCTAAGATTGCTGATAGTTGCAACAGTGTCCCATCGAAATGGATCGGCATTGAGTGCAATATATCCTGCAGGAACATACTGGCGACCTAGCTCCACGGCACCGAAGTCAGGGTTTTGCAAACCGACGTAGGACCATCCATAGAATTCCGAAGCGCTGTTTAACTCAGCGCCTGTTGCCGCCTGGAAACGCTGTTGTACTCGAATGTAGGATTTCAATCCGTAATCCAGTTGCATGTCTGCGTTAACTCCTAGCCAGGAATCTGCTCCGGGGTGAATTTGGCTTGAACCAGGGATCAAAGATCCACCCCCTTGACTTAGATATGCAGTTCCACTGTTTACGTCAGTCACTCCAAGATCGATCCGTCCATATACCGTCACGCTGCGTGCATCGTTTCCAAAGGTAAAGTCAGCCCATGCGGGTGTTGTAGCGAAGCCAACTGTGGCAATTGCCGCCATTAAGTATGCTTGTTTCATTTTGTGGATTCCTCTTTAAAATTAGAACTATCAGATCGCCTCTTGGCGGAACATTTAAAAATCGGGCGAAGAATGAATTCGGAAAGTCGCCCAATACAAAACTTTCCGGAATTTAGCAACAACTGAGGCGACTTATGCGGGGTCGGCCATCCCCCCGAACGACGCCGACTTGTTAGCGATCCAGGCAAGGGCGTTTGTTGTCAAACTTCCAGCCAGGCACTAAGAACTGCATCGCCATAGAGTCATCGCGTGCTCCCAGCCCATGCTGCAGATATAGTTGATGGGCAAGTTCGACCTTGACCATGTCCAGCTCAATACCCAGACCTGGTTTCTTCGGTACTTCCACATGTCCGCCAATAATCTGCAACGGCTCTTTGGTCAGACCCTGTCCGTCCTGCCAGATCCAGTGCGTGTCAATGGCCGTGACCTTGCCCGGCGCGGCAGCCGCCACATGGGTGAACATGGCCAGGGATACGTCAAAGTGATTGTTGGAATGGGAGCCCCAGGTCAAGCCCCAGTCACGGCAGGTCTGCGCAACGCGCACCGAGCCCGCCATGGTCCAAAAATGCGGATCAGCCAATGGAATGTCTACGCTCTGCAGGGAAAGCGAATGCACCAGTTGGCGCCAATCAGTTGCCACCATGTTGGTGGCGGTAGGCAGACCGGTTTCGCGACGGAATTCAGCCATAACCTCGCGTCCTGAAAATCCTTCTTCGGCGCCGCAAGGGTCTTCTGCATAGGCCACCACCGAGCGCATGTCGCGCATCAGGCGCACTGCTTCCTTAAGCGACCAACCGCCGTTCGGATCCAGCGTAATCCGAGCTTCGGGAAAGCGTTCGTGCAGTGCAACGATTGCTTCAACTTCAGCGTCACCGGACAGCACGCCGCCCTTGAGCTTGAAGTCATTGAAGCCATAGCGTTCGCGGGTGGCTTCTGCCAGGCGAACAATGGATTCGGGTGTTATTGCTTCCTCGTGGCGCAGTTCAAACCAGGCGTTGTCGGCCCCTGGTTCGCTGCGGTAGGGCAGATGGGTTTTGTTGCGGTCGCCAATGTAGAACAGGTAACCCAGCATTTCCACGGAACTGCGTTGCTGGCCTTCACCCAGTAGGGCTGCGACGGGCAGGTCCAGATGTTTGCCCAACAGGTCCAGCAGAGCTGCTTCCACTGCAGTCAGTGCATGGATAGTGGTGCGCAGGTCAAAGGTCTGCAATCCACGACCGCCGGAATCCCTATCGGCAAAGCGTTCGCGCATGGTGTTGAGCACAGCCTGCACATTGCCGATGGACTGGCCAACGACGATCTCGGCTGCTTCTTCCAACGTTGCACGGATCTTTTCGCCACCGGGCACTTCGCCCACGCCGGTGTTGCCCGCGCTGTCTTTCATGACCACGATGTTGCGGGTGAAGAAAGCGCCGTGGGCCCCGGAGAGGTTCAGCAACATGCTGTCGTGTCCGGCGACGGGGATCACGCGCAGTGCCGTGACTTTGGGTGTTTCTTGAATAATCATTTTTTCCTTGAGGGACGTGAAAACAGGACTTTGCTAACCCGCATCCAATCCACCTACACAAAATGGTAGCGGTACCAAATTGGATTGAATGGTAGCGGTATCATTTTTCCCCGTCAAGAAAATTTGACTAAGTGTTTACCCTATATTGGGTTTAAGCGCTATCGCGCTCTACGATGCAAAAGCCGACATCCCGGATGGGATCGTCAACCACGTTGCCCTCTGCGCGGGCAATCAGGAATCGGGCAGCTTGCTGGCCCATCTCACTGCCGTTGATGTGAACTGTGGTTAGTGCGGGAATCAAGTCCGCAACAAAGGGCACGTCGCCAAAGCCCATAACGGCAAGTTGATCGGGCACGCGAATGGCCCGCGCATTAGCCTCAGTAATGGCGCCAGTTGCCAGCATGTCGGAGCTACAAAAAATGGCTTGCACATCAGGCAGACGGGCCAACACCTGGCCCAGTGCATCGCGCCCACTTTTAATGGACCGAGCCGCGCCGACGTTGACTACGATCGGCTCAGCCAAGCCGCTGCTTACCACTGCGTCTGAAAATGCGGTGGCTCGTCGTGCGGCACGCTCATCATCTGCACGAATCAGCGCAAAACGCTTATACCCCTTCTTGATCAGGTACGAAGCCGCCGCCTTGCCTATTTCTCTGTGGGAAAAGCCGATGAGCATGTCCACTGGTGTCGGTGTCAAATCCCAGGTTTCCACGACTGGGATACCTGATGCCAGTAGCCGTGTTCGCCCTTTGCCGGTGCCCATAATACCGGTCAGAAAGATACCGTCAGGTCGGCGGCCAATGATTGCATCCAACAAGGCTTCTTCATGGTCCTGGGAGTAGCCTGATTGGCCCAGCATCAACTGGTAGCCTGACTCAAACAAGGTGTTGTTCAGTGCCTCAACCATTTCCAGGAAGACCGAGCCCAACAGGGTCGGTACTACAGCTGCAATCAGCCGACTGCGCGACGATGCCAGCCCACCTGCCAGGCGATTGGGAACATAACCCGTGCGGTCAATGGCCTCTTGAACCCTCCTCAAGACGTCAACAGAGACCGCTTCGGGAGTATTCACTGCACGCGAGGCGGTAATCGGCGCAACACCAGCCAGTTTGGCAACGTCCCGCAAAGTCACCGCGCCAGTGCTGCGTCTGGACTTCTTTGATGTTTCCATATTTTTCATTGTTGATCTAAAATGATATCGGTACCAAGCTACCACACTCCTCTCGAAGATGTAGTGTTTCCACTAAGCTAAGGATCGAATTTTCCATGAACCCTGTAGCCACATCGTTGAAAGGTAATGATTTACCACCCCGTCGTTCTATCGGCTTGGTCCAGCATGTGGTCGATAGCCTCACCAAAAACGTTGTTGAAGGCAAACTCGCGCCGGGATACAAGTTACCCACAGAAGCGGGAATCATGAATCAATTCGGTGTCAGCCGAACCGTAGTTCGCGAAGCCATTTCCCGTCTCCAGGCAAACCACCTAGTCGAAACCCGCCACGGCATTGGAACCTTTGTGCTGACATTGCCAAAGTCGAGCGCTTTCCAATTGGAGGAAGTCGATCATGACACGCTTTCTGATGTACTTTCCATGCTGGAGTTGCGTGTGAGTTTGGAAACGGAAACCGCAGCGCTCGCCGCCCAACGGCGCACCCCCAATGCATTAGACGCCATGCATTTCCACCTGAATGCATTTCGACAATGCATTCGTGATGGGGTCAACCCAGTGTCGGCGGATTTCAACTTTCACATGGAAGTGGTGAAGGCCACAGGCAATTCACATTTCCTCAATCTCATGACTTACATGGGCACCAAAATCATTCCTCAGACTATGATCAATACTGTAGTCAATGCACCAAAGGAGGACTTACGTTCCATCTGGAAGGTGCTCGACGAGCACGAGAACATCTTCAATGCGATTCGCAACCTAGACTCTGATGGCGCACGTGCAGCCATGCGCACACACTTGTACAACAGCAAAGACCGGCTCAAAAAGTTACATACTGATTGTTGTTAGCGGCGGTCTGAAAGCGCGTAAAAATGGCGGTTAAGCGCGGTTTTCCGTTGGCTGCCAGGGAAATTGGTGTCAGGAATGAAGAAAAACGTAAGCCTGCAAGGTAGCGTCAAGCGACGACCACTTTGATAATCGCCTTTCCCGCAAGCAGTCATACAACTGGTTGCGGGTTTTTCGAATACTCGAATCGGTCGCCAAGCCGCATGAACATTGGGGTCTGGGGAAACGGGTCATCTGCGGCAAAATACGTCGGCTTTGGCAGGCGAAATGGCGCAGAGCAAGCATTGGCAATGGATTCCAACGAGTTTGAGTGTTCAGCAGTTTGAGGCATTTGTCTTGCCGCACCTCAAGCCTGGGCGCCGAGGGCCGCCCGTCAAGCTGACGATGCACAAGATCTTCAACTACATCTTGCTGCAGCTCTACATGGGATGCCAGTGGAAGTCGCTGCCGATTACAAATCGGTGCGATGGCCAACCCGAAATCCACTACACCAGCATTTACCGTACCTTTCGTAGATCGGCTACTGAGGGCTATATCGATGCCATTTTCACGGGCTCTGTCCAGGCGCTTTTCGATCGCAATTTGCTCGACACTTCGGTTCTTCACGGTGACGGAACGACGACCATCGCCAAGAAGGGGGGCGACAACATTGGCTTCAGTGGCCACAAACACCTCAAGGGCGATAAAGTCGTATCCTTTTGCGACCGCAATTGCAACGTGATCGCGCCGTTCATCGCCGCACCGGGCAATCGAAATGAGTCCCCCCTGTTGCGTGAAGCATTGCCACAGCTGACGTGTATTGCCAAGGCCGTTGGCCTCGATCTCCGAGGGAGCACCATCAGCCTGGACGGCGTTTACGATGGCAAGGCCAACCGCAAAGCGCTTTTCAACCGCGACATGGTTCCCAACATCAAAGAGAACCCCCGCAACAGAAAGACCACCAAGCCCGGCCCCAAGCGTTTGTTCCGCGAAGATATCTACGAAGAGCGTTTTCGCACCATCGAACGCGTGTTCGCTTGGGAGGACAAATTTCGGCGCGTGATCGTTCTCTACGAGACAATTGCCGACGTCCACTATGCGTTCAAGACCTTGGCCTACACCATGATCAACCTGCGCCACTTCTGTCGCAGCTGAGCACCGACGACCGTACTCTCTCATGACCGGCACGACGCACCGCGCCGTGCTTTCGTGCGCCAGAAATATGCGAAATCTGCCTGCCTGCTGATGCCGACCGCGGCCACTCACGCACTTTTCGCCACCAAATAGATCGGTCTCGTTCCATGTGCCGATCCCACATCTGCCGACAAGGCAAAACCCGCAACCAGTTGGATGTGAAAAAGCCGCCCACAGGGAGCGGCTTTTTCGTCCCAGGAGGGAGCCAACTGAATGACACCTCTAGGGATGAGTAGTGGGGCTATTGTTGCACATTCGCTCCGCCCATGTCCATCACCCTTGGCACCCCTGCCCCGGCGG
>Ga0364893_10368_pt2 | contig 14522 bp, 12 predicted proteins | sample ExccelJu500001D3_FD_206943 | JGI IMG/M metagenome (GOLD analysis project Ga0364893, IMG submission 206943) | Enriched cells from Trout Bog Lake Hypolimnion, Wisconsin, USA - BchlTB.July16.5000.01.D3 | ecosystem: Environmental > Aquatic > Freshwater > Lake > Hypolimnion/Profundal zone | place: USA...
CTTTGGATTGCATCTCAATAATACGCGATACAGTTCGGTGAAATTCATTAGACAAAGTGCCTTGAGTATAAAGCAACTCTGGTGCAACTTCAGCTGACATAATGAGTTTTACTTTGTTATCGTAAAAGACGTCGATTAACCAGGTAAAACGCCGCGCTTCAGACGACATTGCTGCCGACATGGCCGGTATCGACGATAAAATAACAGTATGAAAACGACTAGCAATTTCCAGATAATCATTTTGCGAACGCGGACCGCCGCACAACGTATGAAAATCGAACCAGATAACGCCACCAGCACGTCTTAAGGATTTTAAATTACGGCCTTCGATATTGACGAGTGGATCTTCATCTTTAGTATCAGCAATGCGCGCAAAACTGTCACGCAAGGCTTGATCCGTCGCAGCACTTAATGGCGTCAGATACGCCTGAACCTGCTCCAAGGCGCGCTTGCGATAGTCGTTCCCAGAATCCACGTTTAAAATATCAAGACGCTCTTTTAACAAAGCGATAGTCGGCAACATCCGGTCGCGATGTAAACCTTCCGGATATAAGGTGTCGGGTTGATAATTTGAGGTCATCACAAATGAAACGCCATGATCAAATAAGGCTTTGAGCAAGTTATATAACAACATCGCATCAGCCACATCCGATACGTGAAATTCATCAAAGCAAATCAGGCGATATTTTCTGGCGATCTGACGCGCAACCTCATCGAGTGGATTAGCTACGCCTTTGAGTTCATCCAATTGGCGATGCACCGAGCGCATAAATTCATGGAAATGCAGCCGTGTTTTGCGCACCACAGGAACAACAGAGTAAAAGCTATCCATCAAAAATGACTTACCGCGCCCCACCCCGCCCCACATATAGACGCCACGGGGAACTTCTGGACGAGTAATCATGCGCGTCAGTTTATTGGCACGCTTACCTTTGTAGAAGACCCACTCTTCATATGCTTTCTGAAGGCGATCCACAGCACGCTTCTGCGCCTCATCGGCTGTGAAACCGCGTTGTGTTAACGCCTCCTGATAAAACTCTTGAACATCCATAGTCTGTTTTTTTCAAGCTACCTTGACGAGCGAACAAAGCCGATCGCTTCAGGTCTCATTATTCTGCGCAAAGCGCGTAATTTTACTTAAGCCACTTTAACTAACTACAGTGGCAATGGTGAATCATTTCAAGCACTTAATCGACGCTATCGAAGATCCGTTCTCGGGCTAATGGCTTTGAAATAAAAATGGACGAGTACCCGACTCGTCCATTTCGCTAAGGCTTACTTACGCGCACTCAGCATATCTTGCCACATTAAATCAGAAATTCAATGAACGCTTATCGACGGCCAAAGCTGCTTCTTTCGTCGCTTCAGACAACGATGGATGTGCGTGGCAAATACGTGCGATATCTTCTGAAGATGCACGGAATTCCATTGCAACCACCGCTTCGGAAATCAATTCAGAGGCCATCGGGCCAACAATATGTACACCCAGAATTTCATCCGTCGTTGCATCCGCCAGGAATTTCACCATGCCAGAGGTATCACCTAATGCACGTGCACGACCATTCGCCATGAATGGGAAAGTACCGGCTTTATACGCAACGCCATCTGCTTTCAATTGTTGTTCTGTGCGACCAACCCAGGCAATTTCCGGCGATGTGTAAATGACCCAAGGTATCGTGTTGAAGTTAACATGACCGTGTTGGCCAGCGATACGTTCAGCGACGGCAACACCCTCTTCTTCCGCTTTATGTGCCAGCATAGGACCACGTACCACGTCACCCACCGCCCATACGTTAGGCAGGTTTGTTTTGCAGTCACCATCAACAGCAATAAAGCCGCGCTCATCCAATGCGAGACCGACACCTTCTGCATTTAAACCATTTGTATTTGGTGTGCGACCGATAGAGATAATCAGCTTATCGAACACCGCTTTGTGTTCAGCGCCTTTATCATCGGTGTAATTCACAGTAACATCTTTACCGCTATTAACGATGTCGCCAATTTTTACGCCGAGGTTAATCGACAAGCCTTGCTTGACGAACAACTTGTGCGCTTCTTTAGCGATTTGCTCATCGACTGCGCCAAGGAAAGTTGGCAGAGCTTCAAGCACTGTCACTTCGGAACCCAAACGACGCCATACGCTACCCATTTCCAGACCGATGACGCCAGCACCGATAACACCAAGCTTCTTAGGAACTTCGGCAATATTCAACGCACCCTCATTGGAGAGGATGTTAGCTTCGTCAAATGGTGCGCCTGGCAATGCACGCGCATTCGAGCCAGTTGCAACGATAATGTGCTTACCTGTGATCGTTTCTTCAGTTTTACCAGCAACTTTGATTTCGTAACCAGCAGCATCTGCTTTCACGAACGAGCCATGACCGTGGAAGAAAGTCACTTTATTCTTTTTAAACAAGAACAAGATACCGTCGTTGTTTTGCTTCACGATCGTGTTCTTGCGACCCAACATCTTCGCCACATCCATACCCAGACCAGACACTTGAATACCATGATCAGCGAATGCATGACCAGCGTGCTCAAAGTGTTCAGAAGATTGCAACAAAGCTTTCGATGGAATGCAACCTACGTTGGTGCAAGTACCACCAGGTGCCGGACCACCTTTTTCGTTAGTCCACGCATCGATACATGCAGTAGAGAAACCGAGTTGTGCAGCACGAATTGCCGCGATATAGCCACCTGGGCCACCGCCGATAACGACGACATCAAATTGTTTACTCATGAAATTTTCCTGAATTTATTTATAGCCGACTATCTTTACACGTAGATCTTCAGCAAATATCACTCTTCTTCGGGCACAAAAATCCATGCCAGCAGGTAAGCCAGGACACCTGAACCTACAAACATCGCGAAGAACACAAAAATCAAACGCCAGATCCAGGAATCAAGACCCGTAAATTTTCCCAGACCGCCACAAATACCACCTAACCATTTATCGCTCGTAGAACGGCGAAAACGATTCAATTGATTCAGTGCATCATCTGCGCCCGAGAAAGAAGCAGATTTAAAAGAAGATTCGGATTGATTGGAAGAAGTGCCCGTGCCTACTTTCTCGAGCAACTTCGCCTTGGCTTGCGCGAACTCTGCATCAGACAGAGCGCCTGACTGATGCAGTTCGTGCAAACGTTGAATTTCGTCAGCGATATTCACGTTGATAGCCGTTGTTCAATGATTACAGATCTAACAACAGACGTGAAGGATCTTCCAACGCATCTTTCATCGCAACCAGAGCTAATACAGCTTCGCGGCCGTCGATGATACGGTGATCGTAAGACATTGCCAGGTAGTTCATTGGACGAATAACGATCTGACCGTTTTCAACCACTGCGCGATCTTTGGTTGCATGTACGCCCAAAATTGCTGATTGTGGTGGGTTGATGATCGGTGTCGACAACATAGAACCGAAAGTACCGCCGTTAGAGATGGAGAATGTACCACCGGACAAATCGTCCAGAGTCAATTTACCGTCTTTCGCTTTGGCGCCGAATTCGCCGATTTTCTTTTCGATATCTGCGATAGACATTTGATCCGCGTTGCGCAAAATAGGCACGACCAGACCACGTGGCGAACCAACAGCGATACCGATATCAAAGTAACCGTGGTAGACGATGTCATTACCATCAACCGATGCGTTAACGATTGGGTATTTCTTCAATGCAGCAACGGCAGCTTTAACGAAGAAAGACATGAAGCCCAGTTTAACGCCGTGCTCTTTCTCAAATTTATCTTTGTACTTGTTGCGTAATTCCATGACTGGTGCCATGTTGACTTCATTGAATGTCGTCAAGATTGCGTTAGTCGACTGAGATTGAACCAGACGTTCAGCGATACGTGCACGCAAACGGCTCATAGGAACACGTTCTTCAGGACGATCACCATGGCTCGCTATGGTTGGCGCTGCCACTTGTTGCAATGCAGGCTTAGAAGCGACTGGTGCAGCCAATGGCGCTACAACTGGAGCGGCCTTGCCAGCGACCGCTGCCAACGCATCACCCTTAGTAACACGACCATCTTTACCAGAGCCATCTACCTGACCAGCGGACAAACCATTTTCAGCCAAAATTTTGGCTGCAGCTGGCATGGCGATACCAGCGGAAGATTTCGCATCAGCGACTGCTGGCGCTGCTGCGGCAGCAGCAGCTACTGGTACAGCAGAAACTTCCATTGGGCTTACTTTTGCGCTGGCATCTGTGTCGATGATGGCGATGATTTCGCCAGCCACGACTGTACTGCCATCGCCTTTAATAATTTGCGTAATCACACCAGCTTCTGGTGCTGGCAATTCCAGCACAACTTTGTCTGTTTCTACGTCAATCATATTTTCGTCGCGAGTGACAGATTGACCAACTTTTTTATGCCACGCCAACAAGGTGGCTTCTGCAACGGACTCAGATAACTGAGGAACTTTTACTTCGATAATTGCCATTTTTTTACTCTCCGATTCGGGTAGCCAAATGCTGCATCAGCTTCTGATGCAGCATCGCGTCATTTATTTAGTGAGGACAAAGCCTTTGAGTTTGGAAAATGCAGTTTCCAACAATGCTTTTTGTTGTGCATAGTGCTTGTCGTAGTAACCGACAGCTGGTGATGCACTTGCTGGACGACCTGCGTAAGCCAATTTCTGACCTTCTTCCAGGCTTTCAAAAATATTGTGCTGGATCTGGAACCATGGACCCTGATTTTGCGGCTCATCTTGCGCCCAAACCAATTCAACCATGTTAGGGAACTTTTTCAGTTCTGCAACAAAGCTCTTATGTGGGAATGGGTATAACTGTTCCACACGGATAATCGCTGTATCTGACTGAGCACGTTCTTTACGTGCATTCACTAAATCGTAGTAGACCTTACCGGAGCAAGCAATAACACGTTTCACTTTCTTCGCATCGATCTTCTCGTCAACTTCACCGATAACTGTGTGGAAGCTGCCTTTAGACAATTCCGACAATGGTGAACCAGCGTCTTTATTACGCAGCAAAGATTTTGGCGTCATGATCACCAAAGGCTTACGGAACTGACGAATCATCTGACGACGCAACAGATGGAAAATCTGCGACGCAGTTGTCGGCTGAACTACTTGCATGTTGTTGTCTGCACATAATTGCAAGAAGCGTTCTGGACGAGCAGATGAGTGCTCTGGGCCCTGACCTTCATAACCATGTGGCAACATCATTACCAGACCAGAAGCACGACCCCACTTCACTTCGCCGGAGCTGATAAATTGGTCGATAACCACTTGCGCACCGTTAGCGAAATCGCCGAACTGCGCTTCCCAGATTGTCAGTGTGTTTGGCTCTGCGGTTGAGTAGCCATATTCAAAGCCCAGTACCGCTTCTTCAGACAGAACAGAGTCAATCACCGTGAACGGTGCTTGATTCTCTGAGATGTTTTGCAGAGGAATGTATGTACCAGAGTCCCAACGTTCGCGGTTTTGATCATGCAACACAGCGTGACGGTGAACGAAGGTACCACGACCAGCATCCTGACCGGTCAGACGAATTGCATAGCCTGAAGAAACCAGAGATGCATAGGCCAGATGTTCGCCCATACCCCAGTCCAGATTCATTTCACCACGACCCATGGTTGCGCGGTCACCCAGAACTTTTTCGACCAGGCTATGTGGCTTAAATCCGGCAGGCACTGTGGTAATACGTTCAGCCAAGCGCTTCAATTCTGTCGCTGGAACTGCAGTATCTGCGGCATCAGTCCATTTACGATTGAGGAAAGGAATCCAATCGACAGCGTATTTGTTTTTGAAATTAGAGATAACCGGATCGTGTGTATGCTTACCTGCATCCATCGCATCACGGAACTCTTTGACCATGGCATCGCCGCCATCGGCTGGAATCGTACCTTGTGCAGACAATTTATCTGCGTACATCTTACGAGTACCAGGATGTTGCGCAATTTTTTTGTACATCAACGGTTGTGTCAACGCTGGTGTATCTTGCTCGTTGTGACCCAATTTACGGTAGCAAATGATATCAACGACAACGTCTTTCTTGAACTCCATACGGTAGTCAAGTGCGATCTGCGTTGCCAAAACCACTGCTTCCGGATCATCCGCATTCACATGCAATACAGGCGCTTCGATCATTTTTACAACGTCGGAGCAATACAAAGTAGAACGTGAATCACGTGGATCCGATGTTGTGAAACCGATCTGGTTGTTAATTACGATGTGCATCGTACCACCCGTACCGTAGCCACGAGTTTGCGCCAGGTTCAGTGTTTCCATGACCACGCCCTGCCCTGCAAACGCAGCATCACCGTGCACCAGGATAGGCAACACTTGTGAACCATCTTTATCACCACGACGATCCATACGTGCTTTGACAGAACCCTCTACCACTGGATTAACGATTTCCAGATGGGATGGGTTAAATGCGAGTGACAGATGTACCGGGCCGCCTGGCGTAGATACGTCAGAGGAGAAGCCTTGATGGTATTTAACGTCACCTGCTGGCAAATCATCACCGTGTTTGCCTTCGAATTCAGCAAACAAATCTTGTGGCATTTTGCCCAGGGTATTGACCAACACGTTCAGACGGCCGCGATGCGCCATACCGATAACGATTTCTTGTACGCCGCGTTCGCCAGCGCGTTGGATAGTTTCATCCATCGAAGCAATAAAACTTTCACCACCTTCGAGGGAGAAACGTTTTTGACCAACATAACGTGTATGCAGATAACGTTCCAAGCCTTCCGCCGCTGTTAAGCGGTCAAGGATGTGCTTTTTCTTTTCCGGTGTGAAGTTTGGAGTAGAACGGATAGATTCGAGCTTTTGTTGCAACCAACGCTTCTCAGTCGGATCACTGATGTACATGAACTCTGCACCGATAGAACGGCAGTAGGTATCACGTAAAGAATTGACTAAATCGCGCAGAGAGGCTGTTTCTGCACCAAAATAAGTGTTACTGATATTGAATTGAATATCCATATCAGCGTCAGTGAAGCCATAAAAACTTGGCTCCAACTCTGGCAAGCTTGGGCGTTCCTGGCGTTGCAATGGATCCAAATTGGCCCAATGGCTACCGAGGAAGCGATATGCGGCGATTAACTGTTGGGCGGCTACACGCTTACGACCCATTTCTGCATCAGCAGTGGCACTGATCGTACGGATAGGGCCTTGTTTTGCACGTTCTGCAAATGAAGCAATCACTGGTGCATGAGCGACGTCTGGTTTCGACGAACCGTCGACAGCTGGAACATGCTGCATCGCGTCGAAATAGGCGCGCCAGTTTTCAGGTACGGAACCGGGATTATTGAGGTAGGCTTCGTAAAGTTCTTCTACGTACGGCGCATTGCCGCCGAACAAGTACGAGTTAGCGTTATATTGTTGCATCATCTTGCTCACCTTTCTTCGCGTTTCGCGAGATTAGCGGGTTAATCTAACCTTCCGCGACACGGCCTGACCGGTTAGCGGATTGCACATCAAGTTGTGGGGAAGGGCTTTTTTCAAACTATTCTCGCACCAGAGTCAAAACACACATCAGAAACAATATACTTTTTGAATCTAAAACGAAAAAACATCTAAAATTTACTATCGAGCCGAAGCATAGCATATTTACTGAAGAAAAAAAAAGCGAGTCGCAATGACTCGCCTTTTTTCAATGCTGCAGTGCGCACATAAATCCCAGCATATACAACGGCTGCAGCATCATTTTTTAACGCTTATCGATAGCAACAACGTCACGTTTCGCTGCACCAACGAACAATTGACGTGGACGGCCAATTTTTTGCTCAGGATCAGAAATCATTTCTTTCCATTGAGCAATCCAACCCACTGTACGCGCCAGCGCGAAAATACCGGTGAACAAGGAAGTTGGAATACCCAAAGCACGTTGTACGATACCAGAGTAGAAATCAACGTTCGGATAGAGCTTGCGGCTAACGAAGTATTCGTCTTCCAGAGCAATTTTTTCCAGGGCCATCGCCAACTTGAACAATGGATCATCTTGCAAACCGAGTTCTTGCAGAACTTCGTAGCAAGTTTCACGCATCAATTTAGCGCGTGGATCGTAGTTTTTGTAAACGCGATGACCAAAGCCCATCAGCTTCACGCCAGAGTTTTTGTCTTTTACTTGAGCGATGAACTCAGGAATGTTATCAACACTACCAATTTCTTCCAACATGCTCAATGCTGCTTCGTTCGCACCACCATGCGCAGGACCCCACAAACAAGCGATACCAGCAGCGATACACGCAAATGGATTCGCACCTGAAGAACCAGCCAGGCGAACAGTCGATGTAGACGCATTTTGTTCGTGATCAGCGTGCAAAATCAAAATACGATCCAAAGCACGTACTAATACCTCATTTACTTTGTACTCTTCGCAAGGCGTCGAGAACATCATGTGCATGAAGTTTGCGCTGTAGGACAGATCATTACGTGGGTACACGAACGGCTGACCGATGGAATATTTGTACGCCATTGCAACCAATGTCGGCATCTTCGCGATCAGGCGAATGGCAGACACTTCACGGTGACGTGGATCATTGATATCCAAAGAATCGTGGTAGAACGATGACAATGCACCAACGGTACCAACCAACACAGACATCGGATGCGCATCACGACGGAAACCACGGAAGAAGAATTGCATCTGCTCGTGAACCATGGTGTGCTTAGTCACTGTCGCAACAAATTCTTCTTTTTCTATCGCATTTGGCAATTCACCATTCAACAACAAGTAGCATGTTTCGAGAAAATCACCGCCATTCACGGCCAATTGCTCGATAGGATAACCACGATACAGCAACTCGCCTTTATCGCCATCAATGTAAGTAATTGAAGAATTACATGCCGCTGTCGACATAAAACCCGGATCGTAAGTGAACATGCCAGTCGCACCGTACAATTTACGAATATCAATCACGTCAGGACCGATAGATCCCTTGTAAATTGGCATCTCTAAGGATTGGGAACCATCAGAGAATGAGAGGGTTGCTTTTATTTCAGAATTAGTCATGGCTCTTCCTTCAGATAAGAGGTGAGTCGTTAATCAAAAAAACACAAAAAAAAACGTTTATTGTCAAGCTACGCGCAGACGGGTAAGCAAAGCGTGCACATGAGGCAAATCAACCTCATCCTGAGGCTCCTTCTTCGCCATAATCAAATCCATCAAGACGTTGTCAGACAACTCCATCAGGCGACTAAAAGCATCCACTTCTTCGTCAGTCAGGATCTCTTCATTGGCATCCAGAAACCGCGTTAATATCAGATCATTTTCCAACAAGCCGCGACGCGCGCGCCAGCGCAAACGAGCACGCTTAACCGGATCACTTTGATGAGACTCTTCTACCAGCTTAGACATATTACTTTCTCTTTTAATGCTTTCTATTTCATGCAGCTCTTCAACACCGACGAAGAACTGCATGAAATAGAAACGGTGCTAACCAGTACCGTTTCTGTTTTAATTACACTGCGCGGCGAACCATGAGTTCTTTGATTTTGCCGATTGCACGTGTTGGATTCAAACCCTTCGGACATACATCAACGCAATTCATGATGGTATGGCAGCGGAACAAGCGATATGGATCTTCAAGATTATCCAAACGTGCGCCAGTTGCCTGATCGCGAGAATCGGCAATAAAGCGATACGCTTGCAACAACCCTGCAGGACCAACAAACTTATCCGGATTCCACCAGAATGATGGGCATGAAGTGGAGCAGCATGCGCACAAAATACATTCATACAAACCATCGAGCTCTTCACGCTCCGCAGGGGATTGCAGACGCTCTTTTTCCGGAGGAATGGAATCATTCATCAAGTATGGCTTGATAGAGTCATACTGCTTAAAGAACTGCGTCATGTCGACGATCAGATCACGAATGACTGGCAAACCAGGCAAAGGACGCAAAACGATAGGCTCAGTCAACTCATTTAAATTCGTTGTACATGCCAGACCATTTTTGCCATTAATGTTCATCGCATCGGAGCCGCAAACACCTTCACGGCAGGAACGGCGCAGCGCCAGGGAGTCATCGACGTCTGCTTTAATACGCTGCAAAGCGTCCAGCAACATTTTGTCTGTATCCTTGAGCTCGACCGTCAGGTCTTGCATGTAAGGCTTAGCATCCTTGTCCGGATCATATCGGTAAATTTTAAACTTCAGTGTACGTGCCATGATATCTTCCTTGTGCACCACCCGGGGCGCACGATAAATTGACTGCCCAGCCAGGCCAGGCAGTACATCTTCTCAATTTAGAATGTACGAGCTTTCGGCTTGAAAGTCTCAACTGTCAACGGCTTAGTGACGACAGGTTTGTAGTCAAGTCGATTACCTTCGGAATACCACAGAGTGTGCTTCATCCAGTTTTCATCATCACGCTTTTCATAGTCGCGATGAGCATGTGCACCACGTGATTCTTTACGTGCTGCTGCAGAAGTGATCGTTGCTTTTGCTGTTTCGATCAAGTTATCCAATTCCAGTGCTTCAACACGTGCTGTGTTGAATACTTTGGACTTGTCTTTGAAAGAAACGTGCTTGCGACGCTCGTCGAGCTCCATAATTTCTTTGACACCTTCTTGCAGCAATTCATCCGTGCGGAATACGCCGCAGTGATGTTGCATCGTTTTACGAATCGCATTAGCCACATCCTGAACACGTTCAGAGCCAGTGCTTGTTTCGAGTTTAGACAAACGAGACAAGGCCAGATCAGCCGCATCGGCAGGCAGATCTTTATTACTGCGTGCTTTGAGATTACTTGCAACGATATGATTACCAGCAGCACGACCAAACACCAGCAAGTCCAGCAACGAGTTCGTACCCAGACGATTAGCACCGTGAACAGAGACGCAAGCGCACTCACCGATTGCATACAAACCATTAACAATTTCACTGCTACCATTTTTCGGAGCAACTACCTGACCATAAATATTGGTCGGAATACCGCCCATTTGGTAGTGAATTGTCGGAACAACAGGGATTGGTTCTTTGGTTGCGTCAACGTTAGCAAATTTGTGTGCGATTTCCAAAATCGATGGCAAGCGCTTTTGAATTGTGTCAGCACCGATATGACGCAAGTCGAGCATAACGTGGTCTTTATTCGGACCACAACCACGACCTTCTTTAATTTCCTGATCCATAGAACGGGAAACGAAGTCACGCGGCGCCAAATCTTTCAGTGTCGGTGCGTAGCGTTCCATGAAACGTTCACCCTGGCTGTTGACCAGAATACCGCCTTCACCGCGCACACCCTCGGTAATCAACACGCCAGCACCAGCCACGCCGGTTGGATGGAATTGCCAGAATTCCATATCTTCCAATGGCAAACCAGCACGTGCAGCCATACCCATACCGTCACCAGTATTGATAAATGCATTTGTGGAAGCTGCCCAGATACGACCAGCACCACCAGTCGCGAAAATCGTCTGCTTCGCTTCCAGCATCATCACTTCGCCGGTTTCCATTTCCAGAGCGACGACACCCAAAACATCGCCTTCAGCATCACGAATCAGATCGATCGCCATCCATTCAACGAAGAAATGGGTGCGAGCACGAACGTTACGCTGATAAAGGGTGTGCAACAACGCGTGACCAGTACGGTCAGCAGCAGCACAAGCGCGCTGAACTGGTTTCTCACCAAAGTTCGCAGTGTGACCACCGAACGGGCGCTGGTAAATAGTGCCGTCAGCATTACGGTCAAATGGCATACCAAAATGCTCTAATTCATAGACCACTTTCGGTGCTTCGCGACACATGAATTCAATTGCGTCCTGATCACCGAGGTAATCAGAGCCCTTGACTGTGTCGAACATATGCCAATACCAGTTATCTTCGGACATATTACCGAGAGAAGCACCAATACCGCCTTGAGCGGCAACAGTGTGAGAACGGGTCGGGAAAACTTTAGACAGTACAGCGACGTTCAAGCCAGCTTCAGCCAATTGCAGCGAAGCACGCATACCAGAACCACCTGCACCAACGATTACCGCATCAAAACGACGGGTAGGAATTGTGGATTTAATTGCAGCCACTTTTATACTCTCCACAAAATCTGTGCGGCATAGCCAGCACTAGCAACCAGCCACAAAATGGTGGCAACCTGAAATACCAAACGCAAAAACACGTTATGCGTCACATAATCCATCCAGACATCGCGCATACCAACCCATGCGTGATACAACAAACAAACAACCACTGAGAAAGTGGCCAATTTAAACCATTGGTGAGAGAAAATGCCTGCCCAACCCTCGTAGTTAAAGTTGTGACCTGTCAAAAACATGACCAACAACAAAACAGTGTAAAGAGCCATCACAATTGCAGTGACACGCTGCGCCAACCAGTCACGCAAACCGTAGTGCGCGCCAACGACCAGGCGCTTAGGTCCAATATTGTTATTTGCCATTTAGAATACTCCGAACAATTTCAAGCCTACCAGCGCTGCCAGTGCAACACTGACAGTCAAAACACTTACTGCAGATTTGCGTGCAGTATGCTTATCAAGACCGTAGTGAAGATCCATAATTAAGTGACGAACGCCAGCACAAAAATGATGCAAAAATGCCCAGACCAATGCCAGAATAACCAGTTTAACAAATATACCAGACGTGAAAGCTTGCAACTCAGCAAACGAAACTTCGGATGTCAGGCTCTTGTCCAACAAAAACAAAATGAAGGGCAATAACAAAAACATCAACATCCCGCTTATACGGTGCAAGATAGACACGACGCCAGCCAACGGCAATCGGTATCCGGTTGCATCAATCAGGCGCATCACACCGTAGCGTGGCCTGTTTTTCACTACTTCAGACATAAATAATCTCCCCATTAACTAGTCTGTACACAAAATCATGCAATTTTCGCTCATTTTGGTGCATCGCACCAACATTATTAAGCCTGTTTTTTCAAAATACCGTCATCTTAATACCAAAAATGAATATGTGCTGAGCATCAATCCGCAAAAGCACGTTCAAATCAGGCAAAACGATCAGAAATGCGCAATTCATCAGCAACAACATGTGCAAATGCACATAGAGCACCAAAAATCAACTCAATTCATTACGATAATGATGATGCGAAGTGAGGTATAAACCACGACGCAATTCCACTGGCTTATCGCCGTAGGTAAAAGAAACCCGCTCAACGTTTAACAAAGGCGTCCCGGTCGCGATGCGCAACAATTCTGAGACAACCTCGTCAGCACAGACCGCCCTGATCTGCTCAGAAGCACGTATCATATGCGTGCCGAATTCCGTTTCAAACAAACCGTACATCGGCCCTTTGTATTCATTCAGGCGCTCCGCAGTAAGCCCTTTAAAGATCGCGCCGGGCAGCCATAAATCGTCCAGAATCGTCGGCACACCCGAAAACGACTGCACCCGGCGAATAAAAACCACTGAGTCACCCGATTTAATTTCCAGCAGTCGCGCTACTTCGGCAGGCGCACGCAAGCGCCGCACTTCAATGATTCGATTTTCAGGATAATGAGGAACACCCTCATCTGGCGCCAAACGCAAAAACCGAAATTGAGACCTCGCCTCATGATGAGTGGCAACAAACGTCCCCTTCCCTTGTCGACGCACTACCAAATTTTCCGCCGATAACTCATCGATCGCTTTGCGCACCGTACCTTGACTCACCTTAAAGCGGGCCGCCAGCTCCATCTCACTCGGAATGAGTTCGCCAGGCTTCCATTCGCCTGACTGCAAACTTTGCGTAATCAGAGATTTTATCTGCTGATACAAGGGACTAAATGTGGGAGATGAATTAACGACGGCACCAGCAACACCGGAGCCAGAACTCGCAGAGTTCGCGGAGGAGATATTTGCATTTGGCGTGTTTGAAGTCATAGTTCGCAATTTCACCACAAAAACACCTGTGCCGTCTACAACAAACTGCTAAGTAATATGTCTTATATAAGACATAAGATAGTCATTGACACTTCACATTGCAGCACCTAAACTTCCGGAAAATTATTCGTGGACATGTAACTTCAGCGATTCACATCGGACTGCACACACAAGCAATATAGCGTGAACGCATACAATGTAAAGTTGAAATCGCGACTTAATACGATTTAAGCTCAAAATGCCCGTAAATTTGGCTGACGAGCGCCAAGTTAGGCGTTATCATTGAATATTAGTAAGCTGATGTACAGGCAGCACCTCGTAAATCAGCAAGTTTGAACATCGTTTTTTTACCTCACTTCGGAGATGCATCATGGCGAAATCCCCTATGCGCGTAGCTGTTACTGGCGCCGCTGGCCAAATCGGTTACTCACTGTTATTCCGCATTGCTAATGGCGACATGCTTGGCAAAGATCAACCAGTGATTTTGCAATTGCTCGAAATTCCAGATGAAAAAGCTCAAAAAGCGCTCAAAGGCGTCATGATGGAAATCGACGACTGCGCATTCCCATTACTGGCTGGCATGACTGCGCATAGCGACCCGATGACTGCATTCAAAGACATCGATGTAGCATTGCTGGTTGGCGCACGCCCACGTGGCCCTGGCATGGAACGTAAAGATTTGCTGGAAGCCAATGCGCAGATTTTCAC
>Ga0364893_10543_pt1 | contig 14404 bp, 14 predicted proteins | sample ExccelJu500001D3_FD_206943 | JGI IMG/M metagenome (GOLD analysis project Ga0364893, IMG submission 206943) | Enriched cells from Trout Bog Lake Hypolimnion, Wisconsin, USA - BchlTB.July16.5000.01.D3 | ecosystem: Environmental > Aquatic > Freshwater > Lake > Hypolimnion/Profundal zone | place: USA...
GGGGAGCGCATGGTGCCGCCGGGTGAAGAAAAGCTCGACATCTACAAGAAAGCCCTGCGTTGCTACCAGGCCGGCCTCCGGCGTCGATATTCCAACCTGGAATTCGTGGAAGTGCCGTTCGAAGGGAAATCGCTTCCAGCATATTTCTTGAAGGGCGAGGGCGTTACCGGACCTGCGCCTACTGTAGTTCTGTTCGACGGCATGGACAACTGCAAAGAGATGAGCGTTCTTTTTGCCGGTCTCGAGTTTGCAAAACGAGGGATAAACACTCTCGCCATCGATGGACCAGGACAAGGTGAGGCGCTGCGACTGCGCAAGATTTACGCCCGTCACGACTATGAAGTCGCGGGAACTGCCGCCTATGAATATGTCGCCGGGCGACCCGATGTCGACCCAGGCAAGGTCGTCGTCATGGGATATAGCATGGGCGGCTACTATGCGCCTCGGGTTGCGGCATTTGAGAAACGCTACGCAGCCTGTGTGGCGCTTGCCGGCATGCCCCTAAGCTTGTATGAAAGGCAGCTTGCCATAAAGCAGCGTTTTGATGCCTCTCCGAAGGATAGCGCTCAATCGAATTTCCAGTTGCTGTTCATCCTCGGAATTTCAGATTGGACCGAAGCATTGGAGCGAATCAAGCTCTTCACGATTAAAGACGTGGTTGACCAAATAAGCTGTCCATTTCTGGTTGTGCATGGCGACAACGATCGCGTTACGAACGTTTCTTTTGCGCATGAGTTGTACTCGGCTGTCGGATCCAAAGATAAGACGTTGAAGATATTCTCGGTTGAAGAAGGCGCAGCCGAACACTGCCAGGTCGATAACAGGATGGTTGGTATTGACTATGTTGCAGACTGGATCAGCAAAACTCTTAAGTAATGCAGCGATGTATTGATTGGTATGTCCCGCAGGCATAGCCTGTCGGGATATACCTTCAAGCTTATCTAACCCCTAGAAGGTTCGGAGGCCGTTGTGAGCACAACCAGCCCGGATGTTAAGTCTCTCCCCACAGTCAGCACCATCATCGAGAAGCTTCCGCCGATGAGAACCCATTACATGTTGGCGATTGCGGCCTCTCTCGGTTACATGTTCGATGCCTTCGACACGTACATGGTGAGTTTCGCATTGCCGTCGATTACGAAAGAATGGCATCTTACTCCGGTTTTCAATGGCGTGCTGGCCTCCGCCGGCATGTGGGGCGGCTTCATCGCTGCCTTGGTATGGGGGCCACTCAACGACAAGTTCGGTCGCAAGTTCAGCTTTGCCGGCACCGTGCTGGGCTTTAGCCTGGTGAGCGGAATTACGGCCTTTGCTCATAACACGACCCAGTTCATCGCTTTCCGCTTTATCGCGGGGTTGTTCCTGGGAGGAATGGTTCCGGTAGTTACCTCGCTGGTGGCAGAATTTATTGCTGCCAAGCATCGCGGCCGTTTCATTTCCGTCGCGCCGATATTCTGGCCTTTCGGTACGTTTGCGGCCGCAATCGCCGCCTATTTCCTCATCCCGCGCTTCGGATGGCGCGCGCTGTTTTTGGCGGGCGTGATCCCGGCCTTTCTCGCGTTCTTTGTGATCAAGAAGTTGCCCGAGTCGCCGCGTTGGCTGGGCGGCAAGGGGAGATTGAAGGAAGCCGCAGCGGTGCTGGTGCGGCTGGGCGCCAATCCGAGTGAAGTCGCGGAAATCGTTCCAGATAAGTTGGCGGAAGCGAAGGTGTCGGTGCGTACACTGTTACATCCGCCCTACCGGAAACGATTCATCTTGACGACGAGCGTCTTGTTCTTTGGATACTTCGGAATCCGCGGTTTCAATTTGTGGCTGCCCTCGATTCTCGCCGTCGAATTCAAACTGAGCCTGGCAAAGACCTTCGCATATACCATTATGGTCGGAGCTTGCGCTGTGCTTGGAAAGATCACGGCGTTCTCTACGATCGATAAGTTCGGCAGAAGGCAACTGTTCTACGTTGGATTTGGCCTGTGCGGCCTTGCTTCGCTTGTCTTCGGCTTACTGAGAGAGCCGTTGGCTCTTGCCTTGGGCGCCTGCGCCATCTCCTACACGATGGAAATAGGTTCGGCTGGGTGCGTGGTGCTGCCCTCGGAGCTTTTCCCGTCGCAGGTGCGCGGCACGGCAGCCTCCTGGACGGCCGCTTCCGGAAATCTGGCCTCCGCGGTGAGTCCGCTGGTGTTCGGATTCTTCATGGCCAGGCACCTGTATTACGGGATATTCATTACCATGGCCGTGTTCTTCTGGGTCGCTGTCATCATGGTTCTTACCATGGGAGTGGAAACCAAGGGCAAAGCTTTACACGACGTCGGAGCTTCATAGCGGTCGGAGCGTACTGTAGGGCGGCTCGCGCCACACGGCGCGAGCCGCATAGTTCGAGTATCCGAAAAGCGCGCGCATGGAGGCGTCAGCCGCGCGAACGACACATGCGTCCGTTCACCTGACGCCTCCATGCCGCTCAGGTCTCCCGACCACTCTCTGTCTCCGCGTCAAAGCTGCCACCGGACCTCCCCGAAAAAATAGCTTCATCCATCGCGGCTGGTGTAAAACGACGACCTCGGCTCCTGTAAGATTCCGGGATGGAAGGGCACGCCCTCCACACAGATTACGATTGAAGTTCTCGTGACCGGGCCTGTCGCATACTTCCGTAAGCAGAGGTGCTCTTTATGAATCAGAATTTCGCCGCAATTATCCTTGGCGGTACTGGTCAAGTCGGTGGCGCAGCGGTCGCCGAGTTGCTAGCAATTCCGGAATGCCGAGAAGTGGTGATGGTCACCAGAAAGCCTGTTACGGCGCGATCGCGGGTGCGCAATGTCGTTCTTGATACCGGTGCCGCTGACTTCGCCGAGCGCACTGCTTCTCTTGCTCGCGAAGTTTTAAGCCAAGGTCCCGTCAGCGCCGTAAGCTGTGTGGGTGTCGGTTCTGGGTCGATGCGCTGGAGTGAAGAAGCATTGCAACGACTTGAGGTCGGCGTAGTCGGCGCATTTGCGCGTGGCTGCCACGATGCCGGAATCGCGCAGTTTTGCCTGCTTTCCGCGGTAGGAAGCACAGCCCGCAGCCGGTTTCGATATGTGCGCGTAATGGGCATGAAAGAAGACACCGTGCGCAACATCGGTTTTACCCGCCTCGCGATTTTTCGCCCCGGCATCATCGTAGGCAACTCTCATACCCCAGCCTGGGTCGGTTTGTTGGGAAACCTCGTGCCTGGGCCATTCGGCAACATCGATCAGCCAATTCTCGGTCGCTCAATCGCCGCAGAGATAGCTCTGCACAGTCGAGAGACCGGTGAAGTTATCCGCGAAAATGCCGCAATGAAAGAACTCGCTACACAGTTCGATAGCGCGCATTTGGCATCTTCACCTGGGGCCTAGGCCTGTGCGACATGCCACTACGGCGATTAGCCGGATTGATGCGCGTGGGGCTGCCTCTCTGCTACTCTTTTTCGTCACGGCAGAGAGGGGGTCGCAATGTTTGCTTCGGATCTGTTACAGGGAAAACGGGCGCTGATTACAGGTGGCGGAACAGGGCTTGGCAAGGCGATGGCCAGACGCTACCTGGAACTTGGAGCGAGTGTCTATATCTGCGGCCGCAGGGAGCACGTATTACAGTCCACCTGCAATGAACTTGCCTCCGCGACAGGTGGGGAGATCCACGCGTATTCCTGCGATGTGCGCGAGGTTGCTGCGGTGGAAGAGTGCATCGCACGGATTTGGAATGATGGTCCGCTCGACATCTTAGTCAATAATGCTGCCGGAAACTTCCTGGCCCGCACGGAAGATCTCTCGGCGGGGGCCTGGCAGGCGGTGATCGGCATCGTGCTGATGGGAACGATCAATATGACAACGTGCTGCGGTCGGCGTTGGCTTGCAGAAAAGAAATCAGCCGTTGTGTTGAACATTGTGGCGACGTACGCCTCCAGCGGTTCGGGTTCGGGCTATGTAGTTCCATCGGCGGTTTCAAAGGCGGGTGTGCAAGCACTAACCCGCAGTCTCGCCGTGGAGTGGGGTTCGCGCGGTATACGAATGAACGCCATCGCCCCAGGGCCGATTCCTACTGAGGGCGCGTTCTCCCGCCTGCTTCCCAAGAAGGAATTGGAGAGACTTGCCATCGATCGCATCCCCTTGCGGCGTTTCGGAACTCCTGAAGAGCTTGCCAATCTTGCAGCTTTTTTGGTCAGTGACGGAGCTGCGTACATAAATGGCGAGATTGTAACCATGGATGGCGGAGAGTGGCTGCAGGGGGCGGGCGAGTTCAACTACCTTGGCTATACTATGACCGACGTCGACTGGGAGAAGTTCAAACCCACAAAGAAGAAGGGCTAGCGGTCCTTCTCCAGATAGATCGTGCCAGCCAGGCAGCAGTGGGGGAAGAATGAAAGCGAACGGTGAAAAGGTGCGTTGCTTGTGGGCTGAGAGCGATCCACTATTACGGGACTATCATGATCAGGAATGGGGCGTCCCCCAGTACGACAGTCGAGCACTCTGGGAACTGCTTATGCTCGAGTGCTTTCAGGCAGGACTCTCGTGGCTGATTGTTCTGAAAAAGCGCGAGGCTCTTCGGGCGGCATTCCGACAGTTTGACCCTGCAAAGATCGCGCTTTTTGTTGATGATGATATTAAGAAGCTCCTGGACGACCCACGGATCATCCGCTCCCGCGCAAAGATTTCAGCCACGATCAAGGGAGCACAAATATTTCTGGAGATGCAGAGGTCAGGCGAAGAATTTGCGACCGTCATTTGGGAGATGGCGGGAGGCAAGCCGATACAGAATGAATCACCGATGACCACGCATCCGATAGCGGAGGCAATGTCGAAGGAATTGAAGAGACGCCGATTCAAATTCGTAGGCCCGGTCATCACCTATGCCTTCATGCAAGCTGCAGGAATTGTCAATGATCATAGCCATGCCTGCTTCCGTCACAGCGAAGTGATGCGTTTGAAACACGGGAAGCCACAACGCAGTAAATGAGCCGAAGCCGCCTCGGCTACGGGCTCCGCTTCTCAGATACACTCAAAGCAGGAGAGCACCTCACGTGTTTCTTTCCCTGATTCTGTTCTGCCTTTTCTGGGCTGGCCTGCACTTCTATGTTGTCTCACGGCTGCTCTCGATCCCATTCATCGCGCACCACGTTCCAGCACGGTTGTTGATTCCCGCAGTGATCCTGCTTGGGGCAAGTTACATCGTGTCGCGTGTGCTGGAGCACTACTCCATTGACGGGCTCTCGCACGTGCTTGAGATCGTTGGCGCTTACTGGGTGGGCGCATTCTTCCTGCTCTTTTCGACCTTCTTCGCGCTCGACCTCTGCACCTGTTTTGGTCTCTGGTTTCGTTCCGAGTTGCCTGCGCTCCGCACAGTAGCGTTGGTCCTCGCGCTGCTGATGACCATCGCAGCTCTGGTCCAGGCGCGGCGTTCCCCGGCATTAACAGAGTACGAGGTCTTCCTCGATGGACTGCCCCGTGAGGCTGATGGCACGGTACTTGTGGTGGCCAGCGACATGCATCTCGGAGCCCTGCTCGGCCACGGCTGGGCGAGTGAACGTGCGGCTCAGTTTGAGTCGCTCCGCCCCGACCTCCTGCTGCTAGTGGGCGACATATTCGAAGGCGATGAAACGACCTATCCCAGTTGGCTGCCTGTGCTACAGCAGTTCCGCGCTACGTACGGCGTGTACGTTGTAACCGGAAATCACGAGTTTTACGCCGGAGGCACGAAGATCATCGATCTCTTTCGCCGCGCTGGTTTCCATGTGCTGCGCGATGAAAGTATTGAACCCATCGCTGGGTTGGTGCTGACCGGAGTTGATGACGTAGCCTTCCGCGGACGTGCGGCGCATACGGCAATCCTGGAAACGGTGCTACGACAGCGCCCCGCGGGCGCCAGCGTTCTGCTCTCGCACACCCCGCTGGAAACGCTGCGAGCGGCCAGCGCCGGTGTCGGACTCATGCTCTCAGGCCACACCCACGAGGGACAGATCTGGCCTTTCACCTATCTCGTGAAGCTTGTCTTCCCAATCATGTCGGGACGTTATCCTGTGCAGGATATGACCGCCATCGTCTGCCGGGGCACAGGAACCTGGGGACCGCGCATGCGCCTCTTCAAACGAAGTGAACTGCTGCGCATTACAGTGCGCGCAAAAAGCTAGCTGCACGACTCGTGAGCAGTGCGGCGTTTGCCGCATGGATCGACAATATGCGGCACCTGTCCGAGATGATGGATAGGGATCGCTAAGGACTGAAAAACGTGAAAAAATCAACTAGGGCCGCAGATGAACTCCCGTGAGAGCGAATGACCTACAGTATTTCGCGTTGGCATTCACCGGCGTTCAACTGGCTGCCCACTGGAACAATTACGAGATGCGAAAAGGGTATACGAGAAGACCACAAAGGGACGAACCCACGACGATCGGCAAGAACTACATAACGCCGAGCGGGCTACAGCGCCTAAAAGATGAGCACCAGTTTCTGCTCACCAGGGAACGCCCGGCCGTGGTGGAGGTGGTGGCGTGGGCTGCTGGCAACGGCGATCGCAGTGATAACGCCGACTATCAGTACGGCAAGCGGCGGCTGCGGCAGATCGATGGGCGGATTCACTTTCTCAAGAATCGAATCGAAGCCGCGGAAGTGGTGGACCCGGAAACTCCGAGAACGGGCCAGGCAAAGACGAGGGTTTTCTTCGGAGCGACAGTGCGCTACGCCAATGCCGCCGGAGCAGAGCGGGTGATGAGCATCGTGGGCGTCGACGAGGTCGATCTCAATCGCAACCACATCAGTTGGGTGTCGCCCCTGGGGCGCGCGTTGATGAAGTCGGCAGTGGGCGACAGCGTAGTTCTCCAGGCGCCGGGTGGTACAGAAGAATTGACCGTGCTGGAAGTGTCTTACGAGCGCATTTCCGTGGAACCGTTCCGTGAACCACCTGGATCCCAGGCCTCGGCAAAGGGACTCCCTCGCCGACGCTAATCCACCTGACAAAGACGTGACTAAACGACATAGGTGGTGAAATTGAATTTGCTACAGTTCGCCGCTCGAACCGCAGCAACTCCTGCGCAGACGCCATGGCTTACACTCAAACTACATGCTCAACCGGGGCTATGCCTACACCACCGTTATTAGCAGCAAATTCCATGGACAGACCTTGCTCTCCCACTTGGCAAGCCTTTACCCACACTCAACCCCAGAAGTCTGGCAACAATGCCTGAACAACGGCGAAGTCACCCTCAACGGCGTCACCGCCACCGGAAGCGAATTGGTCACTTCAGGCCAGTTTCTTATCTGGAACCGTCCACCTTGGATCGAACCAGACTCCCCTCAGCACTTCGAAATCCTGTTTGATGACCCCCATCTGTTGGCAGTCAACAAACCCAGCGGGCTGCCCACCCTACCCGGCGGCGGCTTCATGGAAAACACTCTCCTGCGCCTGGTGCAAAAGCATACCCCCAACGCAAACCCCGTCCATCGGTTGGGCCGAGCCACCAGCGGTATCGTCCTCTTCGCCAAAACACCGCAGGCGGCCTCTAATCTATCCGCAGACTGGAACACGCCCAGAATTCAAAAAATCTACCGGGCGCTGGCTCAAAACGTTGCACAGCACGACGCCTATGAAATCCTCACACCCATCGGCCTCGTACCGCACCCGCGCATCGGTTCCGTGTGGGCCGCCAGCCCAAGTGGCAAACCGTCAAAGTCATTGGCAAAGGTGATCTCACGCGGGACAAGCACCACAATATTTGAGGTAAGCCTATATTCGGGCCGCCCTCATCAAATCAGAATCCATCTAGCATCCATCGGCCATCCGCTGGTAGGCGATCCTCTGTACGGCTCAACCGGCCAGCCACTTGAAGATCTCCCGGGCCTCCCCGGCGATGGAGGATATTTCCTGCACGCCCAATTTCTGAAATTCCACCATCCCATCACCGGAGAACAAATCAATCTTGAGGCAGCTTTGCCGTCCGGGTTCTCTTCGCATCAGTAGGTTGACGGCGGAAACCGCTGCCGCGCTGGCCGCGATTTTCTTTTCGCGTGCCAGTCCTTTGTCGATTCCATCCCTGACAAACTAGAACTGTCTTCAGGGGGCGTCGACCTGTCTCCGTCGCTGCTCGCTTGCCTTGATGAGTTCGTTCAGATCCCCCACTGGACGAATTTCGAAAATGTTGCCATACGTCATTGCCGGATGCTTGCCGATGAGTTGTACAGCGTGATTCATGTCCCGCGCCTCAAGGATGAGAATGCCGCCGAGTTGCTCCTTGGTTTCCGTATACGGACCATCTGTAGCTGCCACTTTGCCGTTCTTCCAATACAGGGTCAAGGCGGTTTCCGGACCTTGAAGCGCTTCGCCACCACCCCAGTGACCGTTGGCGCGGAGATGATCGTCGTAATCGAAGCATGCGTCGAACATGGCGTTTCGCTCGCTCTCAGTCATGCCATCAAATTTGCGTTTGTCGTAATAGCCAAAACAGAGGTATTTCACTGTTCTTCCCCTTTCCCTTCCGGTGGGAGCCAGCAACATGGAGTCTCAATGGCCCTGCCGAGTTGTCGAACCGCCTCCGTTTATCACTTTTGCTTGGATGCCATACAACTGCGCCCCCCTTACCCACAGCTAAGTGACCCGCCACCGCGCTGATTGAAGGTCCGCAAAGGGACAACAGCTTCGGCTCTCGTCTTCCTGAGGTTCAACCGCGCCAACTTCGTCTAGCAACTCGGCCACTAGATGTCTCTCGACAGTGTGACATTGACTCCCATAGACGCGGCTTTTCCCTCGGTCAACATCTGCGTCCAGTCCCAAGTCTTTGTTTTATATTTCGTCGAGCATGGGTTGGCTATAAAAAGGACGGGAAGCCGCGATAAGAGGAGAAGGACAAGCGTTTGCGGCGTTCACCCAGTTTACAGTCGTACTCAGCCATAGATAAGCACGTTGTATTACCTGAATAGTCAGTTACTGGACACTTCATGGGACACCTTGGAAACGACGGATTTTGAGTCCTTCCCTGATTCTCCTAACCCCAGCAACTTCATTCTGGACTCCGCCTGATATTATGGGAACCCAAATGAACTACGAATTGTTATTCTCCGAGCTTAAGTTGCGAAAGATCCGCCTGGGTTTAACCGGCGCGGGGGGATTCGGCCGGTCGTTACTGGCGCAATGCCGCGCCATTCCACAGCTTGAGGTCAACGCGCTTTGCGATCTCGACGCCGAAGGCGCCGCCCGATTGCTTGCCGAGTTGGGCTTCGCCGCCGGCTCCTACACCATCTGCGTTGACCGCGAGGCGGTTCGAACCGCGGAGGCGCTCGGCCAAACCTGCATCGTCAACGATCACCGCCTGCTTGATGCCGTGGCGCTCGATATTATCGTCGAGGCCACCGGGCAACCGGAAACCAGCGTCGCCGTCGCGATCAACGCGATTCGCCGCGGAGTCCATGTCGCCATGGTCTCGAAAGAAACCGACTCGGTGGTGGGACCTCAATTGAACCGCCTGGCCCGCCAACACAACGTTGTCTACACTACCGTCGATGGCGATCAACCGAGCAACCTGATCGGCCTCGTCACCTGGGCGCGCGTGCTCGGCTTCGAGATCATCGCCGCTGGGAAATCGAGTGAATACGATTATGTGTTCGATCCCGCCACCGGCAACCTTCATTATTGCGGCCAGACCATTGCGGCTCCCGCACTGGCGGGATTGTGGGATCTGGGCGATGACGTACCCGGCAGGCTGGCGGCCCGTAGCGCGACGCTGGCAGCCCTGCCGCAAAGCGCGATCCCCGATTATTGCGAAATGAACATGGTTGCCAATTCCACCGGTCTTATTCCGGCCTGCGACAAGATGAGCTATCCGTTGTGTCACATCACCGAACTGGCCGATATTTTCATTTCTGAGGAGCACGGCGGGGTTCTGAGGCGCACTGGCGTCGTCGATGTCTTCAACTGTTTGCGCCGTGCCGACGAGGCAAGCTTCGCCGGAGGTGTGTTCGTTGTGGTCCGCTGCACCGACCCCGTCACCTGGAAACTGCTGCGAGAGAAGGGCCACGTGGTAAGCCGCAATGGCAAGTACGCCTGCATTTATCTGCCATATCACTTCATGGGACTGGAAACGCCGATCTCCCTATTCTCGGCTGTGTTGCACAACCGCACGTCGGGCGGACGCGATCAGGCGGTACACGCCATCATGGTGCTCCGCACTACCCGTGACTTCAAGGCAGGCGAGGTTTTGCGCATGGGGGGCCATCAGCATGCCATCGAAGGTGGAGACGCTTTGCTGCTGCCCGCCGGCAACGAAACGCGGGATAAGGCGCCGTTCTATCTGGCGGCCAACAACCGTTTGCGATGCGACGTTCCGGCCGGCCGCGTCGTTTCCGTCGAAATGCTTGACCTCGAGGGTTCGCTGCTATTCGACACCTGGAAGGCGCAAACCCTCTAGCTGTTGACAAGGCAGGAGAAGTTGAAGTTTGACGAGATGAGGCTGGCAGCGTCGTTAACCTCTGTCTGGCTAAGCACTAATGAGCCGATGACTCCGGATTGGCGGATGTCACCCAGAAAAAGGACGCCACGCACCTTGTTGCCTCGCAGAACCAATTTGCGATATCGAGGCCCTACACCTGACGTCAGCAACTCGTCGCCGGGTTCTCCTTCTATATCGCCGATCGAGACGAGCGGGACGCCGGCGATTTCAATTGCGTTCATGGCGACACTGCCTTTGAATTCAGCCTGGGTGCCCGTCATGTTGCTGGCGGCCACCTCCCCTTGTTCGACCGCGACGGGCCAAATCGCAGGGATCACGCGATTTCCCGTAAGAGGATCGATAGTTTCGGCAGCATCCCCTGCGGCATAGATGTCCGCGACCGACGTCTGCTGCAATGTATCAACGCGAATGCCGCGTCCGATCTCAACTCCGGATGCGCGCGCCAGTTCTACGTTGGGCTTCACGCCGACCGCCATAATGACCATGTCGCACGGTATTTCTCCTGCTTCGAGTTGGACGCCGGTCACAGTTCCATCGCACGTGGCGATTGCTTTGACTTCCGTACCGAGCAGCACTGTAACGCCCTTGGCGCGGACAGCATTCGCTATGGTAGTAGCAGCGGCTTCGTCCAGTTGCCGCGGCATAACTCGGCAGAGTTTTTCGACAATCGTCACTTCGAGGCCGCGCGAAGCCAGTGCCAGCGCAGTCTTCAACCCGATCAACCCTGCCCCAATCACAACCGCGCTGCGGGCTGACTGCGCCGCATGCACGATGTCGCGTGTCTGAGCCAGAGTCCACAGCGCATAAACGCCTTGGGCGTCTCTCCCCGGCAGAGGCGGAATCACCGGCAGCGATCCGGTTGCGAGCAGCAGCTTGATGTATTTGAGTTGCTCGCCCGATGATAATTCCACCGTCTTTTCCGCAGGATGAATTGCCTTGACGTGTTCGCCCATGCGGCAAGTCACGCCGAGATCACGAAATGCGTCCGCGCCTTGGAGTTCGGATTCGGCGGCTTCGTACTTGCCTCCAAGGATGTCAGGGAGATCGACCCGGCTATAGAAGTAGTCCTGCTCATCCGTGATCATCGTCACCGGTGTAGTTGGGTCCAGACGCCTCAGCGTCTTGGCAGCGCTGGTGCCGGCCGCACCCTGGCCGATTATGATGTACATGTCATCGCCCCCCGCCACTTACTTGCCAACCACTTCCGCCAGCACCTGCGATAGTTGTGCGACACCTGCGAACGCGTGGATATTGCCGCCCAGCAGATCACCCGGCAAACTCATCTCGCCCAGGTTTGCCCAGGTCGGAATGCCCTGGCTGGCATACGCGACGGCTGTCGCCAGAGTCTTGTTGTGGGTCAACTCCGGCAAAATCGCAAACACAGGGAGATTGATTGCTTTCGCGCGATTGGCAAGCTCAAGGAATTCGCCAGCGTCATGGCACGACCCCAGGTTGATGACCGAAGTCGCGTTGCACATGCCAGCTTTGGCCAGGGCCGTTCCGGCGCATCCGGCAGTCACGACAGTGAAACCATTTTCGATCAGGAACGAAGCTGTCTTGAGGAAGCTCGCGTCCTGGGTGTTTGCGACATTCCCGCATCCCCCGAGATAGACCATTCCCTTGGAAACCGCAACCGCATCGTGGCCTACGACGCTATCCTTCTTGTCTGCGGCGAAGCTGCTTGCCTTGCCTGCGCGGCGCTGGAAACAATTCTGCGCCGTCACAATCGCCTGGCCGAATCCAGCCTCATCGCCGAGCGAAGCCGCGGCGATCACCGGAATTGAAAGCCTCTTGGCCAAGGCGATCATTGCAGGCGTGACGCATTGGCTGCCGACTACGAGCAAATCTACAAGCCCGGTCAAGAGTGCAGTTTCCTGTGAATCGTAATTTGTAACCACGGGAAGTTTTTTCTCGTTGCCGCAAATGCTGACGACATGTGCTCCACTTCCAGCAGCTTTTACCAGGGCCTTGACCGTGGAGGGCGGAACGTGTCCGTGGCACACGATATTCGGTTTGCCGCCTTCGAGCACTCCCATGCCGGCAGCCAGTGCCTGTCGCTTGCTTCCCTGTGCTGCCGCAATGGAAGTCAAGGTTGCTGCCACCGCATTTCCAATCTCATCCAAACGTTTGCCACAAGGGATCATGTTGTCGGCTGTCGTCGAGATCGAGCGCCACGTGGAAGGATTGAGATCGCATCCAAACTGCTCGGCCAATTCTGCCAATGCAATCGCTCCATCAGCAGTCTTCTTAAGAAAGTAATTTGTGACGAGGGTTTGCTGATCGCGTCCACAAATCGATTTAGCTCCGTCCTCCGCGAAGGGATTTACGCGGCACGGACCTTCCATACATTCAGTACAGCAGATCGCCATGCGACCAAAGCCGCACTGGGGCTGCATGGCTTCGGCACGGTCCCACACCAGATCAGTCTTCTCCCGGTAGGCGTTCACAATCATTTGATTCACGCCGGAATCCACGGACTTCTTTCGTAACTCTTTCATCTCTCATTGCCCTCCCGGACATAATCAAGGCTGATGATCTTTGGATCTGCTGCGGCAAACAAGGCTATCCGCCCGCGCCGATCGGCCAGAACTTTCTGGTAGCCCGCTTCGTCGCCATATAACAGCGCACCCGTCGGACACGAAGCAACACACGCGGGTTCCTCCATATGCATGCATGCGTCGCACTTGATCGCCACTTTGAATTTGGCACTGGGAACGACCGCGCCAAACGCGCAATTCATGACGCACATCCAGCAGCCGCGGCATTTTGCCTGGTCGATAAAGACGCTGCCACTTTCTGCGTCGCGTTGTAGCGCACCTGACGGGCATGCCTTCAGACATGGGCCATCCTCGCAATGACGGCACTGTATAGGAAAGCTCTGGCCAGTCGTGCCGAAGACGCCCACACGCGCCACGGGTTTGGGATCCTCATGGATCGCCCCTGCCAATGTTCTCGAGGCGGAATTACGTTCCACGGCGCATTGCAGTTCGCAGGTCTTGCACCCCATGCATTTCTCTTTGTTCACCCAAATACGTTTCATGATCGTCCCCGATGAGAAGGCTGCTGGAAATCAGACAACATGAATCCCCCATAGGCACATGATTTCTTCCACCATGGCAGCGGCTCGCACGGGATTGAAGACCCCGCACTGGCAGGGTTTGGCCAGTTCTTCGCCGGCTTGCTGCACCGTCAGTTTGGCCTCTTTTACGTCTTCCACAATCTTGATGACGAGGTTGAATGGAACCTGTCCGTGTCCGCACATGGTAGTAAAGCGCAGGATGTCTTCGTCTGGCAGGCGATCGGTGTTACCCAGAATGCCGAGCGAGGTCTCACAGGTGTGCGGCTTGAGGCCCGCGGCACTGCAACATTCATGCACATCGCTCATGAGTCCAGAGATGATGACCGATATGCCAAGATCCGCGTCTTTCAGATCCTTCAACGCAGCGATGAGGTCCACGCGGTTTTCAAATACGCCATGCACAATCGAAGTGTCTTGCGTGCTGCTGACGATGGTGTCGCGCGACCGGATAAAGCTGTTGCCGGTCTTCATGTCGCCCATATTGACTGGGTTGTGCTCCCGGACAATCTCGAGAAAGCGCTTCAGCTTCGTCTTCGAATCGTTCTCGTTCGGGGTACCCTTCGCCGACATCGCAAACAACACGAAGTCGTTCTTGAAGCTTTCGACTGTTCCACGGCGATGCAGAGTGTGGCTCATGCGCGTGCCTCCTCAACGAATAACGGTCTGCCGAGGCCGACGTTAGTCTTGCCGTTTTTCGTAGGCTCGATTCCGGCAGCTTTCGCCAGTTCGAAGGCCCTGATTCCCCCGTCTGCATCCACCTTCGTTGTGAGGTCGAAGCTGCACACCGTTGAAATCTCTTTGCTGACTTTTCGAACAGCGGCGACGATCTCCGGAATTCTCTGTTGCGGAACCATCAGCTCGATGATTGCCGACAATACCTTTTC
>Ga0364893_10544_pt1 | contig 14401 bp, 17 predicted proteins | sample ExccelJu500001D3_FD_206943 | JGI IMG/M metagenome (GOLD analysis project Ga0364893, IMG submission 206943) | Enriched cells from Trout Bog Lake Hypolimnion, Wisconsin, USA - BchlTB.July16.5000.01.D3 | ecosystem: Environmental > Aquatic > Freshwater > Lake > Hypolimnion/Profundal zone | place: USA...
CCTCTTAACGGGATTGTGTGGTGCGCGTCGTCGTGTGGGTTATCACATTTTTCATGGGGAAGGTCTCTGGCGTGGTTTTATGTTGACGCGCAAGGTTCACTACAACCCACATATTCATATTACAAAGAATTTCTTATCCTTAATTCATGCTGCTTTTGCTAAAGAGATCGAGGTACCGTTTAGCAAAATTCACATTCCTGATTCAGAAGTGCATTTGGAGCAAGCAGTCATTGACCCAGTCTCATTGAGAAAAGTGCAAGAGCGCATTGAGAAAAAAGCTAAGGAAGCGAATATTCCATTTACTTTTGGAAAAGACCGCATCATTCTAATTAACCCCAATGCCAGCGATCTCCTTCCACAACGCCGCTGGGCACAACAACGTTTTTCTGAATTAATCCAAGCAATTCATCAGCGCTATCCAAATGATCTGATTTTAATTACCGGCTCTCCAGCAGAGTTTGTATACGTTGAAAAAGTTCGTTCTGTAGCGAATGTGAAGCAAGCAATCAATTTTGCTGGGCAAGTGAGTTTTGCTGAGCTACCTCCGCTTTACACCTTATCAGATGTAATGGTAACTAACGATTCTGGGCCTGGACATTTCTCCGCTGTAACACCTCTTAGAACGGTGGTGTTATTTGGTCCTGAAACACCAGCGCTATATGGCTCAGTTGGCAATTCAATCGCCATCACTGCCAATCTGGCTTGCTCCCCTTGCGTTAGTGCAGCCAACCACCGCAAGACACCTTGTCATGACAATGTTTGCATGCAAGCCATTACCGTTGAGCAAGTCTTAGAGAAAGTAGTAATCCAGTTACAGGGCGTTGACCAGGCTAAAGCACGTTAATCGCCATGCATGAAAAACCATTCCCTCTATTTGCTTGGTTTTTCCCATGCCTGCCACTTGCATTGGCTTTTTTGATTTATCAAGCAGATTGGCAAGTAAGTAGCTTTCTATTCATTAATCACTTTACTCAGCTATTGCCTGATCGATTGTGGGCGGGACTCACTTTTCTTGGCAACGGTTGGGGTGCCCTTGCAGTGACCATGCCACTTCTCTTGCTGGCGCCACGTTTATTAAGCGCAGGAATTTTTGGCGGCCTGATCTCAGGAGTAGCCGCTCAAATACTGAAGCCTTTTTTTGATCTTCCTAGACCGGCGGGAGTATTGAATGATGGCTCTTTTTACAGAATAGGTGAATCCCTCTTTAACAACTCACTTCCATCAGGTCACACAATGACTGCATTTGCGATTGCAGGTGCCATCTATTTTGTATGCAATGCACAACATCGTAAATACCTCTCCACTCTTTTTGTGCTTGCTCTATTAATAGGTTTATCGCGCATTGCTGTTGGTGCTCATTGGTTGACCGATGTTCTAGCCGGCATGGGCATTGGTCTTTGGTGTGGCATGCTGGGTGCAAAAGTAGCATGCGCTATACCTGATTCTTGGTTAATACCCAAGAGTATCTGGGCTCGACTCATCGCAAGCAGTGGCCTGATCACCGCTTACATACTCCTCGCACAAACTATTGATATCAAGTTGAATGCCCCACTACAGTATGTATGTGTTGCCTTCATTGCGATTACCCTCTTCTTTTTTATAAAAGCGCAAAACGTAAAGTCAGTCGACCATGTTTAGTTATCGCCATGCCTTCCATGCCGGTAGTCATGCCGACATCTTGAAGCATCTCACCCTCGTTCATCTGGTTCAATATCTTCAAGAAAAGCCAGGCGCCCTAACCATTGTAGATACCCATGCCGGCGCTGGAATCTACAACCTAGAAGATGGGTTTGCTGCTGTCAGCAAAGAGGCGGATAACGGGATTATGCGTCTGCAGCGCTTTGCAAATGAATGTGGCAGCGAGGGGGATAAGCTTGCACAAAGCATTAACGACTATCTGGCCTGTATTGATGCAGAAAATACCACCGAGCACACCCGCATCTATCCCGGGTCCCCTTTTATTCTGGCACGCTTACTTAGACCTCAGGACCGCTTAAAACTCTTCGAGCTACACCCAAAAGAAATTGATATCTTGCGCCACAATATTGGCGAGTTAAAGCAATCAAAGCAAATTGATATTTATGCGGAAAACGGTTTTGCTCGACTGAAGGGTCTGATGCCACCACCCAGCAGACGTGGACTTGTTTTAATTGATCCCTCTTATGAAGATAAACAAGATTATCGAAATTTAGAAGTCATGATGGAAGAAGCGCTGCAGCGCTTTGCAACGGGATGTTATGCAATCTGGTATCCCATGCTCTCTCGTAGAGAGGCAGCAGATTTACCCGGTAGGATGAAAAAAATTGCAGTAGCGCACAACCGATCATGGCTACAAGCAGAACTGAGAGTGGAGAACGCTCCTGGAGAGCGCCGACTTCAGGCGAGCGGCATGTTCATTTTTAATCCACCTTGGACGCTAGAGAAGCGCTTGGCAGAAGCGTTACCGATCCTAACAAAGGCTCTAGCTCAAGATACTGGCGCAAATTTTTTACTGAAAAGCTTCGAGGCTAAATAAGCTGGGAGCTGCTACCAGCTTGCTGTCAGAGCAAACCCGGATGATTGATAACTTAATTGAGCCCGAGCACCCACTGGCAAAGTAACTTTTTCTGCCTGATGACCAAATGGTAGCCCGGTAATCATTGGAATAGCCTTGGGCAGACGCTGCCGAATCATTTCAATGGCGGCATTCAAGTTGTAACCACGATCATTCTCATACAAGCGGTATGCTGAAAATCCACCCAACATAATCGCCGCCTGACTAGAGAGAATTCCAGAGTCAAGCAATTGCATTAGCATCCGCTCAATTCGATATGGATGCTCATTGACATCCTCCAGAAATAAAATGCCGCCACTGATTTGCTTGTCACTCGGAAAATAAGGCGTGCCAACTAGACCAGCAAGTACCGTTAAATTACCACCCCATAATATCCCCGAAGTAAGTCCTTGTAGGCTATCCCCAAGAAAATTCTGTGGGTGCTGGGTAGCAATATCTAACTTGCGATCTTCTATGGCATTTTGAAAATGCTGCCACATAAAAGGACTCGGCTCTATTAAGTCACCCTGCTCATTAAGGCATCCAAAATCAAAGTTCAGCATCGGGCCCGCCAAACTGATCGCCCCTGTTTTTGCTAACAAAGCCAAATGAAATACTGTGAAATCACTATGTCCGCACACTTGCGCGCCATTTTGGATGGCTTTGGTAATAGCATCCCATTTAATACCTGGCAATAAGCGCTGAAGCCCATATCCTCCGCGGGTTGCCATTGCTATTGAGTCAGGGCTTAGCTGACTCAATTGGTTCAGCTCCGATAAGCGCTCAATATCCGTGCCTGCAAAGCGCTGATGAATACGTTGCGCACAAGCCTCATTTGAAATACTAAATCCTTGTCGTTTTAGCCAGTCAATCCCATTAGCAGGACTACGGCTATCCAAGCAAGCTCCAGACGGGGCAATCAAATGAATAGACTTCAACGTCGCTCCCTAAAAAAATCACGCAATATCTGGCCACATTCTTCAGCCAAGATTCCACCTTCGACTTGCGTCTGATGATTAATCTGCTTGCTTGCAAAAATATCTAAAACGCTCCCTGCAGCGCCAGTTTTAGGATCAGAGGCACCAAAAACAACCCGATCAATTCTTGCATGGAGCATCGCACCTGAACACATCACACAAGGCTCCAGAGTAACGTAAAGGGTTGCTCCCGGCAAACGATAATTGGCAACGCCTTGAGCGGCAGTTCGTAAGGCCAGCATTTCTGCATGTGCGCTAGGATCATGATTTCCTATTGGCTGATTAAAGCCTCTCCCAATCACTTGTCCATCGCGCACCAGAATCGCCCCCACAGGCACTTCTCCAGCAAGCGCAGCCAATTTAGCCTGCTCTAGGGCCTCTTGCATAAATTGACGGTCAAGCTGTGCTTGCATGATTTAAGGGTGACTTACATCAGCCCAGCAATTGGGAGTTTCAAATAAACGGATATTCGTTAAGCGCAAAGATCCAGAGAATGCTTTTTCAAATACAGGCTGCAAAATAGCAAATGCTGCTGCTGCAAGATTCTCAACAGTAGGTACATGCTCCATGATGACTGTCTTGTGATTAGGCATAGTGGCTAAAAAATTAACCAAGCTCTGATCTTCTTGTGCCACTAAAAAGGCGTGATCCCATAAATCAACCAAGTATTGATTGGTAAGGCGCTTAATATCGCCAAAATCGAGAACCATCCCATCATCGGCCTTGCCCGGATGATTTGCCACATCACCCGTTAAGGTAACTTCAATTGCATAGCGATGGCCATGCAAATGACGGCATTGACCATCATGATTTGGTATGCGATGGCCAGAATCAAATTCGAGGCGACGTGTAATTGAAATGGGGGAAGACTTCATAGTTTTATCAACAATCAAAATGGATTCAGGTTCGTTTAGCGAATACCAATCACCTTATGGGTTTGCACACTCAAACGCCACAAAGGACGTTTCTGACATAACTGCACCGCCAACTGTATATTGTCTTTTAGATTGGGTCCATCCATGGCTTGTAAGAAACGATTGCGATAATCCATCTTCTCAAAGCGCGCCAGTAAAGCCTCTAGTGCATCTTGTCCTGCCTGGGGAATCACCAGCTTAATTTCATCAGCCTGCAAAACAATCAAATCAGCACCTGCCTTAGGGCTGACACAAACCCAATCAATTCCTTTGGGAACCTTGATTGTTCCGTTGGTTTCTATTGCAATACTAAAACCCTTAGCATGCACTGCCTCAATGAGATCTTGATCGATTTGAAGTAGCGGCTCGCCGCCTGTAAAAACAACATACCGCTGTTGAGGGCCAGCTGAGGTAGATTTCCAGGAGAGCTCAATCGCATCAGCTAAAGCTTGCGCAGTCTGAAACTTGCCGCCGCCAAAACCATCACTTCCCACAAAATCAGTGTCACAAAATTGGCAGATTGCAGTTTGGCGATCCTCTTCGCGGCCGCTCCATAAGTTACAACCAGCAAAACGGCAAAATACAGCAGCGCGACCAGCATGTGCGCCTTCGCCTTGAAGCGTGGGGAAAAGTTCTTTTACGGTATACATAATATCAATTTAAGCGATGCCTTATTTTAAGTGCTTACGTTCAACCCCTTAAGTATGCAGTAAGGCTTGAGCGATTTGATGTCTTGGAACTGTGGTACTAGGGGCGGGCCCCTCAAAATCTTCAAACCAAGAGCGCACATCAGCCTCGATACCAATTCCATGCATAAAGTTATAAATTGCTTTCTTCAAACCAAAACCAAGTGCATCATGATCCACACCGCTTGGATCAATAAAACCAATATCATTCTTTGCAAAGCTAGTGGGCGGCAATGGGATCAATTGAACTCCATATTTCTCTGGATTTCGGCCAACTGGAGAGTGCACTGTGCAACTAAAGCGATGGAAAAATCCACTCTGAATGCAGCCATTCTCAAACAATTGACGAACGTATTCCAGAGAATCAATCGTCTCCTGAATGGTTTGAGATGGAAATCCATACATCAAATATGCATGCACCAAAATTCCTGCATTTGAAAAACCCTTAGTAACTTGCGCCACTTGACTCACTGTTACCCCCTTCTCCATCAGACCCAACAAACGATCAGAGGCAACCTCTAGTCCGCCAGACATTGCAATACAACCACTTCTAGCAAGAAGTTGAGCCAACTTAGGGGTAAAGGTTTTTTCAAAGCGAATATTACCCCACCAAGAAATCACGACTTTACGTCTTAGCAATTCTTCGGCTAATGCCTTGAGCATTTTTGGCGGCGCCGCTTCATCAACAAAATGAAAACCAGTTTGTCCAGTTTCAGCTACGATCGCCACTATTCGATCAACCAATACACTGGCCGAAGCAGTTTCGTAACGAGAGATATAGTCGAGACTAATATCGCAAAAGCTACACTTCTTCCAATAGCAGCCATGCGCAACAGTTAACTTGTTCCACCTACCGTCACTCCATAAGCGATGCATGGGATTTAACATATCTAACAACGATAAGTAGGAATTTAGAGGCAACCCATCCCAGGTTGCCACCCCCACCTCGTCAAAAGCAATATCTGGCTCTGGCCAGCTTTTGTATTCCACAATATTTTTATTATTACGTATAAAGGTACGCACTAATCTATTGGCACTCCGCTTACCCTCGAGATACTCTAGCAAAGCCAACAAAGGACGCTCACCAGAGTCTAAGGTAATGAAATCAACAAAATCAAAAATTCGGGGATCACTTAACTCACGTAATTCGGTATTCACATATCCCCCACCCAAAGCAATCTTCACATTGGGAAGATATGATTTTATGGTTTGAGCAATTCTTAAAGCAGCATACATTGCCCCAGGAAATGGCACAGAAAGCAACACCAAAGAAGGTTGATGTTTCTGAAGCGCCTTTATTGTTAAATCATGTAAATGCAAATCCATTAAGGTCGACTCAGCTGCCAGCGCATCAGCTAAAGGCATAAATGTAGGCTGGCTACTAGCTAGTGACTCCCCATATCGAACAAACTCAAAACGCTCATCAACTGCATCACGCAACACATCAGATAAATCATTAAGATAAAGCGTTGCAAGATGACGAGCTCTATCTTGAGATCCCAAAGCTCCAAATGCCCAAGACAAAGGATCGCCCTCTTCATCATCAAAAGCATCTAAAGCCATGAAACGCGGCCCCTCCGGCAAAAATTCTCGGGTATTGATGCGGTGGCTTAAAGTACTATCTTGCCCCTGTAGAAAGGTAATCAAGGGAGATACCGTACTTTGATATTGATCAAAGTAATCCAGAAAAAAATGGATACTAGCGCTACGCTCCTCCTCAGGCAACCTTAAGGCTCGAGCCTTTACTTCAGCCAATCCATCAGCAGTGAAAAAACTGAGAACCAGAGCAAGTGCCAGATCCTCTTGAGCAGCCTCTATTTTTCTAGAGCGCAGAAAACCGGTGAGATATGCAGTCGATGGGTACGGCGTATTCAACTGCGTCATAGGTGGAATGAGACTCAAGACCTTCACATTAACCCCAATAAATTCATCTCTTGAGCAGTAAAGCCGGCTTGCATGCGAGCCTCAATATTGAATGGACCCCTTAAAGTTGGGGCGCCATATTTTCGAGCCAATGCTTTATAAGTCGTTACCGGGGAAATATGATCCCGATCGCATAAAAAATTAAACCAAGAATTTCCAATCAAGACGTGGCCTATTTCATCTTTGAGAATAATCTCCAATATTTCAACTGCTCTTAGATCTTTGACCTGCTTAAATCGATCTCGAATTCCAGGAACAGCATCTAAACCTCGCGCTTCCATCGTTCTGGGTACTAAGGCCATTCTGGCAATGACCGAATCACTTGTTCTCTCAACCATTTCCCATAAACTGTTATGGGCAGGAAAGTCGCCATATAGAAACCCATATGTCTGCATATGCTCATTAATTAGACTGAAGTGATAGGCCTCCTCTTTGGCAACTGTAAGCCAGTCTCTATAATATGATTCCGGCATATTTGGAAAACGCCAAATAGCATCCAAAGCCAAATTCATTGCATTAAATTCAATATGGGCAAGTGAATGCAATAGGGTAGCCCTGCCTTCATTCGTATCCATTCTTCTTTTAGGAACCTGCAAGGGGGGAACTAATTTGGGTGATTGCGGGCGGCCGGGAAGATCAAGCTCAGAGCAATCAAATAGCAGATTGGGATTTAAAGTAACACGCTCGTGACAATACCCATCAAATAGGCGATTTAAGTCAGCCACCTTAATAGCCACATTCTTCTTTGCTAGCAATTCAAGAGAAATTGTTCGTAACTCAGGCTGAGGGCCAATGTACATCATCATTAACCCCTACCAAGAGATAAACAAAGTAAGAGAGCAATTTCTAGCCCTTTATGCAAAAGCACTGAACTACCAAAAAAGGTTATTTCCAGGAACTTAACTCCCAGCGATAGCTAGACTGAAGATTGGGATCATTTGTTTGCTCTGGCTGCATACATGAGCCAGAGGTCTCTTTTGCAACCCATCTACCCACAGAGGGAACAAACCAGAGATTCTCTCTTCTCTCACAATCCGTTTTTGAAAAATTTGGACTGGTATACACAATTTGATTCTCATAATGAAGTGCGATGAACTGTCCTGCGGGTACAGCAATCTTCTCCCAACCAAACACCTTCATGCGCGAAGACCAACGCAGATTAGAAGCAAAACCTCCGGGAATAGAGTATCTGACATTAAATGTTTGAGGTTGTGGATTACCTAAATTACTAGGCCACAAAGGAATTCCAGGACTAAACTCCAAAACCTTGCCCCAGCTAGGATCAGCCAGTACTTCACCCCATGGACCCTGCACTTCATTTGCCAGCTGCCCGCTCTCCCGCGTTGTATGTCCCAAGGCGATATCAGACAGCAAGCTTTGTTTTGGGAGAGTTGAGGTCATTGTTCGGCCAATAACAACATAGGCGCCTACTGAATTAACTCGCTCAAGTAGAACACCAATCTCTTGCCCTTGAAACATATCGCGCTGAATATAGCTCCACTCCTGCCCAACAGCAGGAAGACGAACCAATGGTGTGGGGCTAGGCGGCGGAACAGGCTGTCCGCTCTCGAAAGACAGTGGAGAGCCGCAACCCGCTAAAAGAATGGTCCCAATTAGTGGTAAATATTTTTTAAGTGCATTCATGATCAAAACCAATCCCCTCTTCTTTATTCCCACTCAATAGTAACGTAAGTATTTTTCTTATTATAATCAATCACTTACGTACTCCCTATACTTAATGTGTAACTGTTGTGTAACTAAACGTGTACTCAAGTAGTTTGCGCAACTTAAGTAAAACTCAATAATAACAAATGGTTAAGCAAGCTACTGTTACACGATGTGCGGATAAAAATTAAACTTCATAAAAATCATCATCTCTTTTGAAATCATAATTTGCGCTCAATATTTTCATTTCTCTTTTGTAAGTCTCATACTCAAACTCAAGTACAGTCAACTCTTTGAATTTGTCAGCAACATCTAAGATTTCTATTTGTGATTTCTTAATGTCGTAATCATAACTATCACGTTGCGTTAAACCATTGGCAATTAAATCTTTTGTAAGCAGTTCGCAAGCATCCAAATTAGCCTTAATCTGTTGCGATGTATGTTGACTAACAAAAGAGTTTTGAACTACGTTAAAAACAAAATAACCAACAATAGAGAATATGAAAATATTTTTAGTTGATTCAGTTACATCAAAAAACCATAGCAAAATAGAAATTACAGCTACAGCAAGTATTTTTTTCCATAAATCCTTGTTAACTGAGTCATTTGAAAACTTTAGTTGAGCCTTAAGATTTAAGTTTTCACTATTTTTTTGATTCATTAAATACAAAATGTAATTTGTTACCTCTACTTGCTTCCTAAACAAAATTTTATCTTCGCTTTTTAAGTAGCCAATATGCCTAACAAGTACAGCCTTTAGAGCATTAACCTTAGTAGCAAGCTCCTCATTAGCAGTATGTTCTGCGTAAACATCACCATAATTAGTCATAGCGCCACTCCAATTACACGTAATTTTTCTTTAACTTCATCCAAATTCTGTATTTGATTAAGTGATTGTTTAACGCAATCTAATGCGCCTGTTCTAAGATTGAGCAAAGAATCACGTAATTTTTCATTGCCCTCTAAAAAAATTGTATATTCTTTAAGCTCATCTAAGCTCAAACTAAGAATAGATGGAATAATTTGATCATTTGGGATGCTATCGTGGCTCATGGCTTTAGCAATATGTGGCCATCTATTTTTTCCATTCAACTTATTAAATTCTTCAGCTTTTTGTAATGCCTCAATAGCACTTTGATTTTTTTGTTCTTTATATATATACATCCAAATATCAATTAAATACTCTCTTAATCTACTAAGCTCAATATCTAAGCCTTGCTTACCATCACCTAACATATCAACTTTATCTATCAAATCATCTAATTCTTCACGTTTACTAAAAATAAAGTCCATTACATTAGCTGGTGTTTCATCATCTAATATTTCCTTTTTTAACTTTAGATAGTGATCGTTAAATTCACGCCAAGCTGTTACATCTCTTAGTCTTGCTATATAAACATCGTAAGCACTAACAAATTGCTCTTCCTTAGTAAAGAATGGAGAGTTATGCTTTCTAATTAATTGTTGTTCATACAAGCCTGGATACCTTTTCCATTTCCAAGTTTTTAAGGTATGTGCGTCAAACGCAACAAAATGTTCTTTAAATTTATTATAAGTAGCTTCAGCAACATACTTGGAATAACCTAAGCAACCCATCACTAAATTATCGTTACCATTAAAGTCGCTATCTTTAACATTGTGATAAGGTGAATCAACACTATTGATTAAGACTTTAAGTGCTAAGTAATACTCCCAAGGCATAACAAGTGTTTCACCATTGGCATCCTTAAAACTTTTCTTCTCTTCTGGAATTTCTTCGTAATGTTCAATAGCCTCATCTATTTCTGTAAAGTAGTAATTAATTTGCTCTAAGAAATTAATATCATCCTTTGGCTCTGCGTTATCAAGCTCAGTAACAAAATTATCAAATTCATCCTTAAGCATCCCACTTACTACAGAACCATAATTAGAAGTTAAGAACCAAAACCAATATCTCAACATTAAAAATTGGCAGGGAATTTTGGTAATAACCTCTAAGTTCTCTGGCAACTCAATTGTCTTATCTTTCCACAATACAAATGGAGCAGACTGATAAAAGAAGGCGCCAAAAATTAACTTGTTTGCTGAATATAAATCTTTAGGAAAATCAAAATCCGCAAAGACTTTATCAACTAAAGCAGAAGGACTTTCATACTTTTGAATAACTTTAGATTGTTTTGGGATTGCGTTCAAATGGCTTTTTTCACCAAATAGCCTCTTAATAAACTTCACTACGCTCTCCCAGTCTAATAGTTACAAGTATTGACATATTATTGCTTATTAGTATAAATTAAATCCACCTACAAGCAAACTAAGGAGAAATTGATGGCAACAAGAGCACCACGTAAATCAATGACAGCGGATGATTACAAAGAAAAGTTAGAGAAAGCTAAGGCGGCGCTTAAAGCATTAGAAGAAAAAGCATACGCTACTGAACTTGATGACTTGATTAAAAACCAGAACATCGTTTCTGCTTTTAATGTAATTAAAGCAAATGCTAAAGATATTAGTGATATCGCTATTCTTACAGCGATTGGTAAGGCTGTTGGTATTAAGCGTTTAGAAATTACGCAAACTGAGCCTAAGAAACGAGCAACTAAGAAGAAGTAATTTATATGGCACGTAATTCAAAACTAACAATAGAACAGCAAATTTACGAAGCTAAGTTAGGGGTTATACAAGCATACGAAGATTACACGACAGCATTGTATTTGGAAACTATGCCAACCAACAACCCTACTTATAAGTATTGTTATGCTACATCTAATATGACAATTCCTGGTGAATTTCAAAGTATTGACTACTGGTTACGTGCCATTATTAAACATATGGCCAATAGACGAATGGGGCACGGTGGTGAAGTTACAGATGCTTTATTAGTATCAATAGCTAATTTTACAAATCAAAAAGCCAAAGATGCTTGGATTGATAGCCTTACAAGAAAACTTAATAAACGTTCCAAAATTGTCAAAGCAGCCAAGTAATAGAGAATTAATTAATTGGCTGAGAAATTGGGATGCTGATTACATTAATCGAGAAAACAAAAGAATTAAAAAAACAGGTGAAGTATTTACGCCTACAAAATTAGTACAAGAAATGCTTAGCAATATATCTGAGCAACAATTTACAGATAAGGCTAAAACATTTATTGACCCAGCTTGCGGTAATGGTCAATTTCTTAGCGAAGTATTAATTAAGAAATTAGAGAATGGTATTGAATTTGAAGTAGCACTCAAAGCAATCTATGGAATAGATATTATGTTAGATAACATTGCTATTTGTAGGAATAGATTGCTTTGCGAACAAGAACAATATAGATATATTGTAGAAAAGAATATTGTTTGCGGTGATGCCTTAACTTACAATTTCGATACTTTTACAGAGTGGAAACTATAAAAATTCTCTAAACCAATTCAACAGCCTTACGCTTCATATCATCATTACAGTCTATGTAACATTGAACGCTACTTAATGCTTTATGTCCGCTTAATCCCATAATTACCCTAACACCAACACCTTGATTGGCCAAGTTAGTAATAAATGTACGTCTTGCTGAATGCGAACTTGCCCCTTTAATACCCGCTTTAGCATAAAGATAATGGAACAGTTGTGCTAAGGTATTTGCGGTAAAGCCGTCGCTATCACGTTTTTGAGAGTAAAACAACTTAACGTTAAGATTATTTGGCTTAAAGGTATTAACATATTTTGTTAGTTCTTTATGTAACTTTTCATTAATAAACACTACACGTGCTTCGTTAGTCTTAGTATCTTCTGCTCTTAACTGAATTTCACGTCTAACAACTCCATCGCTACCAATAACATCTTCGTAACGTAATGCCGCAATTTCGCTGACACGCATACCAGTATTAAACATTGCGTAAATCATCGTCCTATTACGCAAACTATGCTTGCGTGTAGCTACGTAATCTAATACTTGACGTATTTCTTGTTGTGTAAGTGTTTTTGCTTGCTTAGCCATAGTTTCTTGTCCTAACCAAAGTTTTGCTAAGTCATAAGTATGTTTTCTTTGATTGTTTTTTCCTACCTCTTTATTGCTTAAAGTTTTCATTAATAAATCCTTCCATAAATCAAGCGGTTACGTTAATTAACTAAGTAAATGTAATAATTAACGTAAATCATTACATTTCTATATCTACTGTATTTGTCGTCTTTTTCCCACTAATTGCTAAAACGCAATTAAACCGCCTGCTTTGTATTTAACCTACCACCCGTCCCCTAACTACGTATTTTTAACTTTAAGTGTTTGTAGCGTTTATTTGACACCTTTACTATGCTTAGTTAAGGGAGATGAAGGTTTTGAAGTGCTTAGCTGTTGTTATCTATTTCAATAAAGATTGTTTCTTTTCTTATCTAATATTTTTTCGTTTTTATTTGATATTTAATTCATTTCTTTTAGCCAAAGTAATATAACTACCCATTGCGTCCAATGCGTAGCTAATTAATCTAAACATAACTTCAGTCAATGTTTAGTGCGTTGTAGGGGATTTGAGTGTTTTCAAAATCCCAACAACTTAAGTTTCCAAATTGCGTTTCTTTGGTGCCGTAATGTAATAAGTGTGATTGAGTGTTAGCTAACGGTTCTGTAATGTAAATGTCGTCTTTTTGGTGCGCTTTTTCTACCCAACAATATGTCCATAATGTCTTGATGTCGTTCGTAGTAAGTACTGTTGGTATGTTGCCTAAATAGATGTTGTAGTGAATTGTTAGTTCTGGTTTTGATGTATTTTTGGTGCCTTCTAATGTTGGTATTAATAATGGTTGGTAAGTTAGTGGTTTCCTTTTTGCTCCGTTACCATAAAGCTCTTTATTGAAGCAATTACGTGCGTGCCTTAAATCCTTAATAGCGTCCCTACTCATACGTTCTATTTCCCAGCTCTCTTTATGGTAGGTATGGAAATGGGTTTGGGCTACAACATAGTGCGTAATATGCTGATTTTGCTTATCCAAAAAATCTCTAATTGTTTGCCCTGTAATTCTCATACAGTTATTTATGCTGTACCAAATAAAACCATATATTTTTAGGTGATTTATTAGGTATTTGGTGGCAAATTCAGGTTGTCCAAAACTTGTTTTAGACAATACATTAACTATGCCCATTCAATTTATAGGAGAACTTACAAATGAGCATTGTTACCAGTCTTAAACTCGTTACAGCTACCAAAAATGTAGCTATTTCACCAGTATTACAGCGTCGTAATAAGCTACTTTCTAAAGTACAAGAACAGCTGGAATTATGCGAAGCTCAGCGTAATCAGCAAACATACGCACCTAAGCGTCTTAAAACAGTTATTAATAAGGAAACTGGTGAACGTACTACTATTGAAACTATTAAACGTGTTAAACAATGGTATTGGCTTACAGATGACGGTAAGATTAACTTAGTTGTTAAGTACGGCTCTAAAACATTGCCACTTAATAAAAAAGGTGCTAATGCTATTGAATTGCTTAACGGCACTGGCTTAATTGGTACGTTACATAAACTTAAAGATGCTGTTATTGCTGGTGAATTTGACGATGCTATAGCAGAAGTTAGCAACGCTACTCGTAAAGCATTTAGCAAGTAACCTAATTACGTGCCCCATTCAATTAACTATTTGGGGCACGTAAATGTAATAAAACTAAATATATTAAGTAATCATTAAAACCACTTAACTATATGAAGATATGCGAAATACAGCCCAATGTAATAAAACCTAAGACGCC
>Ga0364893_10451_pt1 | contig 14125 bp, 6 predicted proteins | sample ExccelJu500001D3_FD_206943 | JGI IMG/M metagenome (GOLD analysis project Ga0364893, IMG submission 206943) | Enriched cells from Trout Bog Lake Hypolimnion, Wisconsin, USA - BchlTB.July16.5000.01.D3 | ecosystem: Environmental > Aquatic > Freshwater > Lake > Hypolimnion/Profundal zone | place: USA...
AATATTCAAACGGCGTGCTGCGAGTTGTGTACCTCGAAAATTACGCCTGGAGCCTGGGCGCGCTGATGACCGCCGGCGTGGACCTGTGGGTAAATACGCCGCGGCGTCCTTACGAAGCCTCTGGAACCAGCGGCATGAAAGCTGCAATGAATGGGGTTCCCAGCCTCTCGGTTCTTGACGGCTGGTGGATCGAGGGCTGCATTGAGGGCTTCACCGGCTGGGCCATCGAGGACGGCGCCAACGACCAGGAGGAAGCGGCCTCGCTCTATAAAAAACTTGAAACGGCCGTGATTCCGCTCTACCTCGATGCGCCTGAGAAGTGGGCGAAGCTGATGCGCCACACACTGGCCTACAACGGTTCCTACTTCAACACCAACCGCATGATGAACCAGTACGCTCGCAACGCCTACTATCCTGTGACGCTGATCGAGAAGGTGAAGGTGGCGGAAGAAGCGTTCGCGAAGTGAGCCGGGGATACCTACCTCAATCCCCCGGCGCTTCCTCCAGCTCCGCACCAATGCGGCGAAGCTTCATGAATTTCCATTGCAGGCGGTCGAAGAAGAGGTAGACCACCGGCGTCGTGAAGAGCGTCAGCATCTGTGAAACGATGAGGCCGCCGACGATGGTGATGCCCAGCGGCTTGCGCAGCTCTGAGCCGACGCCCATACCGATGGCCAGCGGCAATCCGCCGAAGAGCGCGGCCATCGTGGTCATCATGATGGGGCGAAAGCGCAACAAGCACGCTTGGTAAATTGCCTCGACCGGCGGCAACCCTTGTTCGCGCTCCGCCTGCAAGGCGAAGTCGATCATCATAATGGCGTTCTTCTTCACGATGCCGATAAGCAGGATGATGCCGATGAGCGCGATGATGCTCAGTTCGGTTCCGGTGAGCAGCAGCGCAAGTAAGGCGCCGACGCCGGCCGGGGGCAGCGTAGAAAGAATCGTCAGTGGGTGGATCAGGCTCTCATAGAGAATGCCGAGCACGATATAGACGGCGACCAGCGCGGCCACAAGGAGCCATATCTCGTTTTTGAGCGAGTCCTGGAAAGCCTGCGCGGTTCCCTGGAAGGTGGCGTGAATGCCGCTGGGCATGTCCATTTCGCTCTGCGCCTTTTCGAGCGCGGTGACGGCATCGCCCAAAGCAACGTTTGGCGCCAGGTTGAAGGTGACGGTAACAGCCGGGTACTGGCCCTGGTGATTAACCGCCAGAGAAGTGCGCTGGCGCTCAAAGTGAGCGATCGTAGAGAGCGGAACCATTGCGCCGCCCGATGAAGAAGTTGGGGCAGCAGCAGCCGGAACAGCGTTTGCGGCCGCGATCGCCGCAGTGGGCGAAAGTACTGCGGGAACCGTAGCTGAAGAAGAAAAGAGTGCCGCAGCCGGACCGGCAGGTGCTATCGCCGCAACCGTCCTTGGCATAGCTGTGGTGGCGCCCACAACATTGTTGGCCTTGATGTAAATGCCGTTGAGCGCGTCGGGACTGAGCTGGTATTTTGGATCGACCTCCATTACCACGTAGTACTGGTTGAGCGCGGTATACATTGTGGAGACTTCCCGCTGCCCAAAGGCATCGTAGAGCACGCTGTCGATGGCCGCGGCGGTAATTCCCAGTCGCGAAGCGGTATCGCGATCGATCACCAGGTTGGCTGCCAGTCCATTGTTCTGCTGGTCGGTGGAGACGTCGCGCAACTGAGCCATGTTTCTGACCCGTTCCTCGAACCGCGGCGCCCAGGTGTTCAGCTCACTCAGATTTTCGTCCGATAGCGTGTACTGGTATTGCGCGGCTGCGTTGCGAGCGCCGATCTGAATGTCCTGAAAGGCCTGAAGAAAAAGCGTTGCGCCGGGCACGCTGGTGAGCTTCTGGCGCAGGCGGTTGACCACATCGTCGGCGGAGACACGACCGGGGCGCTGATCGAGCGGCCTGAGGCTGACAAACATGAAGCCCACATTATTGCTGTTGCGGCCGCCGCCCGCAAAAGCCGTTACAGAGCGCACCGCCGGATCTTCCAGCGTCATCTGCGCCAGTTGGCGCTGCTTGTCGCGCATGGCGGGAAAGCTGATGTCCTGCGCGGCCATGGTCTGGCCGCCCAGCCGGCCCGTGTCCTGCTGCGGAAAGAAGCCCTTGGGAACGATCGTGAAGAGAAATGCGTTCAGGAACGCCGTTCCAATGGCCACGCAGAGAATCAGCGTCTGATGGCGCAGCACCCAGCGCAGCGCAGCGTTGTATTCGTAGTGAAGGCGCTGGAATGCGTTCTCGCTGAAGCGGTAGATGGGTCCGTGCCGGCTTTCGTCGCGTTGCTTCAAAAACTGCGCGCACAGCATCGGCGTGCAAGTGAGCGAAACCAGAAGCGAGACGGCAATCGCCACGCTGAGAGTGACGGCAAACTCTCGGAAGAGCTTGCCCACAATCCCGCCCATCAACAGAATCGGAATGAAGACGGCGATCAGCGAAGTGCTCATCGAGAGCACCGTGAAGCCGATCTCGCGCGAGCCCTTCATTGCAGCATCGAAGGGCTTCATACCGTCTTCAAGATAGCGAGTGATATTCTCAATCACCACGATGGCATCGTCGACCACAAATCCTGTGGCAATGGTCAGCGCCATCAGCGAGAGATTGTCGATGGTGTAGCCCAGCAGGTACATCACGCCGAATGTGCCCACCAGCGAGAGCGGCACGGCGATCGACGGAATGATGGTGGCCCACACCTCGCGCAGAAACATGAAAACCACCAGCACCACCAGCACCACGCTGATCAGAAGTGAAATCTCCACATCGTGAACGCTGGCGCGGATTGTGGTGGTGCGGTCCATGGCCACGTCAATCTTGATGGTGGGTGGGATAGAGGCCTGCAGACGCGACATCCTGCCCATCACGTTATCCACGGTCGAAATGACATTGGCTCCGGGGCTTTTGAATACGACCACGAGAACAGCGTCTTTGAGCTGGCCGGGCGGGCCCTTGTCAGGATTGATGCCGGAGATGCCTGCGGTGTGAATGTCGGCGACGCTGTCTACCACAGTGCCCAGGTCGGAGATGCGCACCGGCGCGCCGGTCTGCCGATTGTAACCGGCGATGATGGGCGCATAGTCGCTGGCTGTGAACATCTGATCGTTGTCAGCGATCTGCCAGCGATGGCCTGCATCCTGAAAACCGCCTTTAGGCCGATTGGCATTGGCATTGGCCAGCGCCGTGCGCACCGCCTCCAGCCCGATGCCGTTCGAGCCAAGCTGCATGGGGTTCAACTCCACGCGCACCGCGGGGCTCGAGCTGCCGAAGACAAACACCTGGCCCACACCATCGATCTGAGCTATCTTCTGCGCCAATATCGAGTCGGCCATATCGTAAATCTGTGGCTTGGGCACCACATCCGATGTCAGTGTCAGGATCAGGATCGGAGACTCAGCGGGATTGGCCTTGCGGTAGCTTGGATTCTGAGGCAGGTAAGACGGCAACTGGTTGCGCGCAGCGTTAATAGCCGCCTGCACGTCGCGAGCCGCGGCGTCGATATTGCGATTGATGTCAAATTGCAAAACCACTGAAGCCGCGCCCAACGTGCTGACCGAGGTCATCTGGTTGACGCTGGCGATGCGTCCGAACTGCCGCTCCAGCGGAGTAGCAACCGAAGAGGCCATGGTCTCAGGACTCGCGCCCGGCAGTCCCGCGCTGATGCCAATCACCGGAAAGTCCACATTGGGCAGCGAGGCTACGGGCAGCAGTGAGTAAGCCACCGAACCAGCCAGCAGCAGCGCCAGCGAGAGCAGCGATGTGGCGACCGGGCGTTTGATGAATGGCGCGGAGAGGTGCATGCTTGTGGCTCCTCAGTCCGCGCTCGCAGGCTGCTGTCCGTAGGTGGTGTGGATCTCGCGCGGCTTGAACCGCTGCGCCAGTTTATCGAAGTAGAGGTAAGTAACCGGCACAGTGTAAAGCGTGAGCAACTGCGACAGCAGCAGTCCGCCGACAATGGTCACGCCCAGCGGCATGCGCAACTCCGCGCCCACACCCCCGCCTAGCGCGAGCGGCAATCCGCCCAGCATGGCGGCCATTGTCGTCATCAAAATGGGCCTGAAGCGCAGCTTGCAGGCCTGGAAGATTGCCTCCTCTGCCGTTTTGGCTTCGTTGCGTTCGGCATGCAGCGCAAAGTCGATCATCATGATCGCGTTCTTCTGCACGATGCCGATAAGCAGGATCATGCCGATGAGGGCAATGACGCTGAACTCCGTGCGCGTAATCATCAGCGCCAGCAGCGCTCCGACGCCCGCCGAAGGCAGCGAAGAGATAATCGTGATGGGGTGAATGTAACTCTCATACAGCACTCCCAGCACGATATAAACGGTGACCAGCGCAGCCAGAATCAGCAGCGGCTCGTTGGCCAGCGAAGTCTGAAATGCCGCGGCCGTTCCCTGAAAACTGGCATTGATGGCGGCCGGCATCTGAATACGCTGCTCGATGCGATTGACGGCCTTCACGGCGTCGCCCAGTGCCTTGCCCGGAGCCAGGTTGAAGCTGATCACGGTGGAAGGGAACTGTCCCTGGTGGCCGATGGCCAGTTGTGCGCGAGACTGCTCCCAGTGGGCCAGCATGCTGAGCGGCACCTGGGTCCCGTTGCCCGATTTAACGTAGAGATTGCTCAGCGTACCAGGGTCGGTTTGGAAGTTCTGTCCGACCTCCATCACCACGTGGTATTGGTTGAGCTGAGTAAAGATGGTGGAGACCTGGCGCTGGCCGAAGGCGTCGTAAAGTGTGTTGTCAATGTCGGCCATGGCCACGCCCAGCCGTGCCGCGGTATCGCGATCGACCACCAGTTGAGCGCCCAGCCCCTGGTCCTGCAGGTCACTCGCCACATCGGTTACCACTTTTTCCTTGCTCAATTCGTTGACCATCTTGCGCGTATAAGTAGCCAGCTCGTTTTGATCGGGATCTTCGAGCGAGTATTGAAATTCAGTCCGGCTCACGCGATCTTCTACCGTCAGGTCCTGAAGCGGCTGCAAAAAAAGCTGAATGCCCTCGGCATCTTCAACGCCTTCCAGCTTTGCATGCAAACGGCGGATCACATCTGCCGCAGAAATCTTGCGCACATCGAGCGGCTTGAGGTTGATCTGAATGCGGCCCGAGTTCAGCGTGGTGTTGGTTCCATCTACTCCAATAAACGAAGAAACGTGATCGACCGCCGGATCTTCGAGCAAAGTGTCCACCAGCTTTTGCTGCCGCTGGGCCATACTGGTGAAGCTCACCGTCTGTGGAGCTTCGCTGATGCCAAGAATCACGCCCGTATCCTGCACCGGGAAAAATCCCTTGGGAATCACAATGAAAAGTAGAACAGTAGCCACAAAAGTGGAGATGGTGACCATCAGCGTAGTGAAGCGATGGCGCAGCACCACTTGCAAGGTGCGGCCATACCAGGCAATCACGCTGTTGAATACTTTTTCTGACCAATAGTAGAAGCGAGTCTGTTTTGCGACCGCCTTGTCCTGAAGAATGCGCGAGCACATCATCGGCGTCAGCGTCAGCGAGACGAACGCCGAGACCAGAATGGTCACAGCCAGCGTAACGGCAAACTCGCGGAAGAGCCGCCCCACCACGTCGCTCATAAAGAGCAGCGGGATGAGCACCGCAATCAGCGAAACCGTCAGCGACATAATGGTGAAGCCGATCTGTTCGCTGCCCTTGAGCGCGGCGCGCATAGGACTATCGCCTTCTTCAATGAACCGCGAGATATTCTCGATCATCACGATGGCGTCGTCCACCACGAACCCTGTCGAAATCGTCAGCGCCATCAATGTGAGATTGTTGAGCGAGTAGCCCAGCAGGTACATCACGCCAAATGTGCCCACAATCGAAAGCGGCACCGCGACTGAAGGAATGACGGTAGCAGCCAGGTTGCGCAGAAAGAGAAAGATCACCATCACCACCAGCGCTATGGTGAGCATCAGCTCATACTCCACGTCTCTTACTGAGGCCCGGATAGTTATGGTGCGATCCGTAAGCACCTTCACCTGTATGGTGGCCGGCATGCTCGTTTGCAACTGCGGCAGCAGCTTCTTGATGCGATCCACCACGGCGATGATGTTGGCGCCGGGCTGGCGCTGGATATTGACGATCACCGCAGGCTGGCGGTCCATCCAGGCCGCTTGCTGCATATTCTCTGCGGCATCCACGATCGTCGCTACGTCAGAGGCGCGAACGGCCGCTCCGTTTCGATAGGCCACAATCACCGGCAGGTAGTCGGCGCTCGAAAGCAACTGGTCGTTGGCGCCGATGGTATAAGACTGGCGCGAGCCGTTGAGTGTCCCTTTGGCCTGGTCGACGTTGGCGGAGTTGATGGCGGTGCGCAGGTCCTCAAGGCTTAGGTTGTAAGCAGCCAGCTGTGCCGGATTGGCCTGGATGCGCACCGAAGGTTTTTGTCCGCCGGCAATCGAAACCAATCCCACGCCCGTGACCTGCGAAATCTTCTGCGCCAGGTTCGTGTCGGCGGCGTCTTCAATCTTGTCCAGCGGCAGTGAAGTGGAAGTCAGCGCCAGCGTCATGATGGGCGCGTCGGCGGGATTCACCTTGCTGTAAATAGGAGGATTGGGCAGATCGGTGGGCAGAAAGCTGTTGGCCGCATTGATGCCCGCCTGAACCTCCTGCTCCGCCACATCGATGTTCTCGTCCAGGTTGAACTCGAGAGTAATGACAGAACCGCCCCCGGAGCTGACCGACGTCATTTGCTTCAGCCCCGGCATCTGGCCAAACTGGCGCTCCAGCGGCGCAGTCACTGACGAAGCCATTACTTCGGGTCCGCCGCCGGGATAGAAGGTGAGCACCTGGATGATGGGGTAATCCACCTCAGGCAGAGCGGAGACCGGCAACTGCTGGTAACCCACAAAACCCGCCAGCAAAATCGCCGCCATCAGCAGCGAAGTAGCTACCGGGCGCAGAATGAACGGCCGGGAAGGACTCAGGCTCACTGCTGCGTCCTCTTCTGGTTGCCGTTCCCTTGGTTACTGAATGGACCGTCAGCCTGATTCGGATCCTGCCCTGCTGGGCTTTGTTTCGTATTCTGTCGAGCCGTGCTCACAACAACGATCTGCCCGTTGCGAAGCCGGTCCGCGCCGTCCACCACCACGTTATCTCCCGCTTTCAATCCGCCGTTCAGGATGGTGACCTGTCCCTCGGCCAGGGCCACATTCACCTGTTGAATCTTTGCAGTCGCAGTCCCCTTGGCATCGGTAGCGATGGTCCACACATACGATCCCTGCTGGCCGGTTTGAATCGCCGCCGACGGCACCACCAGCGCATTGGGCCGGTCTTCCATCACCAGGTGAATATTGACGAACTGGTTGGGAAAGAGCGATTGATCCTTGTTGTCAAACACTGCCTTCAGCTTGTCGGTTCCGGTGGTGGTGTCAATCTGGTTATCGGCGGTGAGCAACAGGCCCTCCGTCAGCTTTTGCACGTCGCCGCGGTCGTAAGCATCCACAGGCAGCCGCCTCTCCGCGGCCAGCTTGTGCAGCACCTGCGGCAGTTCATTCTCAGGCAGCGTGAAGTAAACGGCGATGGGCTGAAATTGGTTGATGATCACCAGGTTGGTGGTGTTCGCGGTAATAATGTTTCCGGGATCCACCAGCCGCAATCCGATGCGCCCATTGATAGGCGACTGAATGCTGCACCAGTCGAGCTGCAACTGCGCGGTTTCAATCGCTCCCTTATCGGCCTCGATTGCGCCCAGGTACTGGCCCTGTGCCGCCTCGTCGGCATCGAGCGTTTCCTTTGAGGTCACGCCCGCATCGAAGAGCGCTTTGTAGCGCTTGTACTCCACCTGCGCGTCTTTGAGCAGCGCCTGGTCGTGAGCAAGCGTGCCTTTGGCCTGGTCCAGTGCAGCTTTATAGGGTCTGGGGTCAATCGTCATAATGGTTTGACCCTGCTTCACCTGTTGCCCCTCGGTGAATTTCACCGGCTCCAGTTCGCCGCTCACTCGCGCCTTCACCGTCACGCTCATATAAGGAGTGACCGTCCCAAGCGCCGTCAGATAGATAGGCATTGGCTTCCGCTCAGCCGCCGCCACCTGCACCGGAACCGGCCGGCTGAGCAACTCCGCCTCCTGACTGGCGCTTTTTTGGGCAGCCAGTTGATGATTTTCGTAGATTCGCCAGACGCCAAGACCCAACAAGCACGCCAGCGCCAGGTAAACAAAGACTCGAATCCAGAACCCCTTGCTCGAAACCGGCTGTTCGATTGCGCTGTTTGTGGGCGGATAGGACTCCGGAGTGCCTTCTATGGACATAATTTCAATTCCTGTCAATCTCTTTTGTTTTCAATGCCCACCGAGGGCTTAATTGCTTCTAGCCGGGCAAAAAGCAAACCCGCCCGTTTCGTTTTTGGGGAGGCTCAAGTATCAACCAAGTCTCGTCAGGCCCGTCGCCAAACAGAAGGCGAATTCTCACCGCAGGCTGCTGAGCAGTGCATTCCCTCAGGGTGCGAGTTGTGATTATTGTATCGAACCGGGCGACGTTCAGGCTTTCGAAGCTGGATCGGGTGCAAGGCACGCAGGCGCTTCTAAGCCAATACCCGGTCGCCACTCCTGCCGCGCCTGATCCATTCGATGAAATTGACTGCAATCAGAAGCAGGAACGTAACATAAAGCATGCTCAGGGCACGGAGCTCGCCGGGATTACCAAGAAGAAAGTAAAGCGGCAGGTTGATGGCCGCTGCGAATTTGCCGTGGCGTCGCATCACGGGCGGGAGATAACGCCAGCCGCGCCACGCCGTCCAGATCAGCAAGGCCATCGGCAGCAGGGTGTAGGCCGGCATCAATAGCAATCCGTAGGTCTTTTCCAGCGGCGGGTCGCCGAAGATCCACAAGCTCGGATGCAGCAGGAAATGGATCTGCTGCATCAGCCCCCATCCCAATGTCCCGCCCGGGTTCCGCGCGAATCGGAGATTAATGGGAATGTAGACCGCCGCGCTCGCCAGGCAGAGCACACCGGTGCCTATGAGTGCGTTGTTGCGAGAGGTCCGCTGCCGGAGAATGGGATAAAGCGCTGGTATGAAAAACAGGAATGACTCCTTGTTCCAGGTGCCCAGCGCGGCAATGGGCAGTATCCAAAACCAGTCGAACTTGAGCGCTGCCCACACAGCCAGCGCCATAAGCGCCAGTTCGGGATAGTCGTAGAAGAAGCCGCCCTTGCACTGAAGATAGGGAAGCAGGAGGATGAAGACGACCGGGGCAAAGACCGCCGCAATTGGATTCAGATCCAGCGCCCGGCAGACCATCCGCATGGCGTAGACGGCCAGCAGCGCAAACAGGAAAGTGGCGGCATAGACGACCAGGTAGCGGAAGAAATAAACCCGGTCTCGGGCGATCGGCGAATCGAACATCTCATCGGGGAGCTTCTGGTCCCCGAGCTGCGCGTTAAAAAGCCACGCCTTCACCGCTTCCGGTGTCGCTCTGTCCATCCAGTTGGCGGTAGTAGGCAGCATCTGCCGATAGATAAAGGGCCTGAAACCGGTCCCATCCAGCATCGCGTCCAGCCGCAGCAGCGGTATGGTCCTCGAGCCCCAATCGTAAAAGTGAAATTTCGTGTAGAACCCGTTGAACGAGGCCGATGCCGCAACAAAAAAAAGAACGAAGCAGCAGACTCGATGGTAGAGCTTTGAAGAGCGAGTCTCAGGATTCATGGCAGCATTCCACCCCATCGAACCATCTGGCCCTTTTCCCATGCTACAAAACCGTCGCCGGAGAGGTGGGACAAATGATACGCGATTCGAGGGGTCAGGCCTGGAAGAATCAGCCTTGACACTCTCCGCACCAGGTCCAGATCGCCCTCTGGCGCAGGGCGCCGCGCCCGGTCCACGAAATTGGGTCTTTCCCGCCTCTCTGTGCGTCTCTAACCTATGCGCAAAGCTCTTCTTGTCCGATTCTGAGCATTCTACTTCAACTTCGTCTACCATAGTAATTTCAACAGTCCTGGTTTGAGCCCCGGCATCCCGGCAATGGTTGCGTGAGGCTTTTGGAACCAGTGAGCCGGTGCAAACCGGACCGGAAGAATTGCCGCTCCGTTCAGGAGTAACCGGTCGCAGGCAAGATGGTAAAAGCGCCCCGGCTCGGGAGCGAGTACCAGCCTTATGTGGATTGTCCGGTTAGCGCTGCGGCGGCCTTATACCTTTGTCGTCTTTGCGCTCCTGATTTTGATTCTCGGCGTCTTCAGCATTCTGTCGATGCCCACGGATATCTTTCCCAATATCGATATTCCGGTCGTCTCCGTGGTGTGGAACTACACCGGCCTCTCGGCGCAGGAGATGTCTACCCGCATCGTCTACGTCAGCGAGCGCGGCATGACCTCGACGGTCAACGATATCGAGCACATGGAATCGCAATCGCTCAACGGCGTTGCTGTCATCAAGATCTTCTTCCAGCCGGGCGTCAATATCGGCAACGCAGTGGCCCAGGTGACGGCCATCAACCAGACGCTTTTGCGCTCTCTGCCGCCGGGCACCACGCCGCCCTTTATCATCCAGTACAACGCCTCCAGCGTGCCTATATTGATGCTCGGCCTCTCCGGGGAGGGCCTCAACGAGCAGCAGTTGAACGACCTGGCGCAGAATACAATCCGAACGCAACTGGCCACCATCGAGGGCGCGTATACCCCCTTCCCCTACGGCGGCAAGCTGCGCCAGATCCAGGTGGACATCGATCTGCACGCGCTGCAGGCCAAAGGGCTATCGCCAAACGATGTGGTAAATGCCGTCAACGCGCAGAACCTGATTGTGCCCTCCGGCACCATGAAGGTCGATCGCTTTGAGTACGCCGTCGAGACCAACTCGGCGCCTTCCGTGGTCAACGATCTGAACACTCTGCCCATTAAAGCCGTGAACGGCGCTGTCATCTACATCGGCGATGTGGCCCATGTGCGCGACGGCTACCCACCCCAGACCAACATCGTGCGCGTGGACGGCAGCCGCGCCGTGCTGATGAGCATCCTCAAAACCGGCTCGGCCTCCACGCTGGACATCATCGAAGGCGTGCGCGCAAAGCTGGAGAGCATCAAGGGCCAGTTGCCGCCGGCGTTGCGGATGAATGCACTCTCCGATCAGTCGATCTTCGTCCGCAGCGCCATCAGCGGCGTAGTGCGCGAGGCCATCGTCGCCGCCTGCCTCACCGCCATCATGATCCTGGTTTTTCTGGGTAGTTGGCGCTCCACCATCATCATTGCGGTCTCCATTCCGCTCTCCATTCTCTGTTCTCTCATCACGCTCTACGCGCTCCACGAGACCATCAACATCATGACCCTGGGAGGCATGGCGCTGGCCGTCGGCATCCTTGTCGACGACGCCACCGTGGCCATTGAGAACATCAACCGAAGCCTCGAAGACGGCAAGGAGCTGGAGCAATCCATCCTCGACGGCTCCGCGCAGATTGCCACCCCGGCTCTGGTCTCCACCCTCGCCATCTGCATCGTCTTTGTGCCCATGTTCTTCTTGAGCGGCGTGGCTCGCTATCTTTTTGTTCCCATGGCCGAGGCCGTGGTCTTTGCCATGCTGGCCAGTTACGTGCTTTCCCGAACGCTGGTGCCCACCATGGCCAAGTACCTGCTTCTGGAACACGACGACGCCCAGACTATAAAAAAGCAAGCCAGCCGCAATCCCCTGGTCCGTTTCCAACTGGGCTTTGAACGGGGCTTTGAGAGCTTTCGCCGCGGCTATCTGCGCCTCCTCACCGTGTGCGTGGACTACTCCGCCGTCTTTCTGGTCGTGTTCATAGTCTTCGCGTTGACTTCGGTAGGTCTTCTGTTACCCTCCCTCGGCCAGGACTTCTTCCCCTCGGTGGACTCAGGCCAGTTCAAGATTCATGTGCGCGCCCGCACCGGCACGCGTATCGAAGAGACGGCCGCACTCTGCGACCGTATCGACTCCACCATCCGCGAACAGATCCCGGCTAAAGAGGTGGTTACCATCGTCGATAACATCGGCCTGCCTTATTCGGGAACGAATCTCTCTTACTCCACCTCGGCGCCGGTCGGCCCCGCCGATGCCGATATCCAGGTGCAACTAAGCGAGAATCACCATTCCACCTCGGCTTACGTCGAGCGCCTGCGCTATGTGCTGGCCCGCCAATATCCCGGCGTCACTTTCTATGTCCTGCCCGTGGACATCGTGACGCAGATTCTCAACTTCGGCCTCTCCGCGCCCCTCGATGTCCAGATCGTCGGCCCGAACCTTTATGGCAATCGTGCGCTCGCGGAGCGGATACTCGATGAGGTTCGCTACGTTCCGGGCGCCGCCGATGCGCGCATTCAGCAGCCCTTCAACTATCCCAACATGACGGTGAACGTGGACCGTACCCGCGCCCAGACCATCGGACTGACACAGCAAAATGTGGCGCAAAGCCTGCTGGTGGCTCTCAGCGGCAGCTTCCAGACCGCTCCCAACTTCTATCTCGACCCGAAAAACGGCGTGAGCTACAACATTGCCATCCAAGCCCCGCAATACAAGCTCGACTCACTGGCCGCGCTGAATAGCCTGCCCGTTACCAGCCAACTCGCGACGCAACAGGCCGCCGGCGGTCTACAAACGGGCACAAACGCCACCGCGGTTCCCGGAGTTCCCTCACCGGTCAATGTCCTTGGCAACCTGGCCTCCATTGCGCCGGGCACGGAGATGGGAACAGTGAGCCACTATGACATTCAGCCGGTTATCGATATCTATGCCAATGTGGATGGAACTGACTTGGGCAGCGTGACCCGAAAAATAGAGAAAATAATCGCCAACCACCAGAACGATCTGCCGCGCGGCTCGCACTTCATTCTGCGCGGGCAAAGCGAGACCATGAAAAAGTCCTACGTCGGCCTGCTGGGCGGGCTGGTGTTTTCCATCCTGCTGGTCTACTTGCTCATCGTGGTCAACTTCCAGTCCTGGCTCGATCCATTCATCATCATTTCAGCGTTGCCGGCGGCGCTGGCAGGCATCGTCTGGTTCCTCTTCCTCACCAATACCAGGCTCAGTGTGCCCGCCCTTACCGGCGCCATCATGTGCATGGGTGTGGCAACGGCCAACTCCATTCTGGTGGTAAGCTTTGCCCGGGAGCAGTTGGAGATTCTGGTGGGCGACGCGCGCAGGGCCGCGCTGAATGCCGGCTTTGTGCGCCTGCGCCCTGTACTGATGACCGCCCTGGCTATGATCATCGGCATGGTGCCCATGGCGCTGGGCCTGGGCGACGGCGGCGAACAGAATGCCCCGCTGGGCCGCGCCGTCATCGGCGGTCTGCTGCTGGCTACCGTGGCCACGCTTTTCTTTGTTCCCGCATTTTTCTCTGTGGTCCACGGCTGGCTTGAAGGCCGCAGCAGGGCGGCGCGAGGCGCGGCGCGGGCTGGGACGCTGGACGAGTTCGATCTTTCGGAGTAACTGTCTAATGAGTAATGAATCCAATCCGTATTCACAACCGGCCCATCAGGCGGATCACGATCGCGGCACCGCGCCCGAGCAGAAGCCTATCCCGCCGCGGCTGGCTCTCGTGGGCGTGGCCGTAGTGCTCATCGTGGCCGCGGTGCTGGCGGGCCTTGGCATTCTCAGCCGTTCTCATGCCAATAAGGCGCTGGCCGCCAGAACCACTGAGCTGGCCGCTCCCACCGTCATCGTCGTCGCCCCCAGACAGGGCGCCTCGGTTGACAGCTTTGTGCTTCCCGGCAATGTGACCGCATGGACCGATTCACCCATCTACGCGCGCACCTCCGGCTATCTCACCCGTTGGTACTTCGATATCGGTGCCCGAGTCAAAAAAGGCGCTCTGCTGGCGGAAATCTCCACCCCCGAAATCGACCAGCAACTGAACCAGGCCAAGGCCGACTTGAATACCGCCCAAGCCAATGCCAACAACGCCCACATTCAAGCCGACCGCTACTCCGGGCTGGTCAAGTCCGATGCCGTCTCCCAACAAGACACCGATACCTTCGTAAACCAGGCCGCCGCCACCGCCGCCACTGTTAAATCCGCACAGGCCAACGTCCAGCGGCTCAACGAATTGCAGGCCTTTGAGAAGGTCTATGCGCCCTTTGACGGAGTTGTCACCGCGCGCAACATAGATACCGGCCAGTTGATCGATGCCGGTGCGGGCAAGGAGCTCTTCCACGTGCAGGCCATTCAAACCCTTCG
>Ga0364893_10459_pt2 | contig 14123 bp, 14 predicted proteins | sample ExccelJu500001D3_FD_206943 | JGI IMG/M metagenome (GOLD analysis project Ga0364893, IMG submission 206943) | Enriched cells from Trout Bog Lake Hypolimnion, Wisconsin, USA - BchlTB.July16.5000.01.D3 | ecosystem: Environmental > Aquatic > Freshwater > Lake > Hypolimnion/Profundal zone | place: USA...
GCCACCGCTTCATTGAATTGGCAATTTGACGATTAAAAATCGCAGAGCGATTGTCATAAACGCTTGTAACTGACAGCAATAAATCGTAGGATCAAAGTGTAGGGTTTGGTGTTTCACCCAAGCTCTTACTTTATATGGATAGGAAAATCATGAGTCAGAAGAAGTTGGTAAAACAGTTATTGAAAAAATTGGATAAGCTGGAAGCGGATAGAGAAAAGCTCATTGATAAGCTTGCTAAAACCTTAGACAAGATGGATAAAAAGGACGCCATCAAAAAAGCTCCAGCAAAGACGCCAGCGAGCAAAAAGGCTCCAGTCAAAAAAGCGGCGAGCAAAAAGGTAGTTGCCAAAAAAGCAGCAGCTAGAAAAGCTCCCGCCAAAAAAGTGGTTGCTAAGAAAGCAGCTGTCAAGAAGGTGCCCGCTAAAAAGGCAGCGCCTACTGCAGCATCAAGCAACTCATAATTGACATAGCGCACTCTGCCTCGTGAGCAACGATCTCAAGTTAGCTAAACATCCTAACGCTTACGATGCAGAGTTAAGGCTACTGCAAATTGAATTAGTTAAGCTACAACGTCAAATTATCAGCAAAGGCAATCGCCTTCTCGTCATTCTAGAGGGCCGGGATACTGCTGGTAAAGACGGCAGCATTAAACGCATCACTGAACATTTGAGTCCACGCGACACGCGGGTAGTGGCATTAAATAAACCCACCCAACGTGAAGAAGGCGAGTGGTACTTTCAGCGCTACGTGGTTGAGCTTCCCTCTGCAGGTGAGCTTACAATTTTCAATCGCAGTTGGTATAACCGCGCTGGTGTAGAAAAAGTAATGGGATTCTGCACTTCCGCCCAATACCAGCAATTCATGTCGACCGTGAATGAATTCGAATCCTTATTAGTAGGCTCGGGCATTCAGGTCATTAAATACTACTTAGATATTGACAAGGCAGAGCAAGCGATACGCCTAAAGGATCGCGCCAAAGATCCCTTAAAGCAATGGAAAATTAGCCCTATCGATGAGCAAGCTCAGAAGAAATGGCATGCTTACAGCTTAGCCCGTGATCGCATGTTGTTAGAAACAAGCACCGTAGATGCTCCCTGGGTAGTGATTAATGCCAACGACAAGAAACTCACCCATTTAAATCTCATTCGAGATTTGCTCTCTCGAGTCCACTACCCTCAGAAAAATCAATCGATTCTGAAAACAGACCCCAAGATTGTGCGCAATGTAGTGCCACAATCCCAAACACTACCTGAACTTGCACCCTAAGCTTGAGAGCAAAAGGCCATGATCTCGTCCAATAGCTGCTCTGGACACTCCTCAGGAATGTAATGCCCACATGGCAACGCTCGCCCTGTTACTTGATCGGCAATCCTCCTCCAATCCTCTATTGGCGCAAAGCAAGCTTGAACTAATCCCTGCTCTCCCCATAAAACGCGTACTGGCATAGCGAGCTTTTTATCAGCTTGCCGATCAATACGATCATGCTCCAAATCTATGGAAGCAGCTGCCCGATAATCCTCGCACATAGCGTGCAAACTTTGAGGATTACTCACCTCAGCCAAGTAATCAACCCAACATGCCGCATCAAATACACCGTCTTGAGCTGCGCGCCCCATGTGATTTTTTAACCAAAATTCTGGGTGACAACCAATTAGAGTTTCCGGTATGGGTTCGGGTTGAATCAAGAAAAACCAATGCCAATATCCTGTAGCAAACTGTTGTGTAGTGTGCTCATACATTATTAGCGTTGGAGAAATATCGAGCACCATCAGGCGCCAAATGCTTTCTGGAAAATCCATGCTCAAACGGTGCGCCACCCGACCACCACGATCATGCCCCACAAGAAAAAATCTTGAGAAGCCCAGTGACATCATCAAGGCATGCTGATCTGCCGCCATAGCTCTTTTGGAGTATGTTGAATGATCAGACCTTCCATGCGGCTTAGAAGAATCTCCATAACCCCGCAAATCGGCAGCAACCACGGTGTAGTGATTTGCCAGCCTTGGGGCAATTCGATGCCAGATGGCTTTCGTTTGCGGAAAACCGTGCAGCAATAGCAAAGGCGGTCCAGAGCCAGCGATTTGATATGCAATATCGACTGAGCTATCAGCAGAAGGAACCGTGAAGGTTCTACTTTCAAATCCCGGAATACAAAAAGCCATTCACGCCTCCCGATAAAGCATTACTTACCCGGTTACGGAGCGGGACACGGCAAGATACCGCCCGTCTTTTTGTGTACTTGTGGCGTGCAACCTAAAGCACTTGAGCTACTCGATGTGCTGCTCACAGAGGCTGATGGACTGACTGAAGCCTCATGAGAATTTGCCGCAGGCTGAGCAGGTAAATTTTTTAACTGAGGGGCCTGGGTAGGATCGCTCGCAGAATCTAAGACCACTAGAGAGCTCTGGGTAGTTTTGGCATTAGCTAATGCAAAATCTTTCGCAGAACCTGGGCAAGGCATCATCGCACCAGTTTTTTGATTGACGATGGGCCTACATTGAGGATCAGCCTCTAACCTAGCCTCTAAAGAATTGGTGCTGCAGGCGGCCAATACCAAAAAAGCCGTTGCTAGAGCAAGCAGTGGGATGCGGTTATATAAATTCATCTAAACATTCTAGGCGAACTTTTCACATCCGTCAGCAGGCACTAGAAATTAAATGTCGCCCCCAATTGAGGTCCGTAGTTAGAGTATTTTGTTAAACCACCCGCACCACCCAACTCAAAATACATCGCACGATAAGTTAGCGAGACATCGCCCCAAGAAAACGCGCGCCCAAATCCTGCCACAGTTTGCCATGTCAAGTTTTCACCGCTTAAACCTTGACCAATATCTGCGTAAAAGGGCATAAACCAAGCGCTTTCCCCAATGCGATATCGCCCCTTCATGCCAATGATAGGACTAGTGCTGGTGCTAACAGCGGCATAGTAGCCAGTTGCGGAACTTTGTTGAGTTTGCCCCCTACTAGTACTTGTTATTACCGAGGTAACACTCGCGGAAGTGGTAGAGCTCACATAGCGCACACCGAATAACGCATCGGCATACAAAGAATTCATATTCAATACCGTATAGGTACCCGCTGCCGTGTACATTGATTGAGTCGTATAAGCACCCTCTGACGCGTAGACCGAGGTATGCCTATTAATATAGGTGGTGGAGTTGGCCACCCCATCATTGATTTGCCAATAGACAAAATCGGCCATTAAGCCCCAGCTTCCTTTGTGAGCTTCAGCATTAAACATACCGAATCCACCGGTATTATTGATGTTATCTACTACCGTTGATTGAGTCGAACCAACATAAGCATTATTAGTTGAGAACGTACTAGTATTGGTAGCAGGTGACCAAGCCGACACACCAACAGAAAAGCGCCATGCATCATCAACTGTTGGTACAGGATTAGCAGTTTGTGCGCAAGCTACTCCACTAGTTAGCGCACTTGCTAATAAAGCTGGCAATACGGTGGGTCGTATCAACAAAGTAACTCGGGAATTGAAATGATATTTGGCAATAATAAAGCTTTTACTTGCCCGATCAACTTGATTTCATCCGCACAAACCCTGTAATACGCATGACCGTCACTGTTTTGCAATCTGGTGAAAGTAGATTGGGTTTATATACACTTTAAGGTGCCGATGAAAACCTTCTTTCGACCTCTTTTTGCCTTAAGCATCTGGGCTCTCCTAAGCTCTGCCACTTTTGCAGATGAAGCTCCTCACAACATCATTTTATTTGTTGCGAGCTATCTTAGGCGAACCTTGGGTCTAGAAGATCGCTAAGCGATTGCCCCCTAAAAATGCTTTGTAATCCCGGCAAAGAATTGTCTACGGGCTCCATATACTGGGGCATATACTCCAATACCGCTACCATCGCGGATTTCGTATACCCGATCTAAAACGTTATTGGCCAAGAATCTTAACTCTACCGGCCCCAGAGTTGGATCAAAATTTACTGTTCGAAATGCACCTACATTAAAGACAGTGTAAGAAGGCAAGGTTCCTGTATTGGCAAAACCATCTCTTAAACCGCTACCAAAAATCATGGTGGCATTTAGCTTGGTGCCATTCAACATATAGGATCCACCTGAGGAAACTGTCAGGGCTTGTTCATGATCTACGTTAACCCAGTTATTTGCAGCATACTGCAAGGTCGCCTGATCAAATAAGTACTGGCTAGAAACAATGTCTTTTGCCATGCTGACGTTATCAGCCACATTTAAATAGGCCGACACATTCCCTTTTGAATAATTATTGGTCCACTCGACTCCGTAAATTTTTCCTTGCGCATAATTGTATGGCGTCAAAATCATAGCGGGACCAAACTGGCCTTCATCGAGCGTATTAAACGATTGCTTATAAAAGGCGTCGATACCCTGTGTAAACGACTCGGTATATTGATGACTCCAACCCACATCATAATAATTATCCGACTCAGGTTTTACCGATGAATTCTGCCCCGGTATAGCGCCCGTGGTATTTACAAAAAGAGATTGCGTAGTATTCGAAACTAACTCAGTAGGCGGCGGCGTGAAATAGCGCGCATACCCAATATGGTAAGTGGTTTGATTGGTTGGCTGATATACCAATCCAATTCTAGGACTCACTTGGGCGCCGCTGACATAGGCATTAAAGTAGTCATACCGCGCCCCATAATTCATGGTCACTTGATTACTCAACTTCCATTGATCTTGAGCATAGACCCCTAGTTGCACATTACCATTTTTGGTTTGATCATCAACAATGTTGTAGGCCGAGGTTGTAATGCCTCCGGTAATAGGATCCAAGCCAAAGACTGTAGAGGTATTGTTGGTGGTGACATCTTCCAGACTTCCTACAAACCCAACACGAACAGTGTGCTGATCATTGAGTTGGTAGCGTGTATCCTCTTGAACACCATTCATGGTGCTGCTTTTCAGAACATCCGAAGCCATAGCATTGAATGCTAAATTGCCGTTCACATCAGGAATGTAATGGGTTTCTGAGTAATTATTAAAATAAGAGATCTGATAATCCAAATCGTCGCTAACAGACTTTTGCAAACCCAAAACAACGTAATGATTCTGCTCTGTTTGCTGATCATTCACGCTCAAGGAATTGTAATTTTGCAAACTTGCTGGGAAATTTGAAATGCTTTGCGCATAAGGATTGTTTGGGCTGGCATTGGCCAGGTTGTAATAGGGGTTAGTGATACCGGCCGCATCTCCAGAAGCCAATCCAGGCTGATTCGGAATCTGGAAGTGCCCACTATATACGCCCGACATTAAGCTAATTTTTGTATCTGGATCAAGTCGATAGGAGAGGTAGGCAAAGCCTTTGGATTGCTCTGAATTGTCATGATATGGCGTTACCGAGCTAGTAGGATTTCCGATCCCCATATTGTTCGTTAGGTAGGATCCCGAAAAGTAATAACTTAAATCTCCATCTGATCCACCATATTGCAGGCTCGGTAAGAGCGTATTGTTACTTCCGCCAAATAAGCTAATTGAGCCCCCATTTTCAATGGCTGTCTTTGTATTAATCTCCACTACACCAGCGGTGTGAACGCCGTACTCCGCCGGCAGTGCGCCAGCCATTAAATCAATGCTTTGCGCAAAACGGGTATCCAAATCCTGGCCAAACGTGGTAATGCTTTGAGGCATGATGAAATCATTAATCCGATATTGCACATTGGCATGATCGCCTCGCACATGAATTTGACCCCAAGAATCATTTACCACCCCCGGCGCCTGTAGTAATACTTCATTAATCGGAGTATTTTCTCCATACGGCAAATTCTGAATATCACGATCCGTCATTCGATAATCACTACTACCCGAATCAACTGACACCGAGTTACGTGGAGCTGATGCAGCATGGGATGTAGCCTCTAAAGCCAAAACTTCGACTGGCAGTAAAGTAATCAGGGCTTTACTATTTTTGCCGCTCACAATGCTAATCCGATCGGCGCCGTCCTGGAAGGATGTCTTTTTGACCTCCACCATCCAAATTCCAGAATTTAATTTACCAACTGAAAAGCCACCGGATTCATTGGTTTTTGTGGCACCCCCGAGATGACCATCTTCACCAAGTATGCGAATATCCGCACCAGAAATGGGGTGTCCCAATGCATCTTGCACTTGCCCCACAATTTCCTCCGCTCTCGCAGACGAAAGCGCCAAGAAACCAGCCAAGACTATAGAGACCCTCAGGAAACATAGATGCTGTTGTTTAATTTCAAATATCATTTCTACACCTTCATACACACCAGGATTGCTTTTAATCAAGCAATCTATCCACCGACTCCAAATGAGGAGCGGCCATGAACTTCATTCAAGCGGTGTATGACGGCGGAGCATGAGATTGGTAAGGCCAGACTTTGAATACTAAAAAGCCGACTTCCACCAATTGCAGAGTAGTGCTGTGAGAAAAATCTAGAAGATCTGCTTGGAAAATCGTAGCGCTCGCAACGGCTCCCACAAAAAGACCATCAAGCAACTTACAGATGGAATAGGATTGATCTGAGTCGACAGCAACATTCTTTTCAATTTGATCAAAAACGCCACTACTCCATTGCGCAGCATGCCCATGATCAGCATGAATCACACTGTGGTACAGGCCAGCAGACTGAATCCCTAAAACAGAAAAGCCGAGCACCCCAGCGATAAACACTGAGTACACTTTTCCGCATAAAAGGTGACGCAATCTGGTAAGCACCCCACATTCTACCAAGGGATGACCCGATCAACAGGCGAAGACTCTGAAATAGCTATTCAGGGGCATTCCTTGCTAGGAGCGGCGATAGAACCCATAATCAAGCAATGAATCCAAGGAGCTCTCCGTCCATCTGCCCAATATGCGGAGCAGCAAATGCCTGCCATCTAGCAGACAATACAAAAGGTGATTGCTGGTGTCTGACGGTATCGGTGGATACAAAAAATCTGGAAAATACCCTAAAGGGGCTTGGCACTAAAGCATGCCTATGTCATTCCTGTTTAAGTAAATTCGGATTCACTCAAGCCGCCCTCAAGTAGATGTAATTCTTCGGCAGTAAATCCTGCCTGCATGCGCGCCTCAATATTAAAAGGACCTCTTAATACTGGAGCCCGATATGCCCTTGCCAAATCTCGATAAGCGGTAATTGGGGATAAACCGTCCTTCTCGCACAAATAATTAAACCACCGGTTACCAATTGCAACGTGACCAATTTCATCGCGCAGAATGATCTCCAGGATTTCAACGGCCTTTTCATCTTTGATTTGTCTAAATCGATCACGAATCGCAGGAACGGCATCAAGACCCCTAGCCTCCATAGTCCTGGGGACCAAAGCCATTCTGGCCAACACCGCATCCGCCGTTCGCTCGACCATCTCCCACAAGCTGTTATGCGCAGGAAAATCTCCATAGGAAAATCCCTGCGACTGAAGATATGACTCCACCAAGCCAAAGTGGTATGCCTCTTCTTTGGCAACCTTGAGCCAATCCTCATAGTATTCTGGGGGCATTGCTGGAAAGCGCCAGATCGCATCCAATGCTAAGTTGATGGCATTAAATTCAATATGAGCAAGCGCATGCAATAAAGAAGCCCTACCATGAGCCGTATCCATCTTACGCCTGGGCACCATCAAAGGAGGAACCAACTCAGGCTTGAGAGGACGACCCGGAAGATCGAAATGTGGGAGCTCAAGATGCCGGGCGCAATCTAGCGAAACCGCTTGCCGCCAGTAATCATCAGATAAGCGATTTACCCGATCAACCTTCTCTCTAGCATCCTGCAGAAGCAGTATTTCTAGAGCGGTTTGGCGTAACTCGCCTACGAAAACAGAATGTTGCTTACTCATCAAGCAGATTAGACTACATTCACGCTGTTATAGCCTAAGCCCTGGACTTATCGCACCAATAAAACCGGCTTAGTAGCCACGCGAACAATAGATTCAGCAACGCTACCCAGCAAGAAATGACTAAACCCTCTTCTTCCATGAGTTCCAACCACAATAACATTGGCCGACCAAGATTTGGCCTCTTTAGCAATAGCATCTGCAATGCGCTCACCGGATGGGGACGTCTCCAAAATTTTGATGTCCGCCTTCACTCCGGCAGCATCCAATTTTTTCTTTGCCTTAGCAAGAATAGCGCTTCCTTCGCTACGCATAGAATCCACTACCTCTTTGGCTGTAATAAACTCAACCTCAGGGGTGACATGATAAGCATCAACAACATACACACCTCGCACACTTGAACCAGCGTCACCAGCCAAAGCAATCGCTTCTTTTAAGGCCAGATTGGCGGTTTTACTACCATCTAAAGCAACTAGTATTTTTTTAAACATGCGCCTATCCCCCTAAAAGATCAGTTTTTCCTGGTTCATCCTACTCCTAAATATCAGCCAAGGAAATACGGGCAAGCACCCTATTGAACTGCCCCATATTAGGCGCCCGAAACTAATGCAAGCTCAGAGGCACGATCGCGGATAATGGAAATCAGATCCAAGAAAAAACAATGAGAAACACGATTAAATGATTAAACGATTCATGAATCTATTGGTAATACTATTTGCCCTCATGGCAATCATTGCCCTGCTGCACTTTGATCACAGCGGTGTAGGCTCTCTCTTATTTCTATTCCTCATCACCTGCGTCTTTGGCGCTAACTATGTGATCTTTGGCGAAGCCACACTGTGGCATAGCAACATAGATGTCGAATAAGCAGATTATTCTATCCAGCTTGGGTATTTGTGCATGACCGCATGAAATAATTCGGACTCCAGAAATCTTTGCAGCCAGGCCCTTACCAAGGGAATGGGTAGCCCCTCAAATGCTTGGATATCGACCATTGAGAACTGCCTGATAAATGGAAAGATTGCCACATCCACCCAGGTGAGATGGCTTCCCAAAAGATACCGCCCGCATCCTAAAGCCAGCTCCATAGGCTCAAGCATCAGCTCCTTTGCAGCCCCCAGAACCTCCGCTTGATTTAGCTCTGGGAAGCGGTTGAGATACTTATATTGATCCAGCAAAATCTTAAACGGGCCATCATTTTTATTTATCCAGCCTTCGGCAATAGAGTCATCAACCATCCTCCACTCATCAGGATCTGATTTTGCCAATGCCCAGTGAATAATTGCCAAACTTTGATCCAAGACGAGTCCATCAACATATAAAACAGGGACGGTTCCTTTGGGGGATAGCGCCAACATCGATGGCGGCTTATTTCTTAAAACAATCTCGCGGTGCTCAACCTCAATGCCGGCATATTTCAAAGCCATGCGGGCCCGTATTGCATAGGGGCATCTTCGATAAGAATACAAAATAGGCGTCATGAGTCAATTATCCCCATGAAATCCTCCACAATAGGCATAAATTGAAATCATTAGGTAATACATGTTTACTCTGGAGAAGGAAAATGACCCTAGAATCTCGGAAGCGATCTATTGCCAAAGCTATCAGCTACCGCCTGATCATTGTGATATTGGATTTTTCGATTATTTACCTCATGACCGGCAAAATAGCCATCGCATTAGGTTTTATGATCATTAGCAATATCTATACCACCGTAGCCTATTTTATTCATGAGAGGCTATGGACAAGAATCCAGTGGGGTGTTGAACCTGATGCCGGAATTGAATCAGGCAAATAAATACACAAAGTAATTTTTGGCCTGCCCAGCACGATTCGAACGTGCGACCTATATCTTAAAATCAATCAATCTTGATGGATTGGCGATATATCAAATAACCAATCCCTTAAAAAGAGAGTCAGGAATAAATGTGAGCTCTCTATTTATTGGAATTAGAAGGGATGAAATGACCCGCCCCTTCTTTGGTCTAATTGGCTAAATAAACACGCTTTCCGCCCACCCAAGTCTCTTTAACTTTGATATTGCGGACCTCATAAGGCTCGGTAGTTAATGGATTCTTATCAACCACCACCAAATCAGCAAACTTACCTTTGGAAATACTTCCAGCATCTTTCTCCATCTTTAATTGATACGCAGGATTAATCGTTACCGCCTTTAAGGCCTCATAGACTGAGATTTTCTCTTCAGGATTTAACACCTTCTGGGGTTCTGCTTGGTACAGTCTTGAAGAGCCCTCGGATACATACACCAAGGGTCCAATTGGAGAAACCGGAGAATCGCTATGGTAAGAAAATAAGACGCCTTTCTTGAGTAATGAGGCGCTTGGATCGGTATCGTTGCCACGCTCAGGCCCTAAGAGTTCAATAAAGGCCTTACCCCAATAGTCTGTGTGGCCAATAGTAAAACTTGCTGATGCGCCAACTTTTTTAGCCTGGTCAATTTCTTCAGGTGTTGCGACTGTGAAATGCTCGATTCGTAAGCGTGTTTTTTTATCGGCCGGTGTTTTCACTAGCTGTGAATATACATCTAGAGTTTGAGCAATCGCACGATCTCCATTAGCATGCGTAGAGATTTGCCAACCCTCTTCGAATCTCGGTTTAGCAAGACTCAAAAACTCCGCATTGGTGTAATTCAGATTCCCCTCATTAGTAGTGTGCTCAGGGAAAAGATATGGGGCCATCATTGAACCAGTGAGACCCTGATTTGAACCATCGGAGATGATTTTTACGCCAATGATTTTGTATACATCATCGCCCATATTGGGAGTAAAACCAGTCGTACTTTGTGGAAAGACGGGCGCCCAAAGGTAGCTTCGCATCCGAAACGGCAGCACCCCATTGTGGGTCAACTCTTTAAACAACTGGGATTCTTTTTCCACCCCCATAAATACGCCAGTCGACATATCAGTACTGGTGGTAACGCCAACACTGACAACCTGCTGACCAGTTTCCTTAAGTGCCTGCATGATGACTTCTTGGCTTGCTAGAGGAATCTTCTTGAAGAAAGGAAAGAACGTAGACGAGTCATCAAGCACACCAGTCAAATGACCATCGGCATCCTTTACATACACGCCGCCGCCCGGAGGATTTGGAGTTGCATCGGTTATGCCTGCAATTTCCATGGCTTTATGATTAGCGTATGCCAAATGACCGCTTTGATTCATCACAAATATCGGATTGCTCCTTGATACCCTATCTAAAATATCAGCATTTAACTCCGACATAAATGGGGTCGTACGAGCAGGATCAACACCAAACGCAACAATCCAAGAATCTGTCGGTAGATCATCTTTTTGTTTTTTGAGTTTTGCAACAATCGTATCTAAGCTGTCATAAGGCAAAGTGAAATTGGATAGATTGAGCATTACATGTTCAGTAAGCGCTGTTGCCAATATGTGGGCGTGTGGCTCAATAAATCCAGGCAATAAAGTTTTACCTTGTAGATTGATGAGCTGAGTATGTTCATCTGTCGATTTTTTTAATGTAGCCAAACTACCAACAGCCTGAATACGACCATCTTTGATGGCAACCGCTTGAGGGCTTGGCAACCTCTGATCCATCGTGATAATTGGACCGCCATAAAAAATGGCATCCACATTAGTGCCTGCAGCCATTACGGCTTGAGACATACCAATCACGCATAAGGATGCGAGCGTTAATCTATTCAATAAAAACATTATTAATACCTTATTATTTAATACGTGTGGTCGGATACAAGGCAATATAACGGGCATCAAATAACTATTAAATAGGGCAAACCCTTTATAACCCCATAAATGGAGGATTCAATTAGCCATGGCTAGTTCTTGCGTGGCCAATTGGCGAAAAATCTGGGTCTTAATGGCTAAATCACTGGCTAACTTAACTTTGACGGTCTCATATATAGCAATTGCTTGAGTCATGGCTTCAGCTACTTGATCAGAACCTGTACTGGCGCAATGCCATGCGCCAGTTGATAACTTAAAGCGGCATTGCCATTGGTGACTTGTGGGTCTTTATAGAGAGTTAGACGACCATCAAGTAGTTTTAATGGCTTAGGTTTCGTGGTAGAGCTAGAAAATAAGAGCGGCAGATTATTCATGACAAGTGTCACTTAACAGGACACTTGTAGCTTAATTTCGAATTGGAGTTTGGGCGACCTAAATTATTTAGCGTCGGTTTATCCGACACTGGCTAACCAAAAACCCGCTTAAACATCAATCAGGTCTCTTATTTGAGGCTAAACAAATCTATTGGTTACAAACCCACCGTATAAGTCGCCATCACCGTAGTAGACGCTGTCGCCTGATAGGCTTCTTGTCTGTAGATGCCGGTAATACCAATGCGTTGGTTCTTCTCAATATCGTAGCTAGCACCTAACATCGCTGTTGGACGGGTGGTCACTGGATTGGGGTTAAAGTTTACTGGGGTTAAGCCAGATACCCCTGTAGCCGATAGTGCTCCATTGGAGGTATTGGTATCGGTTTCTACACCAGCACTGGCAAACAGATGGGTTTGTGGGATGCCTTGATAGCTAATCCCTACCCCTGCTAAGGCAGTGGTGGCATTGGTATTAAGGGCTGAGTAAGTTAATGGCGCTGTCACAGAGCTAGTAGCTGCTTCTGAGTAACCACCCATATTGTTTTGGGTATAGCGCATACCAATATAGGGAGATACTAAGGTGTTATCGGCCACAGCAAAGCCATACTTAGCGGTAATTTGAGCACCTTGGCTGTTTAACTGGGATGAGCCAGAACCAGCTTCAGAAGTGCCTACTACCTGACGGGTAATGGTGGTGTTCTTTTGACCATAGGCAGCCGATACCTTGACTTCAGTACCAGTGCCATCAGTATTTTCATTCCAAGCAGCAAATACACCTAGCAATGGGGTGTTATTGCCTAGATTAATACCAGTACCGGCGTTATTGACAGATAAGTTCTGGTCAGCATAGCCACCAATGCGTACATTCGCTAGTGCGCGATAGGCGCCAATGAGTAAGGCACTGGTGTTGTTTAGACCGTTTTGGGCCGATACAGCGGTATTACGACCACCAGCACTTACGCACACATCATTCTCACCAAACACATTACAGTCGTAGGAAAAGCTATTGGCCAATACGGTGTTTTGGAGGGTGTAGATACCTTGGAGTGACTGGGCCGTGTTTTGGAGGGAGGCTTGGGTGTCGGCGGTGGTGGGGCCGGAGGGGGTAGCAAGCAATCCTCCACTCAAAACATCCAAATTCCAGATATCCGTATTGGAGCCAGTTTCAACCAGTGAGTAACTTATCCCATTACTAACGCCATTGATGGTCGTCCCAGACCCACCCAATTGAGAGGCTGCTATTCCACTTAATACAGAAGCATACACATGCCCATTTAATACTGTTGAGCCGGAATAAATTCCGAAAGTAGTATTGCCTGTTCCACTTGTGACAGCCAATTGACCATAATTAGTAGGACTATTGATGATGATGTTGTAGTTGCTGGGTAAGGAGCCCGTGTAGGTTAAGGGACCCGCAGTATTTCCCACTCCTTGGGAATTGATAAGAGTTCCAATCACGCTAACCATCAGAGGAGGAAACGGGGATGAGTCATAGTTATAGATTCCGCCGCTAATAGTTCCAGTGTTATCAATAGTAGTAACAGTGCCGCCCGAAAAGCTTATGCCCCTTGAAGTTCCTGTGATTGTGCCTGCATTGTTGATAGTTGTAATCACCGAATTGACAGAAGCACCATTGCTTCCTCCAGAAATGACTCCATTATTGGTAAAGGAGCCAATCGTTATTGAACTGTTTGTGGCAACTCCAGATGCACCGAAAGATGTGGTGGAAATATTCCCGTTATTAATGAATGAGGAAATGTTACCTGTGACCTGAAAGCCGTTCCATCCGGCCGTTGTCTGTGAAATATTTCCGTTATTAGTAAATGTATTGCCATTGGCAACCGAAAAGTTGCCGGTGTTACTTATGTTTACTCCAGAATTAATTAATAATGGCCCCGTAGTCCAGGTAATGCCTGTTGCATCGCAACTGGTTGCATACGGCGACACGGATGACGAACACGCTTGAGCAAAAACCTGTTCAGTTAAAGCCACAAGAAGAGCAACACCAAAAAATAATCTTATTAATTTAGTAAATTTCATATTTGATATAAAAAATAAGGGGAAAAGGAGTGGCGCTAGTTTGATTATTTTGCTCATTGATAGCCCGAAAATATTGATGTCCTGAAGCTCCCAGAACGAAACGGAGGAATTCTAATCTTCTATCACTCAATCTCACATGGAATTTTGTTCACTTTTTACCGAGGCAAGCACCCC
>Ga0364893_10554_pt1 | contig 14119 bp, 6 predicted proteins | sample ExccelJu500001D3_FD_206943 | JGI IMG/M metagenome (GOLD analysis project Ga0364893, IMG submission 206943) | Enriched cells from Trout Bog Lake Hypolimnion, Wisconsin, USA - BchlTB.July16.5000.01.D3 | ecosystem: Environmental > Aquatic > Freshwater > Lake > Hypolimnion/Profundal zone | place: USA...
TCTTCACTAGGTTTTAAAGTCACGCGTTTAAAACCCCTTAATGTTTTTACAGGTCGAACCAAAGAGGTATAATCTTGCCTTACGTACAATTGAACCACTTCATCTCCTTCCCTATCACCCGTATTTTTTATTTTAAGCGTTGCTGTTGCTTCTTCTCCTTTCTTAATGGCAATTTGCGACACTTTTAAATCGCTATACTGAAACTTTGTGTATGATAATCCTTCACCAAAAACAAATAAGTTTTTCCAATTTGACTGATAATAATCTGATGGGCCTGTGATAGGAAGGTAATTGTAATAGCAAGGAATTTGACCAAGGTTTTTAGGAACTGAAAAGGGTAGCTTACCGCCAGGATTTATTTCACCAAAGATAGCTTGTGCAGCAGCCACACCTGCATTTTGTCCCCCATACAGACACTCTAAAATGGCAGGAATTGAATCCTTTATCCAATTGATACATAAGGGTGCCCCATTTTCTAAGATTACGATTACAGGCTTACCTGTGGCATATAATGACTCAACAAGTTTCTCTTGACCGCCCATCAAATCGAGATTATCCCTGTCCAAATTCTCACGAACCTGTTGACTTGAGTGTCCTACAACAGCAATAATTACATCAACCTCCTTAGCTTTATTAATTGCTTTTGCTAATGAGGACGTTGAATTGTCTTCAATTTTACAACCCGCCTCATAAAAAACCTCGGTAGCATTACCCACAATCATTTTGATGCCATTTAATACAGTAGCACTTGGTCTCTTGGTACCCTTCGTATAATTTCCCACATTTGAGATAGTTGCTAATGGACCTACGACCAATATTTTTTTTATCTTATTCTTATTGAGTGGCAATATGCTTTTTTTATTTTTCAATAAGACTATTGACTTCTGTGCAAGCGTTAAGGCCAAAGAATCGTGTGTTGGATTTGAGATGATGGCATTAGCATTAGGTTTTCTTCCACTTTCGGGTGTGTCAAATTTACCTTGTTCAATTAGTTTTGCCCAAATATCATCTTTGCCTTTATAATTACCAATAGAATTGCTGGTTTCGTTTTGTGCTGCCACTGTTGCCTTACTGTTTGCAGGTGCCAAGCCCAATAGTTTCAGTTTCATCAAAAGTACACGCCGAACAGATTTATCTATCACTTCTTGGGATATTTTCCCAGTCTTAACATCATCCAATAATCCTTTATAAACATTCCCAACCAATTCCATATCTACCCCTGCTTTAATGGATAGGATTTCTGAATTATAATCACCGTTGTTGGCATATTTATGTCCATCACTTAGTTTAGGAATATCGCTCATATCAGAAGTTGTAAACCCTTGAAACCCCCATTCCTGACGTAGGATAGTATCGAGCAACCAATGGTTAGCGTGGCAAGGTATGCCATTTAACTGGTGGTGGGCAGGCATGATAGACCCTGCTTGCCCCTCCTTGATAGCTGCTTCGAATGGCGGCATATAAATTTCACGCAATACCCTATCACTTACTTCAAAGTATTCGCCATTGTGCCCGCCCCATGGTTCGCCATCGGCAATAAAGTGTTTAGGGGTAGCAATCAGTTTTTCAGGACCAAATTGCTCCTTACCTTTTCCTTGCACACCATTGATATATGCAAGTCCCAAAAGTGTGGCGAGGTAACTATCCTCCCCATAAGATTCCTCCACTCTTCCCCAACGAGGGTCACGAGCCAAGCCAAGCATTGGCGCAAAAACCTGTTGCACCCCTACAGCCCTTGCTTCCTGACCGATGATAACGCCCATCTTTTCTATCAAATCAGGCGACCAAGTGGCAGCTAATGCGATGGATTGAGGAAATACAGTTGCCCCACTTGAAACAACACCATGTAGTGCTTCTCCTGCTTGCAAGTTTGGAATGCCTAAGCGAGGAACACCATTTGAGCGATAACTCAACAACTGCAATACCTTTTCATCAGGGGTCATTTTGCTCATCAGGTCTGTAATTGTCGCTTCATATTTATTTTCGGCAACCGACTGACCATTAACATTTACTACGATTAATATTGCAATCGCCAATATTAATTTCATTTTATTTTTCATTTTAATCATTTGAGAGTTATTTATTCTATTAATTGAAATGGTGTATAAAAGTACTTTGTATTTAGAGTTTCGTGAAGACACGAAACTCGGCGATGGGAGAGCACGTAATTAGGGGATGGGCGACCACAAAGGGTCGCCCCGACGAGTCACAAGATTTTCTACTTCAATAGCAATTTATAAGATAAAAATTATTTGCATCCATTTTAAGAGCGATTTGCGATATTCTCCACAATACCTATTTTAAATAATTTGAGTCTAGCCACTCACTTTCTAATTTAAAAACAAAACTTTGTTTATTTTATTATGTTCGCTTTCCGTAGCCTACGATATTCAATCTCCATTCGTTATTTGTCTTTACCCCCCATATCTGAAACCAACTTTCTATATTTATCTACTGATGCAGCCATCCCTTGTTTGCCTTGATAGGTTGGGGCAACAAATATGAATGAGTAGGGCTTATAGAGTGTGGCACAGGATGGTTTATTCGCTTTTAGTTGGTTGAATTTCTCCCAATCCACATCATACTTTTTAATCGTTTTTGCAATTAATGCCTTTTCATACTTGCCTGTCTTATCGCCTTTATACCCCAAAGCCATCACTTTCCATCCATCTGCAATTATGGTGTGTAGCAATAACCCATATTGACTTGAAACCTTGATGTAGTCTTGGTCTGCCTTATTGGGCATTTCTATTTTAGTGCTTAATTCCACTATCTTTTTCCACAGGCCAATATTATCTTGTTTCTCTTCAATTACCTTATCTAACAAACCTTTATTGTAATACCATCTGAATGCCTTATTCAGAAATCCTTCATTAGATGCCATGTTTTGTGGTAGGTTGGCAGTGTCTATTCCACCCAAGAATTCGTCACGCATCCACCAAACCCAACTCTCATTAAAATAATATTTACCACTCTCATGTCCTCTCAACACTGCTTTGGCAGACAAGATGCACAAATCCCTAAATGCCTTTCTGCTTAAAGGATTCAAGATGCCATTATCATCCATAAATTCATTAAAAATACTTTCCTCTGAACGGTTCTTATCAGCACCCCATTTGCTGATGACGAAGGCATTCAATTTACACCAAAACTCATTACTGATATAAGGACCTACCCATCCACCCCCACGACTCCAACTCCAAACACCAGAAAAATTAGGGTTGTTTTTAATGTCATTCAGGCATTTGTAACCTGATTGTGGTTTGATGGTATTGTATTCTTCAAAACCATTGATTACCCCATCCATCACATAGTTTGGATAGGCGCCTTTACCTTCATATTCACGCTGACATTCCACTTCAACTATCTGCTGATGTTTACCAATACCCAAGGTGGGGTTAAAATTAATGGTTCGATGGTAGTCGCCTTGTGTGTGCTTTATAGAGAATATTAGATTCTTATGCGGTTCAATTTGATTGGTGACTGACAAATAATAAGCCGCTGAATCATGCATGCCACCAAATGACCATGTACGGTAAAAGATGGTCTTGTTTCTTTTCACACATACTTCCTCACGCAATAAATTTATCAATTTAACATGGCTTGATACGCCATTTATGATGGGGTTATTCCCCGTATGATAGGGGACATTGTTGAGGTAGGTCTCCCCTGTCCGTATCACCAATCCATCCAAATCGGGGAAGGTTTCAAACAATTCATCCAACATTTTTTTGTGAATTTCAATTGTCTTCTGTCTCTCAAATGAAATCTTTCCGTTCTGATCGCATATTTCATCGTGGTATAGTTCTACTAATTTCTTGGGTAAGACAATCAAATCGGTGAAATAATAAATCTTTATTCCTGCGGCATGGGCAGCCTTGATGTTTTTACGAACCCTATCGGCGGCATTCATTATCCATTCTCTTTCCTTAGACCCTTGAGGGAAAATTTGTGGATTTAGTTTGTCAAAAGTTATGGCTGCATGTGCAAAAGAAAAGTCGTTCATTACTTGTCCGTTGTAGCCCTTTTCTTTTAGGTAATTGGGATTATTAAAGACAGTTTCAGTCAATGGTTCACCAGGATTGTTGTGTACCATATCTAAAATATACGGGGTAGATTGTTGGGCATTCGAGGTTAGGGAACAACATAGAAAAATAGTAAAAAGCATTAAAAGCCATTTATTATATCGTTCACCTTTGATTAAATTCATCATACTTTAATTTTTTTATATCGATGAGATTGCCAATAGAAAACTGAAATAAGGTTCACAAGATTTGTCAACTTTTAAAAAGTTGACAAATCTACTCTAGAATTCGTGTTGTAAAGTGAATTGCTTGCCCTTCGACAAACTGCAAATAACATCTTTTATTTTTTTTAATACAGATTTGATTATTAACCATTCATCACAGTTTCAACTGGCTGCTAATGACATCTTTTAACTTTCAGAATAGATTACCCGGGTTCGACAGGCTGCTAATGACAAGTGGTTTAAAAGTTTGAAAATCAATATAGATTATTTAAGCTAGTTCCAGCTTCGACAGGCTCAGCCTGACAGTCCTATTGATTTTCGGAGAGTATGCGATGTCATCTCAAAAAACTTGAGAACCTCTAATCAATGCCTCTCCCTGACAACCTTATATTCGGAGAGTATGCGAGGTCATCTCAAAAAACTTTAGAAACTCTAATTATGGCCTCTCTATGAGTTTTAGGTATTAAATCTTTTGTTAGCAACAAGGCTTTAGTTGCGTGAAAGCAACTGTAATAAAGTCGATTTATTGCGGTATTATAAAATGAATTATCTATTAGGATTTCGACTTCACTAAATAATTGTTTTGCTTTTGCAAGTTTCAATTGAATGACTAAATGATTGGCTTTCATATCATCTTCAATTCATTTGTAATAGTCTTTCTAAGGGTGTAATAACCTGGATGACTTTCCCACGCATCCTTTTTTACTATCAAAGGACTGATAAAGGAGGCGATTTCGACACTAATAGGATAAACTGCCTCCCAAACTGCCTCCTTCAGATTTCGATTTACGTCTTGATTGGTTAGAATAAGAATATCCCAATCACTTTCCTCCTTCCAATCACCTCGAGCCCTGCTACCATAAAGCAAAACCTCCGCATCGGGAATCACCTGATGTACCTTTGAAGAGATGTTGTTCAATATGTATTGTTGTGGTAACATTTTTCAAATATATAAATTAAGGAACAATATTCTCCAAATCATTTACTCTCTGTAAAATAATATTATAGTTATGGTGTAGTTATCTAAAACCATAACAACACTATTTTATAAATGACACACTATATTGTTTGCCATTATCATATATTGATAAATAGTATAATCCAGAAGTAAGTTGATGAATATCTACTGATGTGTTAGTTGTTCCTTTTAATACAGACTGATGAATAAGCGATTTACCATTAGTACAAGTAATTAGTAAAGTTGCATTTATCCCTACTTTAGGATGTTTCACATTTATGATACCTCCTGCTGGATTAGGGACTATTGAAATTTTATTAATGACTTCTTCCTTCACTATTTTTTTTGTAGTGTCAGTTGGCTGAATGGCTAATAAACTACCTATTGTAGTGGAACTATCGGCATTCCATTTTTCTAAGGGGATGATACGCGCTGCATCAGAAGACGCTAAATTTTGACCTGGCAAGACCCGTAATAGAATACTGTACTTACTATTTGCCTTGTTATTAAAGACTTTAACTGTGAGTTTTTTAAATTGTGCATTCATGGAATCATTACTCACTTTGGCATTTGAGCGAGTGACACTTGGCGATTCATCTTCAATACTCAATTTCGCATTGCCATTGTTGGGCGAGAGCAAAAATATTGTACACTTTTGCCCTGTACGTGGGTCGGTTAGAACTGCACGCATTTTATTGGAATCAATACCCATACTGCAAATAGTATGGAAAAAACTGTAAACAGTATCAGTACCTTTCGCAGCAATGTCATCTTGAATGAGCAGTTCACCATTGGCTTTATTGAGTTTAAAACCCCTTCTTAAACTATCAGCCCAAGTGGAATAAGCACTACTTAAATCCAATACTGCGAGTGATGTACCATTTGAGGAGGAGGGAATAAAAGTGGTTATTTTACTGGAATAGGTAGCAACTTGGTCAATTTTTGACAGATAGGGGTTTGATTGGTTGACCACATTAGTTCCAAACACTAATGTGTTTTGTGCCTCGGCTCTTTTCCGATAATAATAAAAAGGTGTATTATTAGTAGGATAACCCCAAAATCCAGGGGTTGTTTCTCCACCAATATCGAGTAGCCATCTCACCCTTTTACAGTCAAATATAAAATTGCCACAATCCAAAGCGGTATGATATTCTGTGTTTTGACCGGCCTTAAATCCTAAAAAAGTGGCACTGCTATCAAATAGTTTGGAATGAAAAAATCCTTGTTCCACACCTGCTGCATAATAATCGACAGGATAAGTGGTAGGCACTGATGGAATTGATTGGTACAGGCTGTCATTATAATACCTAAAGCCCCATAAGTTTCCATTACTATTGTTCAGTTTTTTAAACCAACCTGCAATGGATGGTGCATTAGCATCTTTTGCACTAAACAATGCAAATTCAGATGGTGAATAATATTTACTTGGACTTGCATAAGGAGTTTGCTCGCCGTCACCTGCCGGCATTGCACCAAATGGCCCAATATTATAATCTTTATAAGATGAATATTGATTCAATCCTTTGAAGGTCGTAATCCCTAAATCACCACCCGTATTCTTGAATATTGAACGAATAGACAAATCTGCATCTAAAAAACAACGTATCATCCAATCGGCATATCCACTTCCTTCATACCAACCGCCGCCGCTCCCCAAACACATAAAAGTCATTGGCAAACATTGGTTGGCATATTGTAATATGACCGCACAATCATTTTGGTAATTATAAGTAACACCATTCACCACCTCCGTCGGTTCATCCCAAACTGACAATGCAGCCTCGATTATGCCTGAGTGACAAACCCAATTCCAATTACTGTTGCCGTACAAATTATTGAACCCATATTTACTCTTTAAAGAATCGGTATATAATTTCTTGAACTTAGCAATCCCATTTCTATAAATGGCACGCCTAATTTGTTTGCGTTGATTGGTATCCAATCCATTGTATATCCAATCATAACAATTTGCCACTACATGACACACTTCAGGGCAATCGAGGGTGTTGGCATTACTCCATGAAATAACCTGACTGGAATCGGTTGCCCAATTGAGCCATGCCCAAACTATATTTTTAAATCGCATACTATCGGGATTTAAGCGATAATACATGGCAGCTTGAAACAAATGATAATAATCAATACTGGAACTACTGTTTCCAATATTTGACCTATCTGCAATATTGGTTGAGGGCAAAGTGAAATTGACCGATGATAACGCACCGTTTTTTATACTCTTTAAACAAGAAGAGATATATGAATTGTTAACATTTTTTACCACATTCAAGGCACTGTCGTTGAGTATCAGGCGTGGGTGAAATTTGGAAGTGGTACTGCTGATTAATTCATTGGTAAAATCAGTATTACTACGAGTTATGAAAAAATACGCAGTAAAATAAAAGGGAAGTTGCTTTGCCGCCACTGAATTAGAATCAGTTACTTTAAACGTAACAGAATCCCATCCAACTGCATTTGAATTTGGGACATACTTAAATGCCCCCGTGGTATTTACAGGAGTATTAACATTTAATGACGTCATGTTTACTACACCCTTAACTGCTTGACCTGCTACTGAAAAACGCAAGTAACGATTTGTTTCAGTTAAGGGATTAACGACGCTTTTTATAGTGTCTTTAAAATTTATTTGGTTTCGGGTAACAGGATAATAATTCAGAACAAAACTCGAATAAGTACCTCCTCCTGCAGCATATCCATTTCTGAAAGGCTTGATAAACCTTGGTTGAACTTGCGAGTAACTAACCAAATAACTTAGTATAAGTAATGATAGCGTTACTAATCTAAACTTAGAAATAGAATAATACATAAAATTTGAGTTTAATTTATTTCTTCAACACAAAGACGTGAAGAAACACAAAGAAGAAAAAAAGAGTTTCATATATTTCTTCAACACAAAGACGCAAAGGCGCAAAGAAACACAAAGAAGAAAAAAAGAGTTTAATATATTTCTTCAGCACAAAGACGCAGAGGCGCGAAGAAACACAAAGAAGAAAAAAGTAAGTAATTCTTACTATTACTTTTGATATTAGAGTATTTGCAACTTTGGGACTTTGTGTTGGAAGAAATAAATAATTAGAATAAATGCTTAAATAGTTAAGGGGTTATTGTCAATTCGATTGTTTTTACAATAACCTTACTATTGTAAATGTTTGCATTTTGGGCTACAATTGTAACGGTATATTTACCCGCAGTATTATAGATGTATTGATAATTACTGATAGCAATATCTGCTATTGATTTGATTGTAGTACCCTGATCCATTGTCGTTCTGTAAGGGAAAAATGGTTTTGAAACTACCCAATCCTCCGATGCAGCACTTGATACGGAAGAACCCGAAGTAAAAAGTGAATTTGTTGATACATTCCATTTTATGGATGAATTTAGGGAATCTACCGCTGTGAAACCTGAAGTCAAATTGTAAATTGGCGTGGTATCTCCTGCTGACATGATTGTGTTAATAAACAAATTTTGAATAGTCCAATTGGTTTTTCTTTTGGGAGGTATCCTATAACGGAAGGCAAGGGTTACAGGCACTGTATCTGAAGATACTAAATCACTAATATCTACAGCACCTGAAGGGGTATTTGCTACGCCATTTGAAAGGGAAAACCTATCCGTTACATCAGTCCAATTGGCTTTTGCAATGCCCGCCTTGTTATTAGTCCCAGTAAAATTTAAAGATAAGAGAACATTTAGCGAGGTGTCAGGTAAAATGGTATCTGTCAAGGTACTCGTAAAAGTAATGGTGGGTTTGCCACCTGTCAGATAGCCTCTTTTTGTATTCATGTACTGTTTGCCAAATTCTCCAGAGTAAAAAACTATATAGTTTGGATTCCCACTCAAATTGAAAGTAACCGTATCCCCTACCCTGTAGGTATTTGAATTTGTAGTTACGTTGAAATCCAAATTAGGAGTAACCACTTTATTACAAGATGTTACAGCTAAGAAAAATAAAATTAAGATTATAGTGTATTTCATCATTAAAAATTTAATAGCCAGGATTCTGTGTGAGTAATGGGTTTAAATTAATCTCGTATTGGGGTATTGGATATAAATAATTTCTTACTGAAGCATTATTGCCAGCCAACTGACCGTTTCCATACGCTACAGTAGGAGCATTTGTCTTGAAGTCTAATGCTAATGCCTTAATTGTAGGAAGATAAATTCCCCATCGTATCAGGTCGATCCGTCTTTGTGTTTCATAACATAACTCTCTTAACCTTTCATCTTGAATAACAGACCTAAGACTATCTTTATTTTGGTTAATTATAATTGCACCTGTTGTCCCAATATAAGAAAAGTTTTTTGCTTTCGCTCTCGACCTTACCAAGTTTAGAGTGTTTAATGCCAATTGAGTAGGTCCATTTACCTCATTTTCAGCTTCGGCAAGCATGAGTAGCACATCGGAATATCGAAGAACAGGAAAATTGCAAGGCGTATTATTTTTATTTTTTGGTGTTGTCAATTCATACTCCCGACGATATTTACCCATCTGCCTGTTATATTGGTTTTGGGTATATTTCAAGTAAGCCTTAGTAGTAACATTGTTTGTTGTGGTATAGTTAAAATTTGCACAGTTCCAATTCATCCGCACATCGTTTGTATCTGCAGCGTAAGATTTGAATAATTTTCCAGTGCAAGAACCAAAGTTCGAGCAACCGCCTACTGTTAAATCATTGGTTGTTATTCCTATTACATTACCCCATCTACCCGTAGGTGTATAAGCTGTAGGGGCATTTTCCACCTCAAATTCAACTTCCCATAAATCTTCTTTAGTATCATAAACATCTTGCATCAGATTAATAAAAACCTGCTTAAAATCAGGGTTTAATGCATGCAATCCAGAAGTATAAACCTTGGTTGACCAAGTTAATGCATCATTATACCTAGCTGTCTGATTCAACGGAAAACCAGCCATCGACAAATTTACCCTTGCCAATATCCCTTCTACTGCTGTTTTTGTAATATGACCATTGTAGTTGAAAGCTGTAATTGGATTCACCATAGAATCGGCTGCGGTCATATCTGCCAATATTTGTGTATAAACATCAGTCAATGAACTACGGGGCATCCCCGGATTATCAATATCAAAGGAGGACTTTAAAGGCATTGGCACTCCACCAAAATGGGTTGCAAGTAGGTAATAAAAAAAGCCTCGAAGAAATAATGCCTCCCCTTTAATAACGTTTCTTCTTGTTGAATCCATGGATGGCTTATTAATATTTTCCAACAACAAATTGGCTCTATAAATTCCTTCATAAACCTTTCTCCAAAAAAGCAAGTAAGTTCCTTCTGTTGGCGTATAATTATTAATATAAAGCGCAACAGGGTTTCCATTTGCTGTCCAATACAAATCATCGGCATTATATGCATTATAGAGTGGCATAAATAATCCGTACAAATCATTCTCTCCTAAAGTATAATAAACCCCTGTTAACGCATTATTCAAATCAGACTCTGTATTGAAATAAACCGAAGGGCTTACAGTATCTGTTGGAGTTGTTGCCAATTGCTTTTTGCAAGAGAATAACCCAATAACTAAAAGAAAACTAATATATTTTTTCATGTTGTAAAGTTTTTAAAAAGAAAGATTCAACCCAATCACCATTGTTCTTGAACGTGGATAGGACGAATAATCGAAACCAGGGGTTAACGTACTATAACGAACTGAAACTTCGGGGTCATAGCCAGTATATTTTGTCCAGGTAATTAAATTTTGGGCAGATGCATACAATCTGATTCCCCTAATTGAATATTTCCTGAGTAGATTGTTGGGCAAATTATAACTCAACTGTACCGTTTTTAGTCTTATATAGGAGCCATCCTCAATGACTCTACTATTATAATCACCCGCAATTGTACCTCCCCGTCTTGCAATGGTGTTGGAAGGATTTGTGGGTGTCCATCTATTTTTGTACGTATCAAACATATTCAAGTTTGCACCAAAATTTTCTCCTTCAAATACATATCTGTTGGCATTTAAAATGTCATTTCCATAAGACCATTGAAAGAAAATTGCCAATTCGAAGCCTTTGTAAGTAAAGTTATTCGAAAAGCCCCCAATGTGCAAAGGATTGGGATTTCCTATCACTGTTTGGTCGGAGGCATCTACCTTCCCGTCTCCATTAATATCTTTAAATTTAATATCCCCTGGCTGAATGTTCGCTCTAACATTGCCATTATTAGGAACATTTCCTTTTAGTATATACCCTCCTGAGGCTGTTCTATCAAAATCAGAATATTGATAGACACCATCAAACTTATATCCATAAAAAAGGGCTATAGGATTGTTTATCTTAGCCATATAAGCTGCACTTGTATATGCATTGGTATTCCAAGTCATAGTAGTTAAAAGACTTTCTTGCCCTTGGTTTAATTCCAATACTTTACTTTTATTGAAGGAAATATTAAAAGTAGAAAGCCATGAGAAGTTTTGAGTTTTAATATTTTGAGTAGTTATTGAAAATTCAAACCCTTGATTACTCACTTTACCTATATTCTTGTAGGCATAATCGAAACCTGTTTCATAGGGTAGGGAAGCATTCAATAGCAAATCGTGTGTACCTTTTTTATAGTAATCAATCGTTATTTGAACTCTATTTTGGATAAATGACATGTCCATACCTATATTACTCTGAGAAGTGGTTTCCCATTTCAAATTGGGATTGCCATAAATAGATTGTGTAATATAAGTAGTTGGATTGTTATCAAATGGATAGCCCGTAGTTGAATTACTAAAATTAAGTGTACTTATGTATGGGAAATCACTTACCCTGTTATTACCCGTTACTCCATAGCTATACCTCAATTTACCCTCATTTAAGAATGGGATTCTTTCCTTTACAAAACCCTCGTCGCTAAACCGCCAGGCTACTGCCATTGACGGAAAATACCCCCACTTATGCCCTTCTGCAAACTTTGAAGAACCATCTGCCCTATAAGTTGCAGTAAATAAATACCTTCCCAAATAGCTATAATTTATCCTACCATAAGCAGATGCCAAAAACCAGTTAGAACTTGTTGCAGTTATGCTAACAGGCGTTCCCTGATCTAATCCACTTAAACCCAAATTTTCGTTTGGCAAGAAAATAGCTTTCGCACCATTGCTTGAAGATTGATTTGATTCAGAAGAAAAACCCACAACCACATTTAGGTTGTGTTTATTGTTAAACAGTTTAGAATATGTTAGTGTATTTTCATTTGACCAAGTTGTATTAATTAAATTAATTACAGAACCATTTACACCATTGTTTGCCCCTGTTACTAAATTAATATTTCCTGTTTGCGTTTTTGAATTATTAAAGTTGTTATTGGTCTGCAAGTTTCCAATAACTCCACCTGTGACTCTAAATTTTAAGTTCTTTACGATTGAATAATCCATGTAGGCATTTGCAATAATATTATTGACAATAGTTTGCTTCAATTCATTTTGAGCTTCTACAACTGAATTAACTCTGTAATCAACCGTATTATTCACTAATGGATCTACGATAGTATTGGTAATATTCGCACTATCACCCGTTACAGGTCTTCCGCCAATTACAGAATACAACAAGGAAAGTGTTGAACTGAATGTTCCAGCAGTAGAGGCAGCGGCAGAAACACCATTGCTTTTAGTATTGGCATAGTTTACATTTATTCCAACTTTCATTTTCTCGTTTACAGTATTATCTAAAGTAAATCTTCCTTGGCATCTTGAATAACCAGAGTTGATGATGACCCCTTGTTGATTGAACATGGAGCCTGAAATTGAATACTTGGTTCTTTGGCTTCCGCCACTAATGGCAATATCGTAACTATTGGTAATGCCAGGCTTGAAAAACAAGCCTTGCCAATCAATTGGATTGGCGGTTTTATAATAATTAAGGTCTCTTCCATTTTTAAAATAATTGGTCTTTGTTCCGTTAGAATCAATATCGAACTGTAGTTTAACAAAATCGTAAGGAGATAATACTTTCATTTTCTTGGTAATTACATTATTGCCCGTATATACATTGAAATTGATTAACGAAGCACCTTCCTTTCCTTTTTTTGTAGTCACCATTATGACACCGTTTGCACCCCTTGAACCATAAATGGCAGTAGAGGAGGCATCTTTCAGCACCTCAATGGATTCAATATCAGACGAGTTTAAGGTATTAAAGTTGAAATTTTCAATAGGAAATCCATCAACCACATATAAAGGCGAATTATCTTGGGTTACGGAATTAGCCCCCCGAATAATAATAGAGGGAGATGAACCAGGCTGTCCATCACTCGAAGTTATCTGAACTCCTGCAATTCGCCCTTCCATGGCTTCGTCAATAGATTTGACAGGTGCATTTTGAATAGCGCTGATATTTACTTTAGCCACTGAACCAGTTAAATCCTTGCGCTTTACCGTTCCATAACCAATCACAACCACTTCTTCTAACTTTTTGGGGATTGGTATCATTGAAATATCCATTGAGCCAGTTTCAAATGTCTTTTCTAAATTTTCATATCCAACATAACTAAATATTAAATAAGCATTTTTATCCTCTACACGGATGGTGAAGTGTCCATTTTTATCACTTAATGTTTTAGCAGTTCCTTTTTTTACTCTAATGGTTACTCCTTCAAGGGGATTTCCTACACTGTCTTTGATAGTTCCTGAAATAATCGTCCCAGTGGGTAATCCAATTTTTGAAACTATATCATAACTTTTTTTTTCATTGCTTATAGTTTCATTTTTTGCAAGATTGCCATTATTATTTGAGTCAATTAATTCATTTTCTACAAATTTTTTATTACTAGCTTTCTTTCTTTCATCAACTACAGCATAAATCTTAGGTTTTATTTTTTTCAATTTCAACCCTACCGATCCCAATATTCTACCCAATACCACCTCTACATTTTCTTTTGAATCTAAATAA